>Ga0070740_10000877_pt1 | contig 49081 bp, 43 predicted proteins | sample Coa_R2_FD_67286 | JGI IMG/M metagenome (GOLD analysis project Ga0070740, IMG submission 67286) | Surface soil microbial communities from Centralia Pennsylvania, which are recovering from an underground coalmine fire - Coalmine... | ecosystem: Environmental > Terrestrial > Soil > Unclassified ... | reverse complement strand
ATCTGGCTCAGCAAGCTTGGCCAGTCACCGGTCGTGGCGGGCGGAAGGTTGTACCTGGACATTTCCCATGATCTTGCTTCGCCGGTGGCCGGAAAGATTTTTGTGAAAAACGGGCTCGGGTCGGTCGATAGGTTGACTCAGAAAGCGCTTCTCAATGTCTTGCAGCGGAAGGATTACCTCAAAACCTTGCCCCGGGGCAAGACAACCATGGGGTTGAGCGGCGGCTCGTTTGGACAATTGATTTCCGGGCTGCTCCAGTCGATAAAAATTTATCGGGAAAATGACGCGAATCTCATCCACACCATTATGGCGAAAAATGATGCCCTGGCGCGGGAGCTGGCGCAAAGGATCGACGGCAAATCAGGAGAAGATCTGGTCGATTTTATTGTGCGGGATATAGATGAGGCATATAAGACGATTGTTTTGGACAACTATGGCGTGGGCATTGTGGGACTCTATGCGTCGAGCTGGCTGAGCAAAAAAATGAAGAAATGGCTGGGCGAAACGAATATTACCGATGTCCTTTCGCAAGCGTTAACCAATAATGTCACCACCGACATGGGGTTGGCGCTGTTAGACGTGGCGGACGTGGTCCGGCAATATCCGGCGGTGCTTGCCTATTTTCAGCATGCCACCGATGAAACCTTTTTTGAAGATCTGGAGAAGCTGGAAGGCGGCAAAGCTGTCAGTGCTTCCATCCGGAACTACCTCAAAACCTACGGCGTGCGCTGCCCGGGAGAAATTGATATTACCAGGACACGCTGGGCGGAGAAACCGACGATGCTCATTCCCATGATCCTCAATAATATCAAGAATTTCGAGCCTGGTTCTCACCAGAGGATTTTCGAGCAGAAGCGCCTGGAAGCCGAGCAGAAGGAACGGGAACTGATCAGCAGGTTAGAGCGCCTGCCCGGCGGCAAACGCAAGGTGAAAAAGACGAAGAAGATGATCAGCGTGTTTCGCAATTTTGTCGGCTTCCGGGAATATCCCAAGTATGCCATGATGCAGCGTTTTTACGTGTATAAGCAAGCGCTAAAGAAAGAAGCGGCTCGACTGGTCCAGAAAGGCGTGCTGCAAGAGCCGGAGGATATCTTTTATCTCTTCTTTGACGAGCTCCGCAAGGTTGCCAGCACGGGCCAGCTGGATCCCCGTCTCATCCCGCAGCGCAAAGGGGAGTACGAAGTCTTTGAGAAATTGACGCCTCCCCGTGTGATGACCTCCGACGGTGAGATCATTACCGGTGAGTACGACACCAACGAAATCCCCAGGGACGCGTTGATCGGCGTCCCGGTGTCATCAGGGACCATTGAGGGGCGGGCACGGATTGTTTTGAAACTGGAGGAGGCCAACATTGAGGAGGGTGATATTCTGGTCACCGCCTTTACCGATCCCAGCTGGACATCGCTGTTTGTCTCGATTAAAGGTCTGGTGACGGAAGTAGGCGGGATGATGACCCACGGCGCCGTCGTCGCCAGGGAGTATGGTCTGCCGGCGGTCGTAAGCGTGGAAAATGCGACCAGGCTGATTAAAGATGGGCAAAGGATCCGGGTAAACGGTACAAAAGGATACGTAGAAATCCTGGACGCATAAGCGCGATTGTTCCTGCGCATGAAGAGACTGTTTTTTGAAAGAAAGGAAAAGAGAGATGACCAGGGCCTTTACCGAAATCCTGATCCTTGTGCTGAACGTCGCCAGTGCCGATACATTGGCCTTAATTGCCGGATCGCTGCAAAAAGTGATGAATATGATGGATGAAGCCACATTCCAGACCTTTTTAAAGCAATTCCACCCATCTTTGCAGCGGTCACCGTATCAGATTATCACGTCAACCCTCCCGGTTGTCGCGTTTATACCATACTTCATCATCTTCGGTTTCTCGAACTGGTGGTTTACCGCAGGCGCGTTTGTCCATATCGCGGCCTCAGTGTTCGTCAGCAAGCCCATCATTTTACCGACGTACAAAAAGATCTATCATGCTCTTGAAAGCAGCGATAGAGCCGGGCTACGGGAGTGGCGACGGAAACTACAGACCAGGAACAGATTTCGCGCTGTGCTTCAATTTGTGTCCGTCGCACTTATGGTAAGTGGGTTGTTCGGAGTCTCGTAAAGCACCGGACTCCTCCCATTTCCCGGCCTGACGTGTGTGGGAAGAAAGCCCGGCGCAAGGCATCCAGGGGGCCGGCTCATCGTTCGATGGGGGTCGGTCCCATCTCTTTTCCGCTGACGAAAAACAGCTTTCTTTGGAGAAGCATTCAAAACGGGCCTTTTTGTTTACCCACATCATTGCGGGACATTTCCGCACCGTAATGGACGACGGCACCGTAGACGACCTCGGCCCAAGCGATATTGCCATTACCCCGCCAGGACACGATGCCATGGTCGTCGGCGATGAGCCATGTGTCCTTTTCGACTTCCAGGGAGCAAGCAGAAATGTCTGAGCAACACCCAACAGATCCTTGATCCGGCGGAGGCCCAGTGGTCATCTTTCACTCTGTACAGTTCGTCCTTGAACGGACTTATGAAGTACATCGAACGGACTTATGAAGTACATCCGCCAGGAAGTTTCGTAACAGGCACAAAACCCGGCAGCGAGCGATTACCGAGTCTTTTCCCGGTAATCGCTTCGAGAATGTTTTTTTCTGAGCACGAATTTGCTACCAATTTGGCGGATAAGCCCGCTCATGTCTGCTCGTTCGAGCGCGATTTCGAAAAAACCTGCACATCGCGTTAATTAAGAAAAGAAGAAAGGACTCAACAGCATGCAAAACGCCTGGATCTTCGTTCTCGCACTCATCCTGGGAATCATCGCAATCATCGGCGGCGTCTTCTACGAGGCAAACATCCTGCTCGGCTCTCACCCCGCCCGCGCAATCGCCGCCTTTATCATCGGAGCTATCCTGCTCATCGTCGGCATTGCAGGTTTTGTCATCGGACGGCGCAAAGGTTGAATCTCTGCGGGGAGAGAAGACGCACCGAGGCGCGCAGACAGATTGACAGCAGCACGAACTCAGCTTATACTGACTCTGCATCAATCAAGTGGCGAAATAATGTGACGAGCAAGGAGGGGGGCCATATGTCTTTTACTGAAGATGAACTACAGGCATTTAATGCAGTACTAGAAAAACGTTTCGCAGCCCATCGCCAGGAGATGGAGCAGTCCCTCGACCAGCGGCTGAGCACCTTCCGCCAGGAGATAGAGCAGCGGTTTACCACGCTGAGTACCGAGACCGCCAGCATGCTCAAGCAAGAACTGGCGAGCCTGAGAGGGGAATCTGAGGTGGAACTGGCAGAAAAACTGAGCGAGCGACAGAAGCAACTCGCGCATGCTTTCACCCAGGAGGCTGAGCAGAAGCTCCAGCAGATCGAGACATCCATTGACAGAATGCTGGCCGCACAATTGTTAGGGATCGAGCAGTTACTCAACCAGCATGTCCTCAGGCAACAAGGAACCAGCGCACTGCCGCAGGGGCTGCCATCGCAACTGGAAGCAATCGAAGTCCAGACAGAGCTGCCCTGGGACGACCTGGTAAATGTCATGGGTAAGGCGCTCGATGAACGCCTGACCGCGCTTGACACCTCCCTGCAGCGCTCTGTAAAGGATCTAGAGCACTATTTCACGACTCGTTTGCACCACCTGCGAGACGAGATTGCCCACAGCCAGGCGCACGGACAGCCCTACGGCGGCCAGGCGAGCAACGGAACCCTGATGCAGGATGTTCTGGCAGGCATAGAGCATCTCGAGCGCGTTATAGAATCGATGCAGGTTGCCATGACGGCCAACCATGCCCTGCTCTCCAACCGCCTGTATCATCACCAGCAACTTCCACTGGAACGTGCGCACCCGGTGAGCCGCCCCCAGGTCACTTCAGCCGAAGAGGCTCCATCGCTGCTTGCGCAGGCAAAGGAGCGTGTGGCCAGCGGCCTGGACCCTGAAATCGCCCCGCAGCCGTCCGCAAGCGAGGAAAGCGCGGGACAATAGTGACTCATTTGCGCTATAATACGAATAGAGCGAATGCACCGGCCTACAGCCATCTTTTCGCCGGCGCTTTTCCTGATACCTTTATCTATCTACTACATACAAACAAGGAGTGCAGGCGCATGCCCACTGAAGAGCATACACCCAGGACAATCTACCAACTGGGCCAGGAGGTTATTGACAGCGAGGGAAACAAAGTCGGCAAAGTGCAGGCACGCTTTGCCCGCTATCTGCTGGTTGAGCGTGGAGGGCTGTTCAGCAAAGCCTACTACATCCCCCACACCGCCATCAATAAAAACATCAACGGCGTGTTATACCTCACCCTGAGCGAAGCAGAGTTACGCGAGCGCGGGTACACCGCCGTCCCAGAAGATCTCTACGATGAGGTTGCGGAGCCAGGCGTGCCCGAGGTCTTCTCAGGCGTGCCCAAGCTCGCCAAGCGTCCCCTCTCCCCGGCCCAGACGGGCCATTATCACTACGGGCGGCGCTGGCCAGGCATCAACACCGACGCAGCCGGCTCATATCATCGCGAAGAAGTTATGCCCATTCCTCAGAAGCTGGTCGAGGCAGCAGGAGAAGATCGCCGCAGGGCATAAAGTACGACATCTCTTTGACAGCATGCTCCTTGCCTTGTGCAAGGAGCATGCTCAGGCAAGCCAGGTCATGTCCTTTCGTACCAGGGGACGATCATGCCCCGACCGAGCGTGTGGAAGAAGAGATTAAAGCCAAGAAAGGCTGGCGTGGCATCACTGCTGATGCCGAGGGACTCAACGTCGACGGCATGGACCACCGTAAAATAGCGATGCCTGCCATGACCAACCGGAGGAGCAGCGCCAACGAAGCGACGCATCCCGCCATCATTTCGCAACTGGAAAGCACCCGCCGGCAGCCCGGAGCCATCCTCCTTGTCCCCGGCTCCGCGCGCAAGCTCGGTCACATGTGCCGGGATATCCACCACCGCCCAATGCCAGAAGCCACTCGCAGTCGGGGCGTCAGGATCATACATCGTCACCACAAAGCTTTTCGTGCCTTCCGGGAAGCCGCTCCATGCAAGCTGAGGGGAGACATCCTCACCGCCCGCGCCAAAGATCCCGCTGACCTGGGGCAGCGCGAGCTTCTCGCCATCCCGAATGTCGGTACTGGTGACGCGAAATGAGGCCACCTTGGGCAAGTTCTCATAGGGATTGTACACCATTGTCACCATTCTCCTTTTCCGCAACGCTTCAGACAGAATAAGCAAACAAAGAGTAGATATTCGAGTTTCATCCTGCTGAAGTGCGCTCTTTTACGTATTGCAATCCTATTGTATAACAAACATGGGCAAAAAGCAGAGAAACTACCCACTGCCATCTATAATAACCGCCTGCCCGGAGAGAGAGCAACCGACAAGTATGGATTGACCTCCCGGTTTTCACCACGCGACCATCCGGCGGCCTTCTTCGTTCTTACCAGTAAGAGCGCCATTGCCTCTGCATACTCATGTGAGCGGCCCTGCCCCACCTTGCAAAGAGGCGCAAAAGATAACGAAGGAGAGCAAAGCTATGCGAAGACAGACATTGCCCTCTCCGCCCGCTCTCAGCCGGCGAACGTTCCTCGCCCTCTCGGGACTCGGATTGACGAGCTTGCTAGCAGCCTGTAGCGGCGTAGCGGCGAGCCCCTCCCCAACGCCGACTTCAAGCAAGGCATCTCCAACTGTGCTTCCCACCAGGCCGGCAGTTCCTACCGAGGCCGACTGGTCAGCCTTAGCAGGCAACCTGCAAGGAAGCCTGGTTCGCCCGCAGAACTCTGGCTATGCGGTCGCCCATCAGTTATTCAACACTCGCTTCGATCACATCCTGCCGCAGGGGGTGGCCTATTGCGCAACGCCGGCGGACGTGCAGACCTGCCTCACCTTCGTCCGGCGCTTCAATCTGCCCGTTACGGCGCGCTCGGGCGGACACTCATACGCAGGCTACTCCACCACCACCGGCCTGTTGCTCGATGTCAGCCGCCTGAACCGGGTGAGCGTGAACGCGAGCGCTGGCACAGCTACCATCGGCGGGGGCGCGCACCTGATCGATGTCTACGCGGCCCTGGCGCAGGACGGATTGGTGATTCCCGCCGGCTCCTGCCCAACTGTGGGTATTGCCGGACTGACGCTGGGTGGAGGAGTCGGCGTGTTGGGCCGTAAATTTGGCCTGACCTGCGATAACCTGCTTTCAGCTCAGCTAGTGCTCGCCAGCGGCGACCTGATTACCTGCGATCAGCAGACCCATCCCGATCTCTTCTGGGCCCTGCGCGGCGGGGGCGGAGGCAATTTTGGCGTCGTCACCTCCTTCACCTTCCAGGTCCACCCAGTCTCAGAGCTAACCCTGTTCACCCTGAACTGGCCCTGGAGCCGTGCCAGCGATGTCGTTGATGCCTGGCAGCACTGGGGACCACAGGCGCCGGACGAACTCTGGTCCAACTGCCTGCTGCTGGGAACCGCCAGTAAGCCTTCGGCACCGCTTGTGCGAGTAAATGGAGTCTACGTGGGCGGTGCGGCGGCGCTTGATCCGCTATTGCAACAACTGATCAGTCATGTGGGCAGCGCGCCGTCCAGCAGCTACGTTTACACCGATCCACTGCTGGAAACCATGATGGTCGAGGCCGGCTGTTACGGGGAAAGCGTGGCGGCCTGCCACCTGCCCAGCCAGAATCCCCAGGGCCACGTGGGACGCGACACCTCGCAGGCCCGCTCCGATTACGTCGGAGCACCGCTCCCTCACCAGGCCATCGAGATCCTGGTCAACGCGATCGGCAGCCGTCAATCTTCCAGCGTGCTCAGCGGCGGAGGCATCGGGATGGACGCCTATGGAGGCGCGATCAACCGGGTGGCCGCCGACGCTACCGCCTTTGTGCATCGCGACGCTCTGTTCTCCATCCAGTACACCGCAAGCTGGAACACAACCGATCCCGCCTCCACTGTCTCAGCCAACCTCTCCTGGCTGAGCAACACCTGGCAGGCCATGCGCTCATACGTCAATGGCGAGGCATACCAGAACTACATCGATCCCGACCTGGCTAACTGGCCGCAGGCATACTACGGCGTCAACCTGGCACGGCTCCAACAAGTCAAGGCAACCTACGATCCTGCCAACCTCTTCCGTTTTGCACAGAGCATTCCGGGGGCCTGAACGGCTTCCGAACGGGAGGAGGCTCAATCCTCGTTCAAACGCAGAATCTCGCTCAGAGCCGGACGCACCGCCAGCCGCACGACAATACCCAGGGCCAGGGCGCTGACGAGAACGACGATTCCGATCACCGCGAGAATCGATGGCAGCGGGAGCTATACAATGGGACCCTTTCTCGATATGGTCCCGGGCAAACATGCCCGAAAGCAAGAAAAAGCCTGCTATACATACATACGACGAGGAGAGAGAAAACATCACACCTCCTCGTCGTATGGAATGTCGCCTCAATCAGACGCCATACTCGTAGAGTTGCTCGAACTGCAAACCCAGATCGTTCGTCGCCTGCCAGAGCGAGGCCAGCGCCTGGCGCAGATTGCGAGCCGCGCAGGGAGGCAAATCATCGCGCGCCACCAGGCGCTTCAGCGTCTCGTAGACCGCGAGCATCTCCTGCTCTTGCTCATTGAGCGGCTTGCCAAGCAGATCAGTCGTTGGTGTCATCATCTTCTCCTGACTCCTCTCTTAATACCTGGCCACCGGGCGAGCATCGGTCATCCGACGCGCCTTCAGTTCAAAACGCGGCAGTGTGCCATAGTCCATGCGCACGACATTGAAGCGCAGTCCCTCATGCGCCTCGGCGAGATCCTTCGCGAGCCGCGTTTGCAACTCAGGCCAGGTATGCTCAAAGCCCGGTTTGATCTCCAGCTTAATGTCGATCTCATCCTGGATCTCATCCTTGCGCCAGATATAGATCTGAAACTCATCGATGGCCGGGTACTCGCGGATAATCGCCTCGACCGCGCTGGGGTAGACGTTTGTCCCGCGAATCAGCTTCATATCGTCCCAGCGTCCCCGAATGCCGCCGCTATAGAGATCCCAGGTGCGCCCGCAGGTGCAAGTGCTGGCAGGCACCTTCATCACCATATCGCGCGTGCGATAGCGGATCAAGGGGATAAAGCCGCGGCCAAAGGAGGTCACGACGCGCTCGCCCAGTTCGCCATAGCCGACCGGCTCCGCAGAATTGGGATCGAGGACCTCCTCGATAAAGTGATCTTCAATGATATGCGTGCCGCCGGAATGATGCGAGCACTCAAAGATCATAATTGTGCCGATCTCCGTCATCCCCGCGGTATCGCCGCACTGTGCGCCCCATGCCTCCTCTAACTGGCGTTTCACCGCCGGGATCGAGCCGGCTGGCTCGCCTGAGAGAATCACCTTGTTGACCTTGCTCTGGGTCGCCAGATCGATGCCCATCTCGCGCGCCTTCTGCCAGAGATGCAGAGCATAGGTGGGAGTCGAGGCTACCGTCGTCACGCCCAACTCCACAATCTGTTTAATGCGCGACTCTGTAGTCTGCGCGCCGCCTGGTACGACCAACGCGCCAATCTTCTCGCAGGCATAATGCGCGCCCCAGAAGCCGATAAACGAGCCATAGCCAAAGGCAAAATACACGCTATCCTCGGGCCGAATGCCGAAGCCCCACAGGCCATAGCACCACATCTCGCTGATCCAGTCCCAGTCCTTCGTCCCATCCAGCACACGGATCGGCGTGCGCCCGGAGGTGCCGGAGGTGAGATGATAGCGGATCGCGTTGGTTGGATCGGTGGCCAGCGTATCGCCAAAGAGCGGCTTTTCCTGCAAGGAGGCCATCCACTCCTCGCGCGTCATAAAGGGAATGCGGCGAAGATCGTCAAATGTTTGGATGTGCTCTGGACGAAACCCGGCCTCGTCAAATTTGCGCCGATGAAACGGTGTGGTGGCATACGCCCACTCGCACAACCGGCGCAGCTTGAGCAGTTGGAGCGCCTGCAACTCCTCGCGGGGCAGGGCTTCATGTTTGGGGTTCCAGAAATCAGGATAGGGCATAGAGACATAACCTCCTTCGGTGAGCTATGTTGGCCGGACGGCTGTGTCCAGCCGGGCCGCGAGTGCATAGATAAACTTGTATATACTGTATCATACGCAGCGAGGCTGGCGTCCTACTTACTACTGATCGCGGCCAAGCAACTCGCGGGCGATAATCACGCGCTGGATATGGCTGGTGCCCTCATAGATTTGCAGACCCTTGCTATCGCGGTAGTGGCGCTCGACGGGATACTCATTGGAGTAGCCGCGATTGCCGTGTATCAGGACCGCCTCAGAGGCGGCTTTCAGCGCGGCCTCGGTAGCAAAGAGCTTGGCAATAGAAGTGATTTTCGTCGTGGGCAGACCCTGATCCCTGGTCCAGGCCGCCTGGTAGACCAGCAGGCGGGCAGCTTCGACATCGGCAGCCATATCGGCGAGCGTAGCCTGGAGCATCTGGAAATCGGCCAGGCGCCGGCCAAACTGGCGGCGCTGCTTTGTGTACGCGATACAGGCGTCGAGGCAGGACTGAGCGATGCCGACCGCGCCGGCGGCGACCCCCAGGCGTCCACGATCCAGCGCGGACATCGCAACTTTAAAACCATCGCCGGCGGCGCCCAACAGCGCGCTGCGTGGAACGCGGCACTCTGTGAGAGTAATGTGGACATGTTCGGAGGCGCGATGGCCCAGTTCGCGTCCGGGCATCGACTCGCGGAGAAAGCCGGGAGTGTCGGTTTCCACCAGGAACGCGCAGATGCCCTTGTGGCGGGCGTCCAGGTCGCGCGAAGCAAAGACCAGCGCCAGGCGTGCGCTAGCCCCGTTGGTAATCCAGATCTTCTCGCCGTTGAGCACATAGCTCTCGCCCTCCTCGCGGGCCGTCGTCTGCATACTGGCCGCGTCGGAGCCGGCGCCCGGCTCGGTCAGCGCGTAGCAACCAATCCATTCGCCGCTGGCCAGCAGGGGCAGATAGCGGCGTTTCTGCTCGTCGGTGCCCCACTCCTGCAAGCAGAGCGAAACCAGGCCGGTATGCACGGTCAGAAAGCCACGCACCGAGGCATCGACGCGTCCCAGTTCCTCGCAAAGAATGGCGTAGCAAAGCGAATCCAGCCCGCCGCCGCCATATTCCGGTGCAAGCGGCGCGGCGAGAAAGCCCAGCTCGCCCATGCGTTTGACCAGATGGAGCGGAAAGATCCCCCGCTCATCGGCCTCGCGGGAGAGCGGCGCCACCTCCTCTACGGCGAAGCGGCGCGCCCGCTCTTGCACTTGAAGCTGAGTTGGGGAGAGTTGAAAGTCCATATGAGGATGTATCCCTTCTTTGGGTAGCCTGTCGCACATCGACGCCACTGCTCCGGTGGAGGGCGACCCTGCTTCTCATCTGGAGCTGAAAAGCTCGCTCAGGAAGCGATCACCGCGATCGCCTCGATCTCAATCAGCGCGTCATCCTGAAAGAAGCGCGAAATTTCGAGCAACGCGGTCGCGGGATAGTGGTTGCCAAAGTAGGCGCGGTGGATTGTGCCAAGCGGCTTGAGGTGAGCGCGATAGTCGTCGCGGTCGCCAACGAAGATCGTCATCTGCACAATATCCTGCATCGTTCCCCCGGCAGCCTCGACAACTGTTTGTAAATTCTGCAAAACCCGTTCATACTGAGCAACGATATCGCCTGGGGCGACAATCTGCCCCGAGGCGTCGCTGGCGGTCTGGCCGGCGAGAAAGAGAAGCCGGCCACTGTCGGTCAGAATGCCGTGGCTAAAACCGCTTGGGCGGGCCAGGGAAGGCGGGTTAAGGGTAGTACGATTCATGAAATTCACCTGCCGATTATTTCTGTACCGTATTATACCACGAATTTCCCCCTTCCGGCTCTATTTTCCATGCGTCTCAGGGCGCTGGAAATCAATTTTCAGCACAATTGCCCGGGAATAGTTGCCAAATCGCTCCCGAAAAGATTCACAGTGTTTGGTCGCCTCTAGCAATCGGAAGAAGAGCAGCATGGGTTGCTAAAAATCGTGGCTCCAAATGCGTCCATCCTGCTGCATGGTACGCTAGAAATAGCGATGGAGTGGCAGGTCTACGGCATATTGCCCGCGAGTGCAGAGAAAAGCATGGGCCAACGAAGCGAACCCCTTCTCCTCTCTTTTGAATGCTTGTCAAAAACACATACTGGAGGTATGCAGGCTTGCGTATGCACGGACGAAATCCCCTCGTTGTTGTGCGGGTGATGCTCTATAGCGTGTCAGGTGTGATGATTCTCTCCCTTATCCTGACGCTACTCTGGCCGTGGAATCTCGCCCGGCCTCGCCCGGCCTCCGCCGGATCGAGCCAGGCGGGAGTGGTGAGCCGGGCGTTTGACGAGGCCGCGGCGGAGTTTCATGTGCCGGCGGCCCTGCTCAAGGCCATCTGTTACCTGGAGGGCCGCCTGAGCAATAATGGTGGAGCGCCGAGCGCGGACAACGGCTTTGGCTGCATGCACCTGGTCAAGAACGCCCTGGGCGATACGCTTGATCGCGCCGCCAGGGAACTGAGGGTGAGCGCGGACCGTCTCAAGCTAGAGATGCCGGAGAATATTCGCGGAGGGGCTGCACTGTTGCGCGACTATGCTCTGCAAACATCCCGTACCCATCGTCTGCCGACAACGCTCAGCGATTGGTATGGCGCGGTGGCCGCGTATAGCAACGCGACCACGCGCTCGACGGCCCTATTGTATGCCGGAGCGGTCTATACCCTTCTAGACCAGGGCTTTAGCGCCCAGGCCGACGACAACGAGATCATCACGCTCGCCCCCCAGGCAGTCCAGCCGGATGTTGCGACGGCGGCCTCCGTGCAGGGATCGGGAAAGTTGCCCTCCGGCTGCAAGCTGGACCAGAAGGTAGATTTTCCGGGCGCGGTCGATTGTCTCCTGCCCGCCCATACCTTCGATTGCAACATCACCCCGACGACCGCCTGTAACTTCACCGGCTCCGCTCGTCCCGATACGTGTACCATCGACTATAGCGCGAGCAACAAGGTGGTGACGCAGCCCTGCAAAATTCAGCAGATCGTCATCCACGACATCGAGGGGGGAGCAACGAGCGCGCTCAACATTTTCCAGAACCCACAATCGCGCTCCAGCGCCCATTACGTGGTCGATAGTAACGGAACCATCTACCAGGTCGTGCGTGAGAAAGATATCGCCTATCATGTCGGCAACTTCTGGTACAACCAGCACTCCATCGGCATCGAGCATACCGGCTTCGACGCCACCGGATTCCGCTGGTATAACGCGACCGAGTATCTGGCCTCGGCAAAGCTGGTCGCCTATTTGTTGCAGAAATACGATCTGCCCCTGGACCGCGCGCACGTCGTCGCGCATGGGACCGTCCCATCGCCCTCCGCCGGCCAGTCCAATCACGTCGATCCGGGGCCATACTGGCTCTGGGATTACTACTTCAAACTGATTCATCAGCAGGGCGGAGTCTTCCCAGACACAGCTACCACGCCCAACATTTTTATGCTGCGTCCAAAAAGTGACCGCCGTCCTTTCGGGAAGCACGGGAAAGAGACTGCCGCGAACTTCAGCTTTTTCTATCTCTATAACGGGCCCAGTACCACGTCGGGACGCATTCCCCGGCAGGGCAGGGGCAGCGACATCACCGACGTCACCGACAGCGTCGAGCCGGGGGTCAGCTATTACTCCCTGGCAAAAGTCACCGATCCCGCCGGCAGCGGCGACACCATGTACAAAATCTGGTACGGAGTCGAGGACCAGGCGCACGCCGCGCAGCCCAGCCTTTTCGCGCACGCCAGGACCGTCTGGCTGGCGGTTCCGCGCGGCGCTGCGACGATCGGGCAGGGCGTCGCGGTCACACTGCGCGCCGACAATGGCAAGAGGCCGCAAATCTACGGCCAGCCCACGACCGGCAGCAATCACATCATCGGCGACGCCCCCGCCGGGGCCATCTTTGTCTCGGCTGACAGTGTGATCGAGGATGGGACGCAAACGCTGTGGTACGAGATCAACTACAACCACCGCCAGGGCTGGGTGCCTGCCAGTGAGGTCACGCTCACACAAACACCCGGCGAGCCATAAGACGCTTTGGCGATTTCCAGCGCGCATTTGGGCAAAAGACTTGACAGAGACGCTTCTGAACGGTACTCTAATATCCATTCTTGAACAAGGAAAGCAGAGAGGCATAACGCGCCTCTCTGCTCACTCATTCAGGGCACTTTGCTATTTTTGGAAGTAGACCAGGAGGTGGGACGCGCGATGAAACCACCACGCTTTCAGTACTGTGCGCCGCAGATCCTTGACGACGCGCTTGCTCTCCTCGAACGGCAGGGAGGCGAAGCGAAGATTCTGGCGGGAGGGCAGAGCCTTGTGCCGCTGCTCAACATGCGCCTGGCCGCGCCAGCCTACCTAATCGACATTAACCGCCTCTCAGAACTCAACTATATTCAGCCTGAGGACGAGTACCTGGCCATCGGCGCGACCGTGCGCCAGTCCCAGGTCGAGCGCTCAGCACTGGTGCAGGAGAGGCACCCCCTGCTCATTGAGGTGATTCGGCATATCGGGCATATGCAGATCCGCAATCGCGGGACTGTGGTTGGAAGCATTGTCCACGCCGACCCTGCGGCGGAACTGCCCACACTGCTCGCGTGCCTGGATGGGTCCGTGCTCCTGCAACATAACGGTGGCGAACGCCTGCTGAAAGCTGACGCCTTCTTCCGAGGATACCTGGAGACTGCACTGGAGCCGCAAGAGATGGCGGTGGAGGTACATTTCCCCTGGGTTGACGCGCGTGCAGGTTGGGCCTTTATGGAGTTCGCACGCCGTTCGGGAGATTACGCCCTGGTCGGTGCGGCGGCGGTGCTCACGCCTGGCGAGGACGGCACATGCCGGCAGGCTCAGCTTGCCTACTCCGGCGTAGCGGGTGCGCCGGTCAGAGCGCGGGACGTAGAAAACCTGCTAGTTGGCAGCACCCTGGATGAGCGAACGCTGGACGAGGCCGCGCAACTGGCGCGGGCCGTTGTCAGCGAGGACATGAGCGACATTCATGCCACGGCGGAATACCGCCGGGTCCTGGTGGCCGAACTGACCAGGCGCGTGCTGCAGAGGGCCTGGACGCGGCGCAGGGGATAGAAAGGCGCAACATGATGCAAAACGAGGAAGAAACTCTGGCATTTACCGAAGAATGCGAGATTGCCGTAACCGTCAACGGTCAGCGCTATGAGCGGCGCGTACCCGTGCGCCTGCTGCTTTCAGACTTTCTGCGCCACGACCTGCGCCTGACCGGCACGCATGTGGGTTGCGAACACGGCGTCTGCGGCTGCTGCACCGTCCTGCTCAACGGAGAGGCCGTGCGCTCCTGCCTGATGTTCGCGGTTCAGGCGGACAATCTCTTTCTCACCACGATTGAAGGCATGGCCGGCACACAGAGCGAACTGCATCCTATTCAGCAAGCTTTTATGGAGAAGCACGGCCTGCAATGCGGCTTCTGCACGCCGGGCATTATCATGTCGGTGCATGCCCTGCTACACGAACATCCTGATCCGAGCGAGGAAGAGATTCGCGAAGGACTCTCGGGCAATATCTGCCGCTGTACCGGCTACCAGAATATCGTTGAGGCGGTCAAACTCGCGGCTGAGCGTCTGCGCGCGGGCCGCCAGGAGGTGGAGTGATGGCTACCCGCTGGTTTGGCGCACCCGTGCAGCGCCTTGAAGATCCGCGCCTGCTGCGCGGCAAGGGAACCTACGTGGATGATATCGACCTGCCGGGTATGCTGCACGCCGCGATCCTGCGCAGCACGCAGGCCCGCGCCCGAATCGTCAGCATCGACGCAAGCGCGGCGCGTGCCCTGCCGGGAGTGTCCCTGGTACTGACCGCAGAGGACCTGGGCAACGTGCTGGAGCCGTCACCCTTGCTGGTCCCCCACGCTGCCCTTACGCATCCGCGTACCCAGCTTCCCCTGGCGCGCGACGAGGTCCACTACGTGGGGGAGGCCGTAGCGATGGTCGTTGCGGAGAGCCGCTACCTGGCCGAGGACGCGCTCGACCTGATCGATGTCGATTATGAGCCGCTGCCGGTGGTCCACAGTCTGGATATCGCGCGCGCGCCGGACGCGCCGCTGGTCCACGCGGACGTGCCGGGCAATGTCGCGGCGCATCTCGTTCAGCAAGTCGGAAATCCCGATGAGGTCTTCGCCTCCGCGCCTCATGTGATCGAAGAGACCTTCCTGATCGATCGTGGGGCCGCGATGCCAATGGAATGCCGGGGCATCGTCGCCAACTGGGACCCGTTTGAAGAGATGCTGACCTGCTGGATCTCGACCCAGGGGCCGATCCCGATCAGGAACGGTCTGGCCGCGATCTTTGGGTTGCCGGAACATAAAGTACGTGTGGTGGCCCCGGATGTAGGCGGCGGCTTCGGCACAAAGATCATGATGTTCTATCCCGAAGAGATCCTGACGCCGTTTGCAGCCAGGAAGCTGGGGCGTCCGGTGAAATGGATCGAGGACCGGCGCGAGCACTTTATCTCCGCCAACCAGGAGCGCAGCCAGTTCCATGAGGTCGCCTACGCCTTCGACGACCAGGGCATCCTGCTGGCGGTGCGCGATCGCTTCTGGCATGACACGGGAGCCTATACACCCTATGGCATCATTGTGCCGATCATCACCGCCTGCACGCTGCCGGGTCCCTATCGCCTGCGCCACTACGCCAGCGAGTTCACGGTTCTCTACACCAACAAGGTGCCGGTCAGCCCGTATCGGGGAGCCGGCAGGCCGCATGCCGTCTTTGTCATGGAGCGCATCATCGACCGCATCGCCGGCGAGTTGCACCTGGATCGCCTGGAGGTGCGCTCGCGCAACTTTATCGCACCCGACGAGTTCCCCTGGGATGTTGGCCTGGTCTACCAGGACGGCGGCCCGACGAAATACGACAGCGGCAACTACCAGGCCGGGCTGGAGAAGCTCAAAGGATTGCTGGACTATGATCATTTTCGCGAGAAGCAGGAGGCTGCGCGCCAGGAGGGACGCTACCTGGGACTTGGCATCGGCTGCTACGTCGAGGGCACGGGCATCGGACCATACGAGGGCGCGAAGGTGAGCGTCGAATCCGATGGGCGCGTCTACGCCGCCACCGGTGTGACCACGCAGGGACAGGCCCACGCGACCACGCTGGCGCAGATTGTGGCCGAGCAATTGGGGGTCGATATCCACGACGTCATGGTGACGACAGGCGACACCCAGGCTTTTCACTGGGGCGTGGGAACATACGCCAGCCGGGCCGCAACGGTTGCCGGTTCGGCCATGTACCTGGCAGCAGTGAAAGTGCGCGAGAAGGCCAAACAGATCGCAGCAGAGCTTTTCGAGGCATCGCCGGATGACATCGAACTGGCCAATGGCAAGGTATTCGTGCGCGACTCGCCCCAGAAGGCCCTGACGCTCGGCCAGGTCGCGATCTCGGCCAATCCGCTGCGCTACTCCTATGGAGAGAACGCGCGCAAACTGATGAACATGAAACTGGCGGGGCCGCGTCCGGGACCTGCTCTGCCGGCGGATCGCGGCGGACCTGGCCTGGAGGCCAGCGAATTCTATAGCCCGCAGCACGGCAGCTTCGCCAGCGGCATTCACGGAGCTATTATCGAGGTCGATCCAGCGACCGGCATGGTCAGATTCCTCAAATACGCGGCGGTGCATGACTGCGGGCGCGTCATCAACCCGACGATCGTGGAGGGCCAGGTTCACGGTGGGGTCGCTCAGGGGATCGGGGGCGCGTTTTTTGAACGCCTGGTGTATGATACAGAGGGACAGCTCATGAATGCCAGCTTTATGGACTACCTGTTACCGACAGCGGCAGAGGTTCCTCCCATTCTGGTTGACCATGTAGAGACGCCCTCGCCGCTCAGCCCGTTAGGCGTCAAGGGAGCAGGCGAGGCAGGCGTGATTCCCGTGCCTGCCCTCTTCGCCTCGGCGCTCGACGATGCGCTCGCGCCCTTTGGCCTGCGTATCCGCGAGATGCCGCTGCATCCCTGCCGGCTACACGAACTGCTGCGGGAGGCGAGGGAGCGACAGCGGAGCTAGCAGCCTGCCTGGTGGGGTAGTGTGCCTGCCTCCCTCCCGAATCTACTAGTTGCTAGACAAGCAAGCCGTAAATATGGGATACTAGCATAGCTGTAGTGTCCCATGTACTGGAGGTTTTTGTATGTCTTCGATGTATCCGTTTGGCGGAGCAGCGGCCCGGCCTTGCATACGATGTGGTACACCACTGGCAATGAATGAGAGCCAGTGCTCCCGGTGTGGCACATATAATCCGCTTCCTCAATTTCAGTACCCTCAAAACCTCCACAATGCTCAGGGGGAAATGCCCCAGGGGCAGCAGTTCGGCACATTTCAACAGGGTGGTTCCGGGCCGGGAACGTCCGGGCCGTCCTGGGGCGCGCAATCGCAGTTTCAGCAGACGGGAAACAGCGCCTGGCCCGGCGCATCTGGCAACGCCTGGGGATCACCGGGACAGGCCGATGGATGGCCACAAAACAACCTCTTTGCCGATCAGGGACAACAGCCCATACCCTCCCAGCCACTCCAGCAGAACCTCTTTGGCTCTCCCCCAGGCAACAGCTTCCTCGGGCCGAATCAGTCCTCGTTGAATAACACCTTTGCCGGCCTTCAGCAAAACCCCGCTCAATCGGCAAATGGCTCCTTCTTCAATGCTACCCGGCAAAATGGATACACCAAACCTGCGCCCTGGGCAACGCTGAACAATCCGCAGGCCCGCCCGGCGTGGGCGAAAAAGGGAGATGATGACGACGACGAGGATACAGGCAAAAAGGGTCCCGGTGCCGGGGTCGTCATCGTCATTGTCGTGCTGCTGGTGGCGCTCATCGGCGGCGGTGCCTTTGCCGGGTACAAGATTTTCAAATCCCGCACCGCCACCACGAACACCACAACCGGGCCGACGATCGTCACGCCCAGTGTTACCCCGCTCTTTCACGATGCCTTTCAGAATAACGGCGCGAACTGGGATCTGACCGCGCCTACCGGAGCGAAAATCACGCTCTCGGGCGGGAAGATGGTGCTTGAATCCGATAACAACAAGCTTTACCAGGAGCCGTTCCCCGGCGGAAAAACCTATGGAGATTTTCGCCTGGACGTCGATGCCGGCTTAACCGGCGGCGATGCCAAGAATGGCTATGGCGTCTACGTGCGCGGGGCCTCGGCGCAGAACGACCCGCTGGGCCTCTTCTACCGTTTCGAGGTCTATGGCGACGGCTACTTCTATATCTATAAGGGGAGCTTGGACGCTAATGGCAATCTACAGGTGCAGTCCATCGCGCAATCGCAGCAGCCAAGCAACGCGGTCAACCTCAAGGACCAGATGAACCACCTGACGATTATCGCGCAGGGTCCCAAGCTGACCTGGATCATCAACGGGACCACGGTAGCCACAATCACCGACAACAGCTACAAAAGCGGCACAATGGCGCTGTTCGTCTCCAACGTCGCCAACGTGCAGCCCGGCGCGATAGCCACCTTCCAGAACCTGGCGGTCTTCCCGGCGCAGTAGCGATCTGTCCACGCCTTCTACGGGATATACAAAACGCTACGTGTGTAAATAAAGAGAAAGGGTAGTTTCTCTGTCACGCAGTTCGCGGTATTCTGTGGGAGGAATGCCGCACGCTTTGCGAAAAGCGATCGAAAACGCTTTGGGATTGGTGTAGCCGACCTGCTGAGCGATCTCAGAGATACGCAGCGCCGGGTCCTGCAGAAGGTGCTTTGCTCGTTGCATACGGCAATCGAGCAGATACTCCTGGAACCCGGTTCCAATCTCCTTTTTGAACAGCATGCTGATATAACTGACAGAGTAATGGAACTGTTGGGAGAGATCGAGCAGGGTAATGTCCTTATGCAGGTGGTCATGAATCCATGTACGCGCCTGCTCAATGAGCAAGCGTTCTTGTTTCTCAATGACTTCTGCTGTGAGTGGAGGGATCAGGACAGCTTCGTGGACCAGACGGAGTACATCCGAAGGGTTGACAGGCTTGAGCAGGTAATCGGCCACGCCGTAGCGTAACGCCTGGCGGGCATAGTCAAAATCGCGAAAGCCGGAAATGATCACCACTTTCACCGGCAACCTCACCGTTTTGATCTTCTCACAAATCTGGAGGCCATCGAGCTCTGGCATCCGAATGTCAACGAAGGCAAGTTGAATCTGCGGTGTCGTGTTCAAGATATCCCAACATTCCTGCCCGTTACTGGCCTCTACAACGGCGACATCCCGATAATGCCGGGTAATCAAAACCTGCAATCCCTGGCGGATCATCCGTTCATCATCTGCAACTAGTATTCGGTATGTCTGCTCTCGCCTTTGATCCATTACGAAACTCCTTCCAGCGCCGGCTCTTCTGGAGAACAGAGAGGCAAGCGGATCGTGATGACGATCCCTTCTCCCGCGCGACCTGCAGCCAGAGCAAGCCCATATTCAGGACCGAAGATGCGTTGAATTTGTCCCTGGACATTGAGAATGCCGATGTGGTGCGAGCGCGTGAGAAGATTTGCCTTATACTTGAGCGCTGACTGCCAGCGTTGAAGCTCCTCGTCCGGCATGCCTATTCCATCGTCGCAAATCTCGATTATCAGGTGTTGTTCTTCCTGCCAGCCCGTCACCTCGATGTGGCCTCCCTCGATTTTCGGGTCAATTCCATGATAAATCGCATTTTCAATCAACGGCTGTAAAGTGAAGCGCGGTATCTGGTACGTCAACAATTCCTCCGGTATCTGGATCACATACCCCAGACGATCCTCATACCGCTCTTGAATCAGTGACAAAAAGTGTTCGATATGCTCCACCTCCTGTTGTAACTCCACCAGTGTTCCTGGCTCTAACGAATAGCGCATGAGCTGTCCCAAGCGATATGCCATGGTTGCCAGGTGTTCCTGCCCTTCCGTAACGGCAAGCATCTGGAAGGTGCCCAGCGTGTTATAGAGGAAATGTGGATTAAGCTGGCTGTGCAGGGCTGCCAGCTCTGCTTTTTTTCGTTGCAATTGCGACTCGTAATTGTCCTGAATGAGCTGCTTCAGGCGTATGACCATATGATTGAAGCTCTTTCCCAGCGATTGCAGTTCCCCTCTGCCTTGAGCACGGAAACGCACATCGAGATTGCCTCTCTCGACCTCTCTCATCAGAGCACGAAGTTGCGTAATCTGCTGGCTAAAGCGGTGAATGACCAGGAACGTAGCCCCCATGACGAGTAGGAGCGTCAGACAAATCATCAACATCGTTGTCTGCTTGATTGCTTCGATATCCTGCATCAGACTCGAGCTGGGGACGAGTGCCGCGACTGTCCAGCCGGAAAGGGGCGAAGTATTGCTGGAGAGAAAATAATCGGTGTTGTCCCACGTCAACTGGTCGGCCTGTTGACGGAGCGCTTGTTGCACTGTACGGGAAAGTGCAAGCTCGCTCGATTGAGCGTCATTCGCATTACTCTGCAAAGGCGTGACGTAGATTGTCTGATGATTGGCCCCATAGATAAGAAAGGTGGTATCGCTCTGGTTTTCGGTTTCCGTGATGGTCTGTTCAATGGCATTCTGGGTGTCAATATTGATCACAATCGCGCCGACGGTCTGGAATGTCTGGACATTGACAATAGCCTGGACCACAGAAAAGATCAGACGGTCCCCCTGCACCGATGACACCACATGGGTCGGCAAAAATAGGGTGCGCACCGAGAAGGAATGCATGAGTTCCTGAAACCAGGGCAGAGAGGTCCAGTTGGCGAACGGTTGCAGATCGATCGTGCTCTCAGGAAAAGCGGCTGAACCCGCGGTATAGATATCGACCGAATCGATATTAGCGTTGTGAATGAGAATATTGAGGGAAAAATTCTCCGTGTACTGGATATCTGTCAGCGATCTATGGTAAAAATCAAGTTCGGGATGCTGCGCATAGCGGGTGACGATTTGCTGGATCATGGGATCATAAAGCGGCGTTTTTGCCAGTTGGATGGCCTGTTGCAACGTCGTATCCAGATTCTGATTGACGAGTCCGGCAATCTGGCTGACATTCGCCGCCGAGCGATTCTGAAGCGCGTGATACGAGATTTGGTACGACACATATCCGATAAAGGCGATCGGGAAGAGAATCACCGGCAAAAGGATGAGTGAGAGTTGTGTGCGGAAGAGAAACACGCCATGGTTCTGTGACTTCATTGTTGAGTTCCCTTTGTTATCTCCTTAAGACCGCGCCGTCAACGATGTACCCCCATTGGCCAGGCCACTGAGATCTATTGTACTCTATTTTGCGGTCCGTGCCTGCGTCTGTATGAGGCAAAGCAGACGAGAGGAAGCAAAGAGCGTAGATTGACAAACCTTTTCGTAAAGTTACTGCCTTGTGGCCCCAGAGGAGGCTCCCTATACTTACTGTCAGAGTCATGAAGGCATATGGCTTTCCCTCACACAGCAGGGAGAAAGTTGTCAGTCACCGGCTTTCATAGCAGAAAGGGTGTTTTTCCATGGCGCATCTTTTTGACATGCCTCCGCTCACCCGTCGCCGTTTCTTGTCCAGGTCAGCCGTGCTCGCAGGAACCGCGCTGGGAGCCGGATCGTTGCTTGAGGCATGTGGTTCCTCTGCCACAGGCACTGGTGGGCAGCAACCAGTGACGCTGAAGTTTTATCATTGGATCGGCACAGATGCCGGACCCGTCGTTGCTGAGATCAACAAGCGATTCCATGCGGAGAATCCCAACATTACTGTTCAGTTTTCCTCCAATTCTTCGGATCAGTACGAAACGGTCTTGAAGGCGCGCCTGGCAGGCGGTGATGCTCCTGATCTCTTTGGCGTGTACCCCGGTGTAAAGTTCTATCCGTATGCAAAAGCCCACTACTTAGCGGATCTCTCCAATGAGCCCTGGGTGGCTCGCCTCTCCGCTGGAGCTAAAAGAGTGGTGACATATACCGACGGGAAGGTCTATACGATGCCTTTGGATGAAAATGTCATTGGCGTCACCTATGATTTTCTTACAGCGCGACGGGATGCAAACGCTGCCGCTAGCCATTTATAACTTTGTGGGACAATTCAATAATAACTGGTCGTTGATTTTCGCTTCGGTGATCATCTCTTCGCTCCCGCTCATTGTGCTGTTCTTGATATTACAGCGCTACTTCATCAAGGGGATTGCGGCAGGCGCTGTCAGAGGATAGGGGAGATGGTGGAGGTATGAAAGCATGAATACGCCATCTACGTCGTCTCTTCGCGTTCAGGATCTGTGCTGTGAATATCAACTCAATCCATTAGGGATTGATGTCAAAGAGCCGCGCCTGAGTTGGAAGCTCACGTCCGACCAGCGTGGTGCAAGCCAGTCTGCTTACCAGATCCAGGTGAGCGATGGTCAGGGTGAGTTGTGGGATAGTGGAAAAGTTCTCTCTCATCAATCCCTCCATATTCCCTATCGTGGGCCGGCGCTGCGCTCCAGACAGCGTTACACCTGGCGAGTACGCGTGTGGGATGAGCGTGATTGTCCCTCGGCGTGGAGCAAACCTGGCTGGTGGGAAATGGGGCTGCTGCAAGCAACGGACTGGCAGGCCCGCTGGATCGAGCCGGATTGGGAGGAAGATCCTGCCGCCAGCAACCCCTGTCCCTACCTGCGTACAACCTTTGCGCTGCGCAAGCAGGTGGTCTCCGCGCGCCTGTATGTGACTGCTCATGGCCTCTATGATGTCTCGCTCAACGGCCAGCGGGTCGGCGATGCCTATTTTACTCCTGGATATACCAGCTATCCTCATCGCTTGCAATATCAGGTCTATGATGTCGGGGAACTGGTCCGGGCCGGAGAGAATGCCCTCGGAGTCATTCTCGGTGATGGCTGGTATCGTGGCGAAGTCGGGATCTTTTCTCATCGCAATGTCTATGGGGAGCGCCTGGGCCTGCTCTTGCAGTTGCATATACTCTTTGCTGACGGCAGCGAACAGATGGTCACTTCTGGCCAGCAGTGGAAAGCTTCGACCGGACCAATCCTCGCGTCTGACCTGAAAGAAGGCGAATGCTATGATGCTCGCCTGGAGATGCCTGGCTGGAACCAGGCAAACTTTGATGCCAGCAACTGGCAGGGGGTACGGATCGCGGACTATCCCCTGGACAACCTGGTAGCGACCACTGGGCCTGTGGTGAGGCGCAAGGAGCGGTTTGTGCCTGTTCAGATCCTGACCACGCCAGCGGGGGAAACAGTCGTGGATATGGGACAGAACTTCGCCGGCGTGGTACAGCTCAAGGTACGTGGCCCGGCGGGGGCAACCATCCGCCTGCATCACGGCGAGACATTGGACAGGCATGGCAACTTTACTATGGAGCACCTGGCCCTGGGATCTCTGCTCCCACCGCCAGCGCAAGAAGTGCGCTATACCCTCAGGGGAGATGGGGAGGAAGTCTACACTCCCTTTTTTACCACGCATGGCTTTCGCTATGTCAAGGTTGAGGGTTTTCCAGGCGTCCCCACGCGCGAGAACTTCACCGGCATCGCTCTGTATTCTGATCTCCCGGAAACCGGAACATTTCAGTGCTCTGATCCCCTGCTCAATCAGTTGCACCACAATATTCTCTGGAGCCAGAAGAGTAATTTTCTAGAGATTCCGACCGATTGCCCGACCCGCGAGCGAGCAGGATGGACGGGCGATGCTCAGATCTTCGCGGCCACCGGCTCCTTTCTGATGCAGACCGCGAGCTTCTTCACCAAATGGCTGAGAGATCTGGCAGCCGAACAGGAGGCAAATGGAATGGTGGGCAACATCGTCCCCTCGTCGGAACGGGGATTGCCGCGCGCGGAGAATCCCATCACCAGGCTCAATGGCGCAGCGGGCTGGGGCGATGCGGCGGTCATCGTTCCCTGGACGCTGTACTGGTGCTTTGGGGATCAGCGCATCCTGGAGGAACAGTATGCCAGCATGAAAGCCTGGGTCGAATATGAACGGCAGCAGGCGCAGAATAAGTACGCGTCTGAAGGATATACAGATCCCCGCTACCTGGAACGAGAGCCGCTGGCCTATGAGCGCTATCTCTGGGACACAAATTTCCATTGGGGAGAATGGCTCGAGCCGAACGACCCATTGCCGGGCATGCTGAACACCGAGTGGACCGCCAGGACCCGCCAACTCCTGAGCGCACCGCATATCGCAACCGCCTTCTTCGCTCATTCTGCTCGCTTGCTGGCCGAGATAGCCCGAATTCTCGGCAAAGAAGACGAGGCGCGGGAATACACCGCTCTGCATCAGCGAATCAAAGAAGCCTATATTGCAGAGTTTGTGGAGAACGATGGCCGATTGCGGCCAGATAGGCAGGCGTCCTATGTGCGGGCACTGGCCTTTGATCTCCTGCCAGAGCCACTTCGTGCCGCTGCCATCCAGCGCCTGGTGGAGCTGGTGCAGAGCGCGGACGCGCACCTGGGGACGGGTTTTCTCTCCACGCCCTATCTCTGTCCGGTGCTGGGGGACAACGGCCATCTCGATCTCGCCTATGTCTTGCTCATGCAAGAAACGCCGCCCTCCTGGTTGTATGCAGTTAAAAGAGGCGCAACGACGATCTGGGAATCCTGGGATGGCATCGACGAAGAGGGAAACCCGCATCACTCCTTGAATCACTATGCCTATGGGGCGATCGGCAACTGGCTCTACCAGGTCGTTGCGGGCATTGCACCAGGCGCTCCTGGGTATCAGCATATCATGTTCCGGCCACAACCGGGGGGAGGGTTGACCTTCGCCTCTGCCACGTATCAATCGCTCTACGGCGAGATCGCCACTAGCTGGCAGATTGATGGAGAGCGATTTCATCTCACTGTCACCGTCCCGCCGACCGCGACCGCGACCGTCGTCATCCCCGCACGCTTGGGCAGACAAATCACCGAAGGAGGTGTGGCTCTGGAGTCTGCTGCGGGAATACGTGGAGTGAAGCGTGAGCAGCAGGCAACGTCCATCGAGATTGGCTCCGGTATGTATATATTTAGCGCCAGCCATCATTTCTGAGTTCAGATAGGCCATCGCTACCCAGGCGATGGTCTGAAAATCGGCCTGGAACGCGCCCTGCATCTGCGGAAGCGCGACATTCACAATAGTGTCGTCGAGAATCGCCATGAACGGGCCGAAGGCGATTACCAGCGCTACCAGCCATTTCTTCCTTAGGCGCACAAATCTCTTCCTGAGAACTCCTTTTTGGGTGGTCGCGCTACTTCGCCACCCAGCCGCAGTCCACCAGCAGGTCGCTGCCGGTGATAAACGAGGCGGCGTCGCTGGCCAGGAAGTAGACCGCCTCTGCAATCTCACGCGGATCGGCCCAACGACTGAAGGCTTGCTCCTCCTCGCGTGAACGTTTGACCTGGGCGAAGCTCTGGCCGGTGCGTTGCGCCTCCAGGGCGACATCGGAGCGCAGCATCGGGGTATCGACCGAGCCGGGACTGAGCGAGTTGACGCGAATGTGATCCTGTGCCACCTCCCAGGCGAGTGCGCGCGTGAACGAGAGCAGCGCCCCTTTCGAGGCCCCGTACAGCGCGTGGTTGATCTGTCCGACGTGGCCCGAGACAGAGGCCATGATGACAATGCTTCCTCCCTGCTGCGCGCGCATAATGGGCAGTACATGCTTGCAGAGCAGGAATGTTCCACCCAGATTCACGTCCACCAGCCTGCGAAACTCGTCCCAACTCGTCTCGACCAGCGGCTTGACAAGCACGACGCCTGCGATATTTAAGAGCGTATCGATACGTCCGTAGCGCGCGTGTACGGCCGCAACCGTCTCCTGCACGCCGGCCTCGTCGGTGATATCGCAGCGATAGAAATGGCAGTCGCCCCCAGCCTGCTTGATCTCGTCGCAGACGCGCCGGCCCTCGTCGAGCACATCGAGGGCGGCGACGGCATAGCCACGTTCGGCGAAGAGACGAGCCGTTGCCTCGCCAATGCCCTGCGCTGCGCCTGTGAGCAGGGCAACACGTTTTGTTGGCTGAACCTCACTCATTGCGTCCCTCCAGTCCAATGATTTTGCGGGCCTCGGCGGGCGTGGCGATGGCCCGTCCCAGATGCTGCGCCAGCTCAACAACTTCCGCGACCAGTTCATGGGCTGCTGCAACCTTGCCATTGGTGAGATAGGGATAGTCCTCCGTCCCAACGCGTACATGGTCGCCTTGCAGAATCGCCGCCGCCAGAATTGTCTTCTGCTCGGGACCCATGATGCTCACATTGATCACGCTCCCCGGCGGCAGCAGGCGGCGGCGATACAGGTACTCCTCCAGCGTCGGGGGGGACCAGGAGCCGCCAGGCCAGCCGAAGAAGAGCGTTGTGAAATAGGGGGCCGGCAGCAAGCCCTTGTCGATCAGATAGCGCATATTCCAGATCGAGCCGCCGTGCCAGATTTCGAGTTCCGGCTTCACCCGGTACTGCTTGCAGAGTTGCATATACTCCTCCAGTTCTTCGCGGGGATGCAGGACATGGACATCCAGCCCGGTGAAAGCCTCGTCATGGTGGCTGACGATCATCGAGATCATATCCGCGCGCTCGGTCCAGACCTCCATGCGCGCGGGGATAGGCAGGCTGGACATCCCGCACTGAACGATCAGCGAGGTCTGCCGGCGTGCGCCGCGAATGACCTCGGCCCACTGCCCCTCAGCGTGGGTGTGCAGGATACTCGCCCCGGCCCGCTCGCAGAGCTCAGCTTCAGTGATAATCTTCTCCACCGTGCGCGGATAGGGCACCTCGGGGGCTAGCCAGCAGATATTGGGCGTTGTCGTAATAATCAGAGGGTCCACGAAAATCTCTCTCCTGAAAATACAGAACGAGGAACAGCCGATCAGGGAAATTAAAGGGAGACAACCCTGCCTTCGGCGATAGACAGATAGGCCGCTTCAACGACCTGAATGGCGTGATAGCCATACAGAGGATCGATGAGCGGGGGGCGATCTTCAAGAATGGCCTGCACAAAGTCCTGGATCTCCTCGATCATCGACAGATATTTCCAGGCCAGCGGCTCATAGGGAACGGATTCTATCGGTGTCCCCTCGACATCATCCGCTCCCTTGAAATGGACGAGGGTTGGATTTGCCAGGTGATCGACGATCAGCGATCCCTTGCTGCCATGAACCTCCAGGCGTTCGGTCCAGGGCGCTTCAACAACGCAACTCTGCGTCGTTTCAAAGACCGCGCCGCTTGCCAGGTGTCCAAAGGCAATGGTGTTGTCATCTACCTGGCTTTCAGGCAGAATCTTGTAGGCGGCGGCCTGAATGTCGCGCACGCCCCCAAAGAGCCAGCGCATCAAATAGAACGAATGCACGCCCGAATCGAGGATCACCCCCTTATTCTCGACGCTGCCGATCCAGCTCGACTCGCTTTTAATGCGCGCCACCTCGCTCCCCGCGATATACGTGCGGACGAAGCGGATATCGCCCACCGTCCCGGCGGTCAGCAGCCGTTCTACCTCGCGATACGCGGCAACAAAGTGGGTGTTCTCCGCGACCGTAAACTTCACGCCCTTTGCCTGCGCGGTCTGAATCAGGTGCAGCGCCTGCTCCGAGGTCATCGCCATCGGCTTCTCGACCAGCACATGCTTGCCCTGCTCCAGGGCGGCCAGGGCAATTTCATAGTGCCAGCGGTGGGGCACGGTGACATCCACCAGGTCGATCCCGGCATCGGCGACCAGCGCATGGTAATCTCCATAGACCCTCGCCTCATAAGGAGCCGCACGCTCGCGCGCCACCTGCTCATTGACATCGCAGACCGCGACGATCTGGGCGAGATCGCCGCACTCGCTATAGCCGGCTTCGTGGACATAGGCGATTCCGCCCGTGCCGACAATGCCGACCCGGACCTGCCTGCTGCTCATGGTGTTTCTCCTTCAAATACTCTGGATAGCAGGATCGGTTTGCGTGAGCCTGACAGGTCCGTTCTCAGTGACTAGGAAGGTCTCTTCATCCCCGATATTGGACCCATCGTGATAGGCGGTATACAGCTCAATGTTAAGCACCATGCCTGCCTGCACCGTATAGGGACTATCGAAAGTGATCCAGGTCTCCTCGGTTTGCAGGCCAATGCTATGGCCGACGTTGATGAAATAGGGAGGCAGGTCATGAGCGGCGTAGAGCTCAGTTGCCAGATTGTAGAGATCGGCGAAAGGCGTACCGGGCACAAGCGCCTGCCCAATCTGCTCGACGATGCTGCACATGGTACGATGAAGCTCGCGCAGGTCAGCGGGGACCGGCCCGGCGTAGAGCAAACGCCGATTGTCCGAGACATAGCCGTCAACCACCGCACCCAGATCAAGCGTGACCACCTGCCCTGCTGCGAGCACTTCATCGAAAGCGATCTCTGGATTCGAGGTACCGAAAGCGATCGTCGTGTGCCCGATCCCGGTCGCCCCATGCTCCAGCAGCAGTCGTTTGGCCGTATTGATCAGCGCCAGGCGGGAGATGCCCGGCGCGATCTGCTCCCGTAGTTCAGCGACCGTCTGTTCAACGATCGCGGTGGCCCGGCGCATCAGCGCCAGTTCCGTCTCTGTCTTGCACAAGCGCTGCTGCAGGAGGAGATCGTCGATGATGGTGATGGCTGATGGCTCAACGAGCGTTTGCAGCCTGGACAGGACATCCAGCGGGCAGGAGCTTTCCACGCCAGGCTTTGCCCCCGGCTTGAGCGTCGCCGCGAGGAACTCCTGCAATTCATCGAGCGCACTCTCCCGGTTGAAGAAGCTGCGCACCTCGTCGACCTCGAAAGAGAAGCCCAGCGTTGCGCCGATCCAGCAGAGCAGCGTCGTTCTGCCATCCGCGCCGATATAGACAAAGAACGGCAGTTGATTCCTGAGACTGAAGAGAATAGGATTTCCACTTCCAGGGAGCGTGGGCAACCCCGAGGTATAGTACACATTTTCCGGCGATGTCAATAGAATGCCGGCGAGGCCCCTGGCCCTGATCTGCTCGACAAGGGCAGATCGCCCCGCTCCCGGCACCGGTACATGATACGGCATGACGCGATCGATCCTTCCCAAGGAAATAGGCACACCCGCTAAGGAAGTGCAAGAGCTTTATTGCCCGCCCAGCATCTGACTGGCCTCGATGCAAAGGCGGGCAAGCTGCGCCAGTCCCTGGCGCAGAGGCGGGATCAGGAAAGACTCCTGGAGCGTATGGGCGCGTTCGCCGCGCGTAACGCCGATGCAGACGGCGGGAATGTTCAGGCTGATGGGCACATTGGCGTCGGTGCTCGACGAGCCATAGCGGGGCTCGATGCCCAGCCAGCGCAGTGTCTCCCCGGCAAGCTTCACCAGGGGATCATCCAGGCTGCGCGCACCCGCCGGCCTCTCCCCCAGGACCTCGATTTCGGTCTGCAAGCCCTGCCCTGCCCGCTGCTCAACCACCTGCCGCACCTGCTCCGCCAGCGCGTTGAGGGCCTCGACATCGATTGAGCGCATATCAAGCTGCGCCGATGCCTCGGCGGCGATCGTATTGACGCTGGTCCCTCCTTCGATAACTCCGACGTTAAAGGTCGTTTTAGGATGTTTAGGCACCTGGAGATCGGCGATGGCGGCGATGATTCGGCCCAGGCCGTGGATCGCGCTGGGCGTACCAAACGAACCATAGGAGTGCCCGCCGGGTCCACGCACCGTGATGCGCCAGCGTTTCGAGCCGACCGCGCCATGCGTGACGTGGCCCAGGCCGCCATCGATGGCCAGCACCGCACCCAGTTGTTCGCGATAGCGCTCAACCGCCGTGCGGGCGCCCAGCAGATTGCCCAGGCCCTCCTCGCCCACATTGGCCACTGCCAGAATATCGGTCGCCGTCTCAATCTGCAGTTCATCCAGCAGATCGAAAGTGTGCAACATTGCGGCAACGCTCACGCTGTTATCGCCGATGCCGGGGCCGTGCAGCCTCTCCCCCTCGCGTCTGACCACAATTGGCGTCGAGGCAGGAAAGACTGTATCGGTGTGAGCCAGGATCATAAGCAACGGGCGTTTGTCGTCCGCGCCTGACCTCCTGACATACACATTCCCCACCGCATCAATTTCAGGGACATACCCGCGTTCTCGCCAGAGGGAGGCCACCAGGCGAGCGCGCTCGAATTCCTGGCCGGTGGGGGCAGGCACCTCGCAAATGCGCGCGGCCAGGCTGGCAACTGCCTCGACGTGTGCCGCAGCAGCCGTGCGTAATTGCTCTAAAATAGCGGGAGTCAATGCCATCGCTCGCTACTCCTCCTCTTGCAGGGCCCTGGCGTAGACCAGCGGATCAACGTTGCCGCCGCTGACAATGCAGCAGACGCGTTTGCCGGCGAAACGTTCGGGATGGCTCAGCACTGCGCCAAGAGCCAGCGCTCCCGTTGGCTCAACCTTGAGATTGAGCGCAAAATACTCGCGCAGAGCGGCCAGCGTCACCGCGTCGTGTACTTCAAGGATATCGGCGATGCCCGTGCGCAAAATTTCCCAGTTCAGTTCGCCGAGACTGATTGTTCTGGCTCCATCGGCGACCGTCGGTGGCTCCTGCTCGTTGCGTACAAGCTGGCCGGAGTGCAGCGAGCGCGCGGCATCGTTGGCCAACTGTGGCTCCGCACCGACGATCTCCGTGCGCGCGTTCAGATGGTCGCGCGCGATCACCTGGCCTGCCGAGAGGCCGCCGCCGCCCACCGGCACCACCAGGATATCGAACTCGCCCGCGCCCAGAATCTCCCTGCCCAGCGTTGAGTTGCCTGCAACCACGCGGTAATCGTCATAGGCATGGGCCTGGAACGCCCCCTCCTGCTCGGCCAGCAACTGCCGCACGCGCTCGGCCCGGCTAACCTGGCGGGTATCGATCAGATCGGCAACTCCCCCAAACGCCTGGACCGCCGCAACCTTCACGCGGGCCGAGGTCGCGGGCATGACAATTGTGCAGCTCTTGCCCAGCAGCTTGCTCGCGTAGGCCACCGCCTGGCCAAAGTTGCCGGACGAGGCGGCTACCACGCGCTGCTGCGGAATGTTGGAGAGCAGATTATAGGCGGCGCGAAACTTGAAGCTTCCGGTGTACTGAAAAGTCTCGCTCGCAATGGTCAGATGACAGCCAAGACGCGCAGAGAGGGTGGGGGCCGGTAAGAGCAGAGTGGGACGCACATGGCGCGGCAACGTTTCCCAGACCGTATCGAGATACTGCGAGGTCAACTCCGGCGCGGTTCTATAGTTCGGCATGATTTAAAAACTCCAGAAAAGAGATTTTCACAAGGGCAGTTAGTTGTATTGTATCATCGTTTCCGCGAAACTCTGCACAGCCAGGGAAAGTCAGTGATAACTTTCCGCCTGCATACTATAGAGTTTAGCATAGGGCCCATTGTAAGAGAGCAGATCATCGTGAATACCATACTCTACAATATGTCCATTTTCAAGCACGGCAATGTTGTCGGCCATACGTACAGTGCTAAAACGGTGCGTGATCAGGACGCAGGTGTGTCCCTGCATGAGTTCGCGAAAATGGCAATACAACTCATACTCCGCCTGAGCATCGAGGGCAGCCGTTGGCTCATCGAGGATCAAGATATCTGCATCCTGCATAAACATGCGAGCCAATGCCACCTTTTGCCACTCGCCGCCTGAAAGATCGACCCCCGCATGCTGCTCGGCCAACCAGTTGCTGAGCATGCTTTGATAGCCTTGAGGAAGAGCTTCAATGCGCCTGGCGAGACCGGCTTTTTGCGCGGCCTCGCGCACCAGAGCTTCATCCTCGATCCGGGCGACATTGCCCATGCCAATATTCTCCTGGACGCTCAGGTCATAGCGCGAGAAATCCTGGAAGATAGCGCCCATATGCCGACGAAATTCGCGCGGATCAAACTCACGAATATCGATCCCATCCCAGAGAATGCGCCCTTCTGTTGGATCATAGAGACGCATCAAGAGCTTGACGAGCGTGGTCTTGCCAGCTCCGTTGAGTCCCACAAGTGCGAGACATCTGGAAGCAGGGATGAATAGATTGACATTTCGTAAGACCCAGGGCTGTTGATCGTTATAGCGGAACGAAATGTTGTGGAGCGTAATACCGGAGGTAAGCGGAGGGACCGGTCGGGGAGCAGGGGACAGAAAAAGCGTTTCCTTCAACGCCAGGAGTTGTGTATACTGGGTAAAAAAGAGCAGACTATCATTCATACGTGACAGAGCGCCGGCTATGGTGGAGAGCGATTCTGTCGTAGAGAGAACTGCGCCAATATAGAGGGCAACCTCTCCCAGGCTCAGTCGGCCAGAAAACGCCTGGACCACGACAAATACGAAGGTCCCTGTGGAGATCAGGCTGGCGAGCAAGGAGAGGGCCGTTTGCCAGTGCAGTTCACGCCGTTGCTGGCGATCCTGGGCCAGATGAATCTCTCTGGTCGTTGCGACAAATTTCCGCAGGAAATATTCCCCCAGATTAAACAGGCGCACCTCTTTGGCATGAGTGACCCAGGAGAGCACCTGGCCATAATATGAGGCACGCCGCTCTTTGGGCGTGTTGCTCAGAACAGTCACGAAGCGTTGCCTGCCCAACCTCAATTGCATAAAAAGTTGTGGAACGACCGCAAGGCAGACAATAGCGGTCAACAGAGGACTGAGGGCAAGCAGCACGCTCAGAAAAGAGAGTAAGGTAATACCTCCTTGCAAGAGCGTGGTAAAAATACTCAGCGCCTGCAACGGACCTATCTGGGCGTTATTGGCTGCCACTTGAATGATATCGTGGAAAGAGGGATCTTCAAAATATGCCAGACCTTGCAGGCTGTCGATCTTTTGATACACGTTTTTTCTGAGCAACAGCGTCAGCGTGCGCACCAACCTGGCGTTGAAATACTGATTTATCGGCGCGATTACCTGACTGAGCAGGGTAATTACCCCCTGGGCAGCCAGGAGAAAAAACAGATCCTGCACCAGGGATGGAGTTGCGGGGCCGTGCAGCTTCTGCGCCAGCAGATCAAATAAGGTTTTCGTCAGCCAGGCGGTTGCCAGTGGCACCAATCCCTGCAAACATTGAGTCGCGAGCAGGACAGGTAGCGCAAGATGGTCGGCTTGCCACGCCAGTCCAAGCATCAGCCAGATGCGTTGAAGTACGCTGGCTCTCTTTTTTAGCCACCGAGGTATCCTCCCCCGCTCAGCGCTTTTCACTTCGTTCACTCTCGCTTTGATACCCCGTGCTCTGCTTCTGCGCTGTTATGCCCCCGCCTGGTTCGAGTTTCCAGGAGGCAACGAAGCTTCGCCAGTCCGCTAAAGAGTCATCGGCTCTTCCCGACCGTTGAACTTCTCCCTCGGCAGTAATGAAGCAATAGCTCGGCGTACTTGAGATACGGTAATCGTGGAAGAACGAACTCGTATCAAATGGTGCAACGAGTACAGGCAGAGTAATGTGCAATTCCTCAGCAAATGCCCGTGTCGTATCCATGTCGGAACTGCTGACCAGGAGCATGCTGGCCTGGTGGGCTGCAGCCCCTGCGGCAAGGGCAAGATAAGAAGACATGTGCTTACGTATTAACTCACTCACAGTAAAGAAGAGAAGCAGGATGTTCTGCCCCTGATAGTGGCTCAGCGTTACCGTCTCACCATTGAGCGTCTGAGCTTTAAATGGAGGAGCAACGTGCCCGACCGGCAAGCCGGGATTGAGCAGAATATTGAGATGCGGAGAAGGTCGGGAAGACTTGCGAGGCAACTTCAGGAAAATAAGGCCGGACACGCTCTGCAAGGGGAGCGGTCCCCACGTGCGTGAATCGATACTTTGCTCGCGATTATCCCCGCAAACGAAAAGGTGCCGCCGGGGAATCTGCCAGCCCGGTTCCCCTGAAGGGGCGGCGAAAAATTCTCCTTCGAGGGCTACCACCCGCTTGATATGAAATAAAACAGAAAGGGTTCTCGACCTGCCCTGGTTGGCCGGGTCCACCAGCACAATGTGTCCTCTGCGTATCCAGCCGCGTGGAAAGAAGCGCAGCGCCAGCACACGATCCCCCTGTTCCAGCGCGGGAGCCATACTCTGACCATGCACCGTGATGACGATCAGGCAGGTACGAATGCAGATAAGAGCAAGCAGAATCACGCCACAGAGAATCAGAAGAATGTCAAAATACAGCATGGGTTCGATCCGTTCCCTTCTCGAAGAAGCTGGCAGCGTATGACACTTATCTCGCGAACGCTGCTTGCCAGATCACCTCTGGCAAGCAGCGTTGTCATTTCATCACTCCTGTCGGCGGATTATCGAGAGACAGAGTGTTTAGCAACCGGTGCATGTTTGAACGCCGCAGCTATAGTTTCCGAAGGTACAGCCCGAAACAGTATTGGCATATAAGGAGACTTCTCCGAGATGCCCGTTACTACAACGAACGCAGCTAGAGGTACAAAAAATACCCGTACAAGCCTGGGCAGTTGCCTGGGGGGCCAGGCGCTCGACAAAACTATCCATCAGAGAGGTCAGCGGGCCAAGTTTAGCAGAGATCTGGCCAACCGCCGAGAGAATACCATCGGTAAGTGTGCGCATCGGCTTTCGTTCCTTTCTTTACGAATGAGGAGACTGGCTATGTTCTGTATCGCTCATATTGATACAGACAGGTTCACAGAAAAATTTCACCCCCTTTCAGGCGAGAGCATAGATGTCGTCTTTCTCCCAAAACTCAACCAACGCTTTCCATTCGCCGGCCTGTACAACAGGCAAGCCACTTGCCTGGACGTTGCCGTGGGAATTGAGAAAGCAATGGGAGGGTGTCTGAACAACCTGGTAATCATCGAAGAAGGAATTGCTAGTACGGGGTGCGATTAACACTGGGAGATGGACATCCAGTTCAGCAATGAACGCCGCCGTTTCTTCACGCTCATCTCCGCTTATCAGAACCAGTTCAACATCTGCATGTCGTACTTTCTCTTCCATGTGCTTAAGCTTAGAAAGAAGGGTGCGGCAGGGCTGACAATGAACCGAGAAAAAAACAAACGCCGTTTTTCGACCACGGTAACTGGCCAGGGTCCTTGTCTCACCGTCCAGGGTCTGCGCCGTGAAATTGGGGGCCTCTGTTCCGACATCCAACCCGCCCCCTGGGAGTGGATTGGCAGCAGAGTTAGAACGGCGGATCAGGGCGAAGGTCAGGAAAAGATTAAATAAGACAGCGAGCCAGAGCAGGATAGAACTAACGACAAGCGTGGTTTCCAAGAACTTCCTCCTCTCGATGTGAAACGAAACAGCGTATATCAGCTCCCTCGGAGAAGCCGGGCAAGCTCTCCAAGCTGCGTCCAGATCAAGACAAACACAGCAGCGCCTAAGCCAGCAAAAACCCACTCAATGTTGCCGAGGCTCTCGATCTCTTTCTGGCTCCAGACAGCACCCGCGTATCCGCTCAGGGCACACACCAGGAAGCCCAGGTTTCGCCAGATATCTATCCGTGAAACAGACCTCTGGCTCGGGCCAAAGCAGCTACAGGGTGTGGAGATCCCTCGGATTATAACAGAGAGGAGCGCGCTGCTAAACAGGATAAGCAGAACAATCGCCAGGGCAAAACCAGGCAGGAGGAACCAGCCCCCGAAGGTCATGAACAGGACAACCAGTATCTCGCCCCCCAGGAACAGCAGGGCGACCGGAAGGATCAGTGTTGCCGGAAGCAGGCGAAACCGGCGAAGCGTTTGTTGGAAATCCCCAAAAGAAAGAGCCTTACTTCCACTTGAGATAACAAAGGTGAGGCCGATAGCAATTCTACAAAAGGCCAGAAGATACAATCCGATCATGGCTTATCTTCTCTTTCCTTCCTATTCTAAAAATGTGGCAGGCTGACCCATCTGCTATCTTTCTCGCGCTCGAATTGCCCTGGAAAATAATTCAGTACCCACGGTACTATGATAAACTATGCCATGCACAATACTGTTGTGAATCGCAGTGCATACAGAGTTATTTGGTAAAGGAGGATGGTATGGATCGCGACCCCATGTACACCTTTGGAGAGATGCTCAGGGCATTTCGCCAGCGCCAGCGCGTGACCCAACAGCAACTCGCCGCCAAAGTTGGTATACACCGCAATACCATTAGCGGCTGGGAGCGCGGGGACTATCTGCCCGTCAACAAAGGGGTTGTACTCCGGCTTGCCAGGCATCTGCATCTGGATGACCAGGAGGCTCGCCAGTTCCTGGAGGCCAGTTTGCTCGCCCTTGCCCCGTACTGGGGCATTCCTGCCCTGCGAAATCCGTTCTTCACCGGGCGTGAGGAAATCCTGGAAGCTCTGCACGCCTCTCTGCATAACGATCAGTCAGGTGCGCTTACCCGGTCGTATGCTTTGCACGGCCTGGGAGGAATTGGCAAAACGCAGGTGGCCGTGGAGTATGCCTACCGCTACGCCCTGGAATATAGCGCTGTCTTCTGGATTGCCGCAGAAAGCGTTGAGCAAATAATGAGTAGCTTTCTGCATATCGCGAACGTGCTGAACTTGCCAGAGCAACAGGAAGCGGATCAGCAAAAGACGGTGGTTGCAGTGCAACGCTGGTTAACCACCCATAGCAAGTGGCTGCTGATCTGGGATAACCTGGAAGACCTGGAGTTGCTACAGCGCTTCTTGCCCGCAACGCGTCAGGGAATGATCCTGATTACGACACGCTTCCAGGCTCTTGGAACGTTCGCGCGAAACATTGCGCTTCCACCAATGACATCCAGGGAAGGGGCACTCTTGCTGCTTCGCCGTGCAAAGATGCTCTGTTCAGCACCATTAGAGGATCAGATGACCCGGCCTGCTGGAACTGTGCATGCGGAGTACGCAGCAGCGCAAGAACTGGTAACGGCCCTGGGCGGGCTTCCCCTCGCGCTTGATCAGGCAGGTGCTTATATTGAAGAAACCGGATGTAGCATCACGGACTATCTGTCTCGTTTTGAGCAGCAACGTGCTCAACTCCTGGCTCGACGCGGCACTTCAGCGGGAGATCATCCGCAATCTGTAGCGACAACGTTCAAACTTGCAATTCAGCGTGTGGAGCGGGATCATCCAATGGCAGTCGATATGCTGCGGATATGTGCATTTTTGCATGCGGAGGCCATTCCTGAGGAGATCTTTGTGAGCCATTCTTCCCATCCAGGCTCGCCGCGTGATACGCTGACTGCTGATCCCTACCACTTCGACCTGGCAATCGCATCTCTGCGAACGTTTTCTCTGGTCCAGCGACACGCCGAGACGCGAACGTTCTCCATTCATCGGCTGGTGCAGGCTGTTCTTCAAGCAGAGATGGACGAACAGGCACGCATCCAGCGGCAGCGGCATGCCATACAGCTTCTCAATGCCTGCTTTCCTCCCGTCTCCTATGAAGTATGGAAACAATGCGAGCGCCTCCTCCTGCATGTGCTGGCATGCGCCGCATGGCTTCCAGACGAGGTATCTGACCGGCAACTGATAGAGGTATTGCAGAGGGCGGCGGACTATCTGCGCGAGCGCGCCCAGTACGAACAGGCCGAACCGCTTTATCTGCGGGCGCTGCGTCTGCAGGAGCAGGCGGTTGAAGCGAGTCGCCTCCAACTGGCCTTTCTCCTCAACAACCTGGCGATTCTCTATACGCAGCAGGGGAAATACGAGCAGGCTGAGCAGCTCTATCTGCGAGCCTTACACATCCGAGAAGAGGAACTCGGATCGAACCATCTCCGGCTGGCCAACCCCTTGAACAATCTGGCCAACCTCTACCTGGAGCAGGGGAAGAGCGAGCAAGCCGAGCCCCTCTATCTGCGAGCTTTATGCATCCGAGAACAGGCCCTGGGGCCGGACCACCTCGCGATAGCAAATCCCCTGAATAATCTGGCATGGCTCTACCAGGGCCAGGGGAAATACGAACAGGCCGAACTTTTATATCAGCGCGCACTGCGCATTCGCGAGCAAGCTCTGGGTCCCGACCATCCCGAGGTCGCCCGCCCCTTGAACAATCTGGCCCAGCTTTATCAGGAACAGGGAAGGTATGAGCAAGCCGAAGCCTTGTATCGCCGGGCACTGCATATCTGGGAGCAGACTCTGGGTCCTGACCATCCCGAGGTGACGTCCCCATTGAACGGATTGGCTACGCTTTATCGTGAGCAGGAGAAATGTAAAGAGGCCGAGCAGCTTTATCGGCGAGCCCTGGCTATTCGGAAACGGAAACTGGGCATTTCTCATCCTGAAACGGCCCAGACCCTGCATGATCTGGCCATCTGCGTCCAGAAGCTGGGGAATCTCTTAGAAGCGGTCTCCTATTTTGAGGAGGCGCTGACCATCCGCTCTCAATCCCTGGGAGACTCCCACCCTAAAACCATCACAACTCGTACTGCCTATGCAGCGTTGTTGCATCGTCTGGGGCGACCAGAAGAGGCAGGACATTTTGAATGATAGGCCGGTAGGTAAGCAGGAAGAGATGAGCGAGTACCTGGCGGACGTTTCACAGACAAAACCTGCCGATCGGATACAGGAGGGTGTAGCCGACCAGCAGGCCAGGGAAAAGATTTATCCTTCCGGTCCCGTCTCCACCGCCTGCTCCTCAGGCGCTCGCTCGCGCAGAATCTGATACAGCACGATGGCCGCGAGGGTCGCGACGCCGATTGCGCTGAGCGTAAAGCTGCCCATCGCAATCTGGAAGTTGCCGGCTCCGATCGTCAGAGCGACCGCCACAGGGATCAAATTGCGCGTTCTGGAGAAGTCCACGCGATTCTGCACCCAGATGCGCGCGCCGGTCGCGGCGATCAGACCGAAGAGCACGATCGCCAGGCCGCCGAGCACACTGGAGGGGATCGTATAGATGAGCTGCCCAAATTTCGGGCAGAAGCCCAGGATCAGGGCCACCACCGCCGCTACAATAAAGAGCAGCGTGGAGTAGATGCGAGTCACAGCCATGACGCCTATATTTTCTGCGTAAGTTGTGACTCCGGTTCCGCCGCCGAGGCCCGCCAAAATGGTCGAGAGGCCATCGCCCAGGAAGGCACGGCCGAGATACTTATCGAGATTCTGCCCGGTCATCGCCGCGACCGCCTTGACATGGCCGAGGTTCTCCGCCACCAGAATAATCGCAACGGGCGCGATCAGAATCATAGCATCGGTGTGGAAGACCGGCCCGGTAAAGTTCGGCAGCCCGATCCAGGCTGCGTTGGCCACGTTGCTAAAATCGATGGGCTTGCCCCAGCCGAAGCCGTTGGCGCCGATCAAGTAGAGCAGATAGCCAATGATCCCGCCCAGCAGGATGGGCAGGCGTTTGAGGAAGCTGGGGGCGTAGATGGCGATCAGGGCAATCGCCAGCACCGTGATGATGGCCATGATCACACCAAAGGTATCGGTACCGATATCGCCAATTGCGACCGGCGCGAGGTTCAAACCGATAACCGCGACGATTGCGCCGGTAACTGCGGGCGGCATGATGACCTCGATCCACCGGTAGCCCGTGAACATGACGATCAGGCCAATGATTGCATAGAGCACGCCGCAGGCGATGATACCGCCCAGGGCCACCGGAATGTTCGGGTTGAGGCCGGGACCGTGAAAGCCGGCGGCAAAGCCGGTGGCAGCAAGGACGACCGCAATAAAGGAGAAGCTGGAGCCAAGATAGCTGGGCACACGGCCCCCCACGACCAGGAAAAAGACCAGCGTGCCTATGCCGGAGAAGAAAATTGCAGTGTTCGGGTCAAAGCCCATCACGATCGGAGCCAGGACGGTGGCGCCAAACATGGCCAGCACATGCTGCAGGCCAAGAAAGATCGTTTGCCCCCAGGGGAGCCGTTCTTCGGGCGCGATAATTCCCTCGCTTTTGAGTGTCCAGCGCGGGAGATATCCCTGGGCCTCTTCTGTTCTTGTTGCCATGAATCGATCCTCCTGAATTACAATGAGAAACGATAAGTGCCGCATAACACAATAGACTGGAAAGGGAGACTCGGTTCACCTCCTTTCTTGAGCGAGAAGGCCGGCCAGAAGCGAAAAATCGCGGGGTAGTGTCCCAAGTATATCATGGGGAGAGGCGCGCTCACAACGTATATTCTGCTGACATTCACCAGCGATTTATGGGAGAAACCTCTCGACAGGCTCTCCTTCCCTCATAGCCGGCCCGGTATGATATAATAGAGCCGACCTAACGCTTGTTAGGCTATCCCTCTACTGAAACTGACAGGGAGAAACTCGAGAAAATGTCCGAAGAGAGAGTATACACCTCCACCATTCGTCTGCGTATGAGCGCCAGCGATGCCCACTATGGCGGCTTTCTGGTCAACGGCGCTCACCTGCTCTCGCTTTTTGGGGATGTTGCGACCGAGCTGGCCATTCAGTGCGACGGGGATGAGGGACTGCTGGTGGGGTATGAGCAGATCGAATTTCTGGCCCCGATCTATGCCGGCGACTTTATTGAGGCGAGGGGGCGCATTACAAAGATTGGTCGGACCTCGCGCCGCATCGAATTTGAGGCATACAAAGTGATCGCCGTGCGGCGCGACCTGAACGACTCGGCAGCGGATATCCTGGACAAGCCGGTGCTGGTCGGGCGTGCCGTAGGTACAACGGTAGTCAAGGCGCATCTCCAGCGCAAAGAGCGCACGGCAGAAAGTGCATGAGCAGCCTATATCTAAAACGTTTTCCACATTTTGGAAGAGGAAAAGAACAACCTGGCGTTTTCGCTAAGGAACAGGAGGCGAGGAGGCACGAACTAGGCGCAAGGCGGCTTTTCTGGTAGAATGCGGGAAGAGCGAAACGCCTTTTTGGAGAGAAGAGAAAGAGGAGAGAGACATGCAGCCTGATACGCGTTCGGTGCGCGAGAAGATTCGCGCCGCTGCCGTGCAACTGTTTGCCGAGATGGGCTATCACGCCGCCCCCCTGCGCGATATTGCAAGCCTGGCGGGGATTCAGGCGGCCAGTATTTACTATCACTATCCGAGCAAGCAGGCCATTCTGGTTGAGATCATGGATACGCACATGCGTGATCTCAACGCCCATCTGGAGGAGATTCTCACTCGTCCGGTGAGCGTGGCCGAGCGTCTGCATGAGGCGATTGCCAACCATATCCGGCTGCATACTACCTATAAGGCGGAATTTTTCATCATTGATACCGAGATTCGCGCGCTGGAGGGCGAGAATCGCGAGCAGATACTTGCTCTGCGTGACCACTACGAGCATCTTTTGCAGCGCCTGCTAGAGGAGGGAATTGAGCAGGGGGTCTTGCGTCCAACCGATGTCAAAGTCACCTCGTATGCGGTGATTGCGATGTGTACCGAGGTGGCCTCCTGGTTTCGTTCGCCGGGACGACTGACCGTTCAGCAGGTGATTGATATCTATAGCCAGCTCATCGCGGAGGGCGTTCTGCTGCATCCGACGCCGGCGCAGACGCGGGAGGGATCGGTGCGTCTTTGACATCCTGCTTGTGAGTCCCTGGTCGGAGCAGGCCGCTCCTGTTCTGGCTACCCCGTGACCGAAATCGGCTGGCGTCCGTTGGAAGAGGACGGGGTAATGCATCAGGTATGCCGCCCCGGCAATCCGGCAATCAGGAGGAGGAGCAGGCGTGAATACGTCAGCGGAACCGGCGAACAACCATTCTCCCGCGCAATCCAGCGAGCGGAAAAGGCCATCTGTGCTGCTGCTCGCCTGCGTGGCTGTAGCGAGCGTTGCCCTGCTGGGAGGAAGTCTGCTCTGGTTGTTGCGGTCGAACGGCGGCGCACCGGTACGCAGCAAAGTCAGGGCTACGGTTACTGCCACAGGGACGGCTGTTCCGACCTGGGTACCGACCGAAGTCACTCCGCCCCCCAATGCAATCTTTTATGATACCTTCGTCAACAACGCGCGCGGCTGGAGTCTGTCGGGCAGCGACGGATATTTCCGCATCCTGGTCAACAATACCCTGATCCTGGCTGACACCAATCCCAACACTCCCTTGATTGAGAGCGTACCTACCAGCGTCAATCTGGATAACTACGTGATCAGCGTCGATTTTACCATCAACCAGGGAGACGCCTATGATAGCCTCGGACTCTACCTGCGCGGCGATAGCACGCTTGACCACGACTACCGCATCGACATCAATGGCGACTCGACCTTCGACGTGGCGAAGGAGTGGCTGGATACCAGCAAGACGGCGCAGACAACGCTGCTTATTCCTTCTCAGCACACCGGGTATCTGAATCCGCCAGGGCAGCAGAATACCCTCACGGTCCTCATGATAGGTCCAACGCTCACCGTCGAGATCAATGGCTTTCTGGTAGCCAGCATCACCGACGCATCCTATCCCAGCGGCCAGGTTGCGCTCTTTGCCCGCCACGGGAATAGCCCGGATGGCATCATCGTCTCCTTCAGCCGGGTGGAGATCGACCGCGTAGCCTCGCCCTTCGCCACCCCCACTCCCTCGCCGACTCCAACCGCGACGGCAGGGCACCCCTGAAGCACCAGTGTTGTTTTAAGCGAATACAATGTATTGACTTTCAGGAACGCTCTCTGTTATACTAAGGCCAGAGGCAAGCGTTTATTGCACCGAGCAGTTCCTGAGGAGGATGTGGCCGTGCCGATTTCATGTAAACTGCGGCTTTTAATTGCGCGCGTGAACGTCGAGCGAGCGAGGCAGGGAAGAGCCCCGCTCAGTCTGCGTCGTCTGTCGGCGGAGAGCGGCGTCTCTTTAAGCGTTCTGGCGGCGCTCAATACCGGGAAGAGCCAGCGCATCGACTATACAACGATCGACCATTTACTGGCCTATTTCAACCGGTATTTTGAGGTCACGACCAGTGACCTGCTCGCCTGGGAGGAGAGTCCCCGGACGGGCGAAAGCCTTGTCGAGGCGTATGGCTGAGGGCAAGGCGGGGCGCGCATGGTCCTTCTTGCGCCAGGGCCGGTTGCCTGTAAAAGCGAAACCAGGGTTGACCATTACAAAGGGTAGAGAAGCGTATGGCAGTGATCTTAAAATCGCGGCAGGAGATCGGGCACCTGCGCGAATCTGGGCGGCTGGTCGCCCAGACATTTGAAGTACTACGCCCGTATGTGAAACCGGGGGTCAGCACCGCAGAACTGGATAAGATCGCGGAAGACTTTATTCTGAGCAGGGGCGCAAAGCCGATTTATAAGGGATACGGGGCGCGCCCGCCGCGTGGTGGCCAGCCTGGCGTGCCGCCTTTTCCGGCGACCATCTGCGCCTCGGTAAACGAGGTAATCTGTCACGGGATTCCCGATCCTGCGAGAAAGCTATGCGAGGGGGACATCGTTGGCGTCGATATCGGGGTTCTGTATAAAGGCTGGGTTGGCGATTCCTGCGTAACCTACGCGGTGGGCAAGCTGAGCGATGAGGCCCGGCGGTTAATGGACGTGACATATAAATGCATGGAACTCGGCATTGAGCAGGCGCGAGTAAACAAGCGCCTGGGCGATATTGGCGCGGCCATTCAGACCTACGCGGAGTCGCAGGGTTTTTCGGTGGTGCGCGAACTGGTCGGGCACGGCGTCGGGCGTTCGCTGCACGAAGATCCCCAGGTGCTCCATTATGGCAAGCCGAATACCGGCGAGCGCTTGCGGCCCGGGATGGTCTTTACCATTGAGCCAATGATCAATGCGGGTCAACCGGAGACGAAAACGCTGGCCGACCGCTGGACTATTATCACCAAAGATGGATCGCTCTCGGCTCAGTTTGAGCACACGATCGCGATCACCGATGGGGCGCCGGAGATTCTGACGCTACCCTGAGCGCCGTTATTTCTGCGACATCTGTCGTCATGGAGGGAATCATGGAGAATCTGGTCTTTGCCTGCATCGCTCCGCATGGAGGAATCATTCTGCCGGTCCTGGCGGGCGAGCAGGCGCGCAAGGCAGCACGCACGCGGGAGGCGATGGAGGAGCTGGGCCGGCGCATGGCCGCGGCGGCCCCGGACACTATTGTGCTGATTACGCCTCATGGTCATCGCGTCGATGGCGTGTTCTCGTTGCTCAACAACCGGCGGGTGCGTGGCGTGCTTGGGGCGGAGGAGGGCGGCAATGCGAATAGCCTCACGCTGGGCTTTGCGATCGACCAGGAGTTCAACGAGGCCCTGCGCAATCAGGCCCGCGAACTGGGGGTGCCCGTTGCCCGCATAGGGTATGCGGTGCCCGATGAGGAGGAGTTTGTGCAGGAACTGGACTGGGGAGCGCTGATTCCCCTCTGGTTCATGGGCGCATCGCTCGCTCCCCAGCCTAGAGTTGTGATCGCCTGCCCCGATCGCGGCAATCTCGTCGATCTGCCCTGGGAGCTTTTTCCGCGCTTTGGTCGGGCTATTCGGCAGGCTGCGCAGGTCACGGGCCGACGCATCGCCCTGATCGCCAGCGCGGACCTGGGGCACGCCCACGATCCCGAGGGTCCCTACGGGTTCGATCCGGCCTCGGCGGAGTTCGACACGGCGGTGCAGGAGGCGATTCGCGCGCAGGACCTGGGCCGGCTCCTCAGCTTTGACCTCGATTGGGTGACGCGCGCCGCGACCGATTCTTTTGGCCAGATCCTCAATCTGCATGGGGCCATCCAGGAAACCGGCATGCGCGGCGAACTGCTCTCATATGAGGTTCCCAGCTATTTTGGCATGCTCTGCGCCGCCTATCGGGCATGACCGTGCGTTCCCCAAACGGCTTCTACCAGAAACGCAGGGAGGGTCGCCAGTGGAAAGCATGCGCCGGAGATGATGAGTGGGAGAACATGCCGTGAATCACGGGGAGCACCGAAGCTATGTTAATAGGAAGGCAACGCGAGCTTGAACGCCTCTGGGGGCTGTTCAAGGAGAGCACTACAGGCAATCTGCGAGTGGCCCTGGTCGCCGGTGAGCCGGGGATCGGGAAGACGCATCTGCTCAAAGAGATGGCGCGGCGAGTCAGACAGGAAGATACGCCTGTATTAGGCGGGGGCGCCTCTGAAGCAGAGGGCATGCCGCCTTATCTGCCCTTTCTGGAAGCACTTGGGGAACATATCCGCACGACCACGCTGGACGAGATGCGCGCCCAGAGTGGGGAAATAGCTCCCGTTCTGGCCACCATCCTGCCAGAACTCTCGCTGCGCCTGGGAAACCTATCGACCAGCTATTCACTGCCGCCTGAGCAGGCGCGCCTGCGTCTCTACGAGGCTATCAGCACATTTCTGGCCGCAATTGCTGCTCCCCGTGCCCTGCTGCTCCTGCTGGATGATCTTCAATGGGCCGACGTCGCTACCCTTGATCTGCTCTGTTATGTGGCGCGTTCCCAGCCGAACGCGCGCCTGCTTATTCTTGGCGCGTATCGCGAGGGCGAGATCGTGCATCGCACAGCCTTTGAGCGGACCAGAACCGAACTCAACCGTCTGCGCCGTCTGACCATGATCACACCCGGCCCGCTGGCTGAGAAGGAGGTAGGTGTCCTTGCGGCCAATCTGCTGGGCGCCCCGCCTGAACGGGCATTGAACACCCTGCTCACAGCCCGGAGCGAGGGAAATCCCTTTTTCGCTGAGGAATTGCTGCGCGGATGGCAGGAGGCTGGCCTGCTCGCGCGCGCCGGGGGAGAGATTCGCCTGGGGAGTCTGCTAGAGAGCGAGCTTCCCGCCGGCATTGTCAGCGCAGTGCGTCAGCGCGTCAATCGCCTCTCTCCGTCGGTTATCTCTTGCCTGCGCATCGGGGCCATTGTCGGGCGCAGCTTTGACATAGCACTGCTGGCCGAGGTGGCCGAGCAAGATATAGAGGTCGTTGAGGAATCCTTGCAGGAAGCTGAACAGGCGCAATTGATTCGGGCCACGCAGCCCCCTGGAACTTTCATGTTCAGCCACGATACCATCCGCACCTGCCTGTACCAGGAAATCAGTGCCTTTCGGCGGAGCCGCCTGCATACCCTGATCGGTCACAAACTGGAGCTTCGCCTCGATCCCACCGCTGCCCACCAATTAGCAGAGCTGGCCTTTCATTTTGCCCACAGCAGGGACCGAAACCTGGGGGCTGTCTATTCGCTGCGGGCGGCTGAGCAGGCGAGCCGGGCTTATGCGCACCAGGAAGCGGTGGAGCATTATCGCACGGCGCTTCTCCTTGTAGGAGAGCGGGACTCCCGGCGAGGAGAATGGCTAGAGAGATTGGGGGAGGAGGCACTGCTGTCTGCTGCTCCCCGGGACGCAATTGAAGCGTTTGAGATGGCTCAAAGCTGGTGGTTGAGAGCCGGCAATCAGCATGCGGCGGGGCGGGCTGCGCTGGGATTGGGCCGCGCCTATTGGCGGCTGGAGGCGATTGATCGGGCGCGCGCTGCACTCCAGGAGGCGGTTACGCTGCTCTCCGCCCATCCGACGACCGATACGGTACGGGCCATGATCGAGTTGGGGTCGCTTCTGACGCTCAGTCTGCACGAACACACGCAGGCCAGGGAGATTCTCAACCAGGCACTCATCCTTGCTCAGAAATCTGGCGATCTCCATCTGGAGGCCGCAGCAGGCCGGGCGCTGGGCAATCTCGTCCTGCGGGCGGGCGAGGTAAAGGAGGCCATCGTTCTCTTCGAGCAGGCGCTGCTGAAGGCTGACGAATCCTCCGATGCCCTGGAGGCTGCCGAAATCTGCTCCGGCCTGTTTCTGGCGTACAACTGGTCAGGTGCATTAGAGCGGCAGGAGGCTTTATTACAGCGCTGGCTCGCCTATGCCCGGCGCTGTCATGATCCGTACCAACTGCGCCACCTGTATTTGCACCTGGCTACCAGCTATGCCATGTGTGCGCATCGCGTTGAGGCTGAAGAGGCATTGAGCCGGGGACAACACATCGTCGAACAGCTTGGCAGCCCGGAACCGCTGGCCATGCTGCAATGGACCCAGGGGATACTCGCCTCTTTCTGGGGCGATCTTGAAACGGCGGAAGAATTGTTGCGCGCGGCCATTGCCCGTTTTCGCGAACTGGAACCCCGCTCACTCGTCTGGTGGCTGGGCGGACTTGGCTTTATCCAGGCGCTGGCAGGCAAACGCAAGGAATCGCTGGCCGTGCTTCATGAACTGGAAGAGATGATCGCTCCCTTACCCGCCGGAGCAATGCCGACGGCGCACACCCTCTGCTTCATGGGCGCGATCGTCGCCCACCTGGGCGAGCGAACGTGGGCTGCCCGTCTTTATCCGCGCCTCCTGCTATTCCGGGGTCAGATGCATTCCTTCTCTGTAGATCGCCTGATCGGGGCTCTTGCCACGCTGCTCGGAGATTACTCAACCGCGCGCTCGTCCCTGGCGGCTGCGCGAGAGGCGACCAGGCGCTGTGGCCTCAAGGCAGAATATGCCTTTACCCTGCTGGCTCAGGCTGACCTCGAACTGGCAGAACAAGGACAAGCCGGCGCTCCCTCGGCCTGCGCTCACCTGGAGGAAGCGGTTGCCGCCCTGGAACAGTTGGGCAACAAGACAGCAGTTCGCCAGATCCAGGACCGGCTGCGGCAGATGGCTCGCAGAGAAACGCGGTCACACCTGCCCGCCGGGCTGAGTCCTCGCGAGGCCGAGGTGCTGCGCCTCGTCGCCCAGGGCAAGAGCAATCGCGAGATCGCAGCGATTCTGGTCATCAGCGAGCGCACGGTAATTAACCACCTGGCCAGCGTGTTCAACAAAACGGGCGTTGACAACCGTGCTGGGGCGGCTGCCTTTGCCATTCGCAATGGCCTGGCGAAGTAGCAGTCGTTCTTTGCTTCTCTCTGGTAGATTCTTACTACTCCACTCTGGGTTTTCCCTGTTGTATTTCGTCACCCCGAAGATAGTAGTTTTCTGCGATGACGGTGGGGTCATGTGCTGATATCCTACTAAAAAAGGAGCACTCAACACTACCTGGAGGAAATCTATGCCCAAACTCCTTCGATACGTTCTCCTGTTCGGCGGGCCGCTCTTTGTTGGCACCATCAACCTGGGACATCCGATCGTCTCGTCCGGTGGCGTGTATCAAACGGTGTCCTCTCACGTTGCGTGGTGGCTCATCCTCCATGTGCTTAACCTGGTAGGCTTTGCGCTGGCAGGGCTGGCCGCCTACCTGCTTCTGCGAGAGGAGCGGGGCCTTGCCGCAACGATCGGCCGGATCGCCCTGGCCGTTTTCATTCCTTTCTATCTCGGTTTTGATGCGCTGATTGGGTTAGGCACCGGTACGCTGGTTCAATACGCCTCTCAACTTCCCCCGGACCAGCTTCCAGAGGCGAAGCTGGCCATCGAAGCGTTGTGGACCAGCAGTCTGGGTACCATCCTGGCTACCCTCGGTTCGAGCGCCTGGGGCATCAGCATGTTTTCCACCGCAATTGCACTGACGGAACGCAGCCGGCGCCCGGTGGTGATCGTTCTCTCGATCCTGGCCTTTGGCCTGGTCGGCTGGGGTGTTGCAACAGCCAGCGCGGGGACACTGCTCTGGTGGCTGGCGGTCGCCGTTGCCGGTCTGGCAGTGTTCAGTGTGGCCCGGCCACGCGGGCCGGCTGCGCTTTTTGTGCTGGCAGGAATCCTTTTTGGCACCACCCATGTCGTGCCTTTCGGCCCTCTGGGCATGCTCTGCTTTGCCGGAGGCGTCCTGTGGCTGGAACTGGTCGCGCGCAAAACTCATGTACCGGCAGCACAGCAGGAAGTACGTCAAGCTGAAGTTGTAGAACAACGCTGAAGAAAGGATAGATCCATGCTTTCACTCTCTTCCTTATGCGAACCATTCGCTCACACCTATTCTATTGTCGCGCGTGATTCGCGTACCGGCCAGATGGGCGTCGCGGTGCAGTCGCACGCCTTCGCGGTCGGTTCCATCGTGCCCTGGGCCGAAGCGGGCGTGGGGGTGGTCGCAACCCAGTCTTTTGCCAATCTGGACTATGGACCAGAAGGGCTTGCTCTGATGAGGCAGGGAAGAAGCGCCTCGGAGGCGCTGGAAAGGCTGCTCAAGGAGGACGAGGAACGCGAGATTCGTCAGGTGGCGATGCTCGATGGTCGGGGAAACGTTGCCGTTCACACCGGAAGCCGCTGCGTCTCTGCTGCGGGACACCTGGTAGGAGAGCAGTTCTCAGTCCAGGCCAATATGATGGTCGATGACTCGATCTGGCCTGCCATGAAGCAGGCATACGAGACGGCGACAGCGGCTGAAAAGGATCTGGCAGACTGCCTGCTGGCTGCCCTTGAAGCGGCACAGGCTGCCGGTGGGGATATTCGGGGTCAACAGGCAGCGGCCTTGCTGATTGTTGCAGGCGAACGTCCGTCGAAAACATGGCACGGACGCCTGTTCGATCTGCGCGTTGACGATCACCCTCGCCCGGTCGAAGAGCTCAGGCGGCTTGTCTCCATACGCCGCGCCTGG
>Ga0070740_10000872_pt1 | contig 49322 bp, 35 predicted proteins | sample Coa_R2_FD_67286 | JGI IMG/M metagenome (GOLD analysis project Ga0070740, IMG submission 67286) | Surface soil microbial communities from Centralia Pennsylvania, which are recovering from an underground coalmine fire - Coalmine... | ecosystem: Environmental > Terrestrial > Soil > Unclassified ... | reverse complement strand
TTATTCTATGTGTACAAGGCCGCCGGCTAATTAATCGCTCCGACAGCATACTTTGTGTGAATTACCAAGAGCGCACAACAAGTATTGCCTTCCCCACTATCGTGGCAGGTGACATAACGGTCTTCATTAAGGAGAACGAAATGATGAGCCGACCTGAGTGGGCGCGGAAGCTACGTGCGTGGGCGCGTGACCATAAATAGCCATAGAAAGATCGAAGCGTTCTGAAGTGTTGCCGGGTCGGTCGAAAGAAGTGAGAAGGTGTTAGGATGGGCTTCATGGTAAGGCGCAGGTCACGCCAGCCGCACGGAGGAGTCAGTGCGTTTACACAATTGAACGGGACGGTTGAACAAATAGGACACTCCCCCGATCCGGGGACGCACGTGCTCGCGGTCAGCGGCCTGCGTAAAAGTTACGGCGCGCTGGCCGCCGTTGACGGCGTCTCGTTCCACGTCGCGCGCAACGAGATCGTGGGCTTGCTCGGCCCGAACGGCGCGGGCAAGACGACGACCATCAACATGCTGCTCGGCGTGCTGGAGCCGACCGCCGGCTCCATCCGTATCGAGGGCGTTGACCTCGCGCGCCGTCGCTCGCGCGCGCTCTCGTGCACGAACTTCGCAGCCGTCTATGCGCCGCTCCCCGGCAACCTCACCGTCGCGGAGAACCTGCGCTTCTTCGGGATGCTCTACTGCGTGAGGCGACTCGACGCGCGCATCGGCGAACTCCTCGAACTCTTCGACCTCGTGCGCTTCCGCGACACGAAGTGCGGCGTGCTCTCTTCGGGCGAGCAGACGCGCGTCGCGCTCGCCAAGGCGATGATCAACCGCCCGCAACTCCTTCTGCTCGACGAGCCGACCGCCTCGCTCGACCCGGCGACCGCGAGCGACATCCGCAAGCAGATACGCTCGTGCGCCGCCGGGGGCACGGGCGGCGTGCTCTGGACTTCGCACAACATGTACGAGGTCGAGGAGGTCTGCGACCGCGTGCTCTTCCTCTCGAAAGGAAGAATACTTCTCGAAGGCGATCCCAAAACGCTCCCGCGCGAGCACGGGCTATCCACGCTCGAAGAGTTGTTCATCACAGTCGCGCGCGAGCCGCTCTCGCTCGGCGGAGGCAAACATTGAACCTGCGTCGAGCCTCCGCCGTCACGCTGCGGCAGTTCTATCTGATTCGCGGGAGCCTCTCGCGCGTCTTCCCGCTCTTCGTCTGGGTCGCGATTGACATCGTGCTGTGGGGCTTCATCACGCGCTACCTCAACACGGTCACGTCGAGCGGCCTCAACTTCGTCCCCGTGCTGTTGGGCGCGGTGCTGCTCTGGGACTTCCAGACGCGGGTCATGCAGGGCGTGACGATGGCGTTTTTCGAGGACGTTTGGTCGCGCAACTTCCTCAACGTCTTCGCCACGCCGATCACGGTCTCGGAGTACGTCGCGGGACTCGTCCTGTCGAGCGTCGCGACGAGCGCCGTCGGACTCGTCGTGATGCTTCTGGTGGCGACGCTCGTCTTCGGACTTTCTATCTTCGCCTACGGGGCGATGCTCTTTCCCTTCCTGCTCGTGCTCTTCCTGTTCGGAATATCTTTAGGGATCATGGGCGCGGCGGTCGTGCTGCGGCTCGGCCCTTCCGCCGAGTGGTTCGTCTGGCCCATCCCCGCGGTCGTCTCGCCCTTCGCGGGCGTCTTCTACCCCGTCGCGACTCTTCCCCTCTGGATGCAGTTCGTCGCGCGCCTCCTGCCGCCGTCCTACGTCTTCGAGGCGATGCGGGCCATCGTCACGGGCGGCGGCGCGCGGTGGTCGGCGCTTTTGTGGGGCGCGGCTCTCGCGCTACTTTACATCCTGCTCTCGTCGTGGCTCTTCACGAGCGTCTATCGCAAGGCCGTGCGGACGGGACTCATCGCGCGCTACAGCGCCGAGAGCGTCAGTTGAGCGGGCGCGACAAGGCTCGCGCTCAGCACATGCGGGCGGGTCAGTGCTTTTACATAATCTCGGTGTCGGATACTGTGAAAGTGGGCGCTATTATCGCTTCCGTGATGTAGAGAATTAATCCGAGACGGCTACGAATAGAATCAAAAAACGAATTGATGTGGACGAGTCAGGGCGTGCCGCCCGGCCAGGAGTTGCTCGGCAAGAATCTCCCTTCGTTACCCACCTCGCGCCGCGCCCCGCCGATGAGCACATTGATGCTGAGGAATCAGAGTTGGCCGAGGCGGGGCTTTTGCGCCTGCCGGAGAAGAGCCTGCCCGAATCATTCTGGAGGATGCCGTCGCCGCGCATCTCCTTCGTGGATGCCGACGAAGAGGAGCACGAGTGCCGCAGCACCGACGACGTAGCTCGTCCGGCGAGTGAATCTCTCAAACCGCCTCCTCGGCCCCCTCCGTGCCGGGTTATCCCGCTCGGGAGACTGAGGACCATCAACAACAAAATAGCTGACCGCTTATCACTTTTGAGGGAGGAATAAGGAAGGGTTCACCGCCCTGTGGTAGAAGCTCGGGTGTCGAAGCCTAACTTTCCACCGGAGACAGAGCCATGAACCCATTAACAAGATACCCCGTCCTCTCCTCCCTGTTAAGACCTTTCCGACTCTCGCAGCAAAAGACCTGCGCCGCGCTCGTAGTCGCTCTGTGTCAGGCCGCTCAAGCCAGTAGTTTCGCTATCGCCGGTCAACTCGCCTGCTTGAGCGAGGTGCAGTTCGGCTCGGCTTTGACCCGCCTCTACCGCTTCCTGCGTAATGAGCGATTCGATAACTGGCTCCTGACTGAACAGATGCTCAGGCTGCTCGGCAAAGGGCGAAAACAACTGCTCCTGGCGTTAGATTGGACTAAATGGCAAGACCGCTTCTCGGTCTTGAGCGTCTCGGCCTGCGTCGGCACGCGCTCGATCCCCCTTGCGGTCTCGGCCTGTCGAAAGCCAGAGCTTGCGCGCTCGCAGAACCTATGGGAAGAGGCATTCCTGCGGCTTGTGGTTGACCGCTTACGCTCGTCGGGCGTGTGCGCCGTCTGGTTGTGCGAGCGGGGCTTTCATCGCGTGGCGTGGCTCAAAAGGTTGGTGGAGGTGGAGCAACACTTCATCGTCAGGTTGCAACGAGACGTGACGGTGCATCTGCGCGACGGGGCCTGCTTGCTCAAGGGCTTGGAGATTAAAGAGGGCGAGCATAAAGACTTCGGGTTCGTTGACCTGCGGGCGGACGGGTTCGCCCGCGCCCGTCTCATCGGCGTGTGGGCCGAGGGGGCGAAGGAAGTCTGGTGGCTGGCGACTGACCTAACGAACAGGGTCTCGAAGATCGTCAGCTACTACGACCGACGGATGGGCATTGAGGAGCAGTTCAGAGACACGAAGGGCCATCGCTTTGGAATGAAGTTAAGGTGGACACAGTTTACAAAGGCAGAGTTCGTCGAGCGCATGTATTTACTGGTCGGCATTGCACTGCTGCTCTGGACGACGGTCGGACGCGCGGTCGAAAAGCAGGAGCCGAAGGTGAGGCTTGAGAGCAGGACGAAGGGGGCGAGGCTATCTTTGGCGCGCATCGGCTCTTACTACTGGCTGAAGATGTCTCGGCGGCTCAAGCTGAGCGTAAGTTTTGTCCGAGAGCACTTGCCGCTGCCACGCCTCAGAGTGTTCAAGTGGCTGATGACCCCACAAAAGTGATAAGCGGTCAGTCCTTGCGGCTATTGACGCGCGACGATTACCGAATAATACTTCACGAGCGTTCGCCGACCGGCGAGTTTCAAGAGTTGCACGGCTACCCCTTCCGGTTGGTCGGAAGCCGATCCCCGCTCCTCGTGGGTGTTTCGGCTCACGGCTGGCGGGGCGAGCAGCCTCACGCATAACGCGGCAATACATTTTAATGCAGAACGCCATACATATTAGGTTGGGATCGAAGCTTTATAGACAGTTAATCGGCGGGGCCGATTTTTAGCCCCGGAAGAAATTGAGCCACCGACGGTCTGCCCCGGCGGGGCAGTTAACCACGGTCTTCTTGAGCGAACAGCAGTTCAGGAGGCAGAACGATGAACGCAGAAGTGTTAGCCGACTTCGTGCCGCTCGAAAAGGCGGGCGGCGCTTCCAACCTCTTCACCGACTCGCAGACCATCCACGTTCTGATTTATACGGACGACCCGATCACAGTGACGGAGACCTCGTCCTTCGGCGTCGCGCTGTTGAGGAAGTTCATTGATGCGCATCAGCCGGCCTTCGCCAAGATAGAGATAGAGCTGGTGAGCAGGAACACCAATTTCTTCGACGAGAACAGCCACGCGAAGAATCAACTGACCGACACGCGGCTCGGTGGAGTTGACCAAGTGTGGTTCTTCGGCATTCACCGCGCGAACCTGGCGCAGTTCACCCCGCAGTCGGTAATCGACAGTAACCGCGGCGGTCCTAAAAGCGAGCTGCTGCCTGAAGAGGTGGCTAGCTTAAAAGCATGGATGAAAACCGGTGGCGTGCTGGTGTCCGGCGACCATGCGGAAAATACCCCTCCGAACACAAGTGACACCAACCTCCCGAGCACGCTGGTGCTCGGGAGGGCCTTGGGAAGTAAGATTCCACGGGCGCACCAGTTGCACATCTGGGAGGGCGGCCCCACCACGGACCCGAATAATAGCTACGACACGCAAGAACCCGACGGCACGACCGATTTAAACAACCTCGACTTGCAGCGCGATTCGAAGCCTCAGAAGCTCATCCTTGCGAGATTCGAAGGAGGGCGTCCGCATCCGCTTTTCATAGCTGCGGACGGAAGCGAGATTGACGTATTCCCGGACCACGCACACGAAGGCGAGGCCGGTATCCCCGACTCGTTTGATAGCGACTGGGAGGGAACGCCGAAGCCTGTCATCGTTGCCTACGGCACGGATAAGCGGAAGCCGGCAATATATACGATGGTCATCGCCTACGACGGCGACACGGACGGGGTCGGGCGCATCGTGTCGCACTCGACGTGGCACCACTTCTTAAATACAAACCTCAGCGGTTTCGATAGCGACCCGACAAGCACGACAAAAGGCTCGGTCGCCGACCGCATCGGGCAGTATTACAGTAACCTCGCGGTCTGGCTCGCCCCGCTGTCGAAGCGGCAGGCCATGTCGCAATCCATGTTCTGGTGGCTCGCCAATCACCCGCTTCTAATGGAAGAGGCAAGCAGCGACCCGCTGCGAATCGGGACGGTCGCGCGAACACTGCTCAGAAAGGCGGCGACGCCCTTCGAGATTCAGGAATTGCTGCTGGCGCACACCCCGCCGGGCATTCGCGCGCAAAGGGATAGTATTTACTTCCCCGCAGAAGGGAATGCGCTCGCCGCTCTGCCGTCGCAGGAATTACTGCTCGGTTCGGTCATCAGCCGCTATTACCAGAGCAGGGCGACTGTGGCTGAAGCGGCGGCTATAGTCACAGAGGGTATTTCGACGAACGGGTCGGCAGCTCCAAAAGTCATCAGGTCGGGGCTAGCTGACGGTTTCAGCGCCAGGGCGCGAATGCTCGCGGAGGCTCAGGCGGCGGCGGCGGCACATCTCGTACATTTTTACTGACGACATTCCATGCCGCCCCCTTCGACGCGGCGTGTCCCGCTCGGTACTTGAACCTTTTAACGGCGCGAGGAGATTCAAACAGGACGAGCGCAGCGGAGAAGCCTGTCTCTGCCGCTGCTCCGCCAGTCGAACGGGGGAAGAAAATGTCAGATAGGGATTCATCAGGGCATTCTAAAATTTTGAACTGCGGAGGAAAATAACATGGCTGGTCCGAACGACATTGTTGGAGACTGGAATTTAACGTTGACGCCTGACAATTTTGGCGAGTTCAGCGTCGCTTTCACGTTGTCGGTAGCGACCGTGGACCCGAAGGGCGGTATGACCGGGCAAATCAAAAACGGCCCGGCGCTCAGCAATGGCAAGTGTGTGCAGGGCATCAACACGGGCGGGCTCTTGATGAGTTGTGCGCTGAATCTACCGGGGGCGCTCATCTTCCTGGCCGGAGTCGTAACCGGGAACAAGCCGAACTGCAAGTTCGACGGGCATTATCTGTTGATCTCGCAGAACGCCGGTGCAATGACGGCGGCGGGAGCAGCCGCGGGCGACCCCGGCGAGACGGGCACGGGAGGCGGGCAGCAAAGCACCTGACCGTCGGCGCTCGTCCTGACTGGACACAGCGTAGGGCCTGCGGTGGAATCCCGTAAGAGTTCGTCGGCGGGCGACGTTGTTGCGGTCGAGTTGTCGGCGGCCCGTCGAGTTTAGGCTGAATCCATCGGCAGGGGACGCGCTTTAAGTGGTCAGAGGAATCTTCCGACTGCTAAACGTTAAGGCGTTCGATATGCCCAAGCGCACAGACAATAACTCCTCCCCGCGCTTCGGGGTCAGCTTGGTACTAGGCGCGTTCTTCCTCACCTGTTTCGCGGCGGGGGCGGCGCGTTCCGCCCCCTTCCCTGGTGACTCCCGTTGCCTCTTGTCGGATGATTTCGCGCCCGCCCCCGAGACGAAACTCAATAACACGATCCAGGACTTTGGCGCGCTCACTCCCGGCGAAGTCGTCGAGCGAAAGATGGCGGGAGGGGACGCGCACGTCTTCCACATCGCACTCGCGGCGGGGCAGTTCCTGCGCGTCGTGGTCGAGCAGCAGGGCGTTGATGTCGAAGTCAAAATATCGGGGCCTACTCTCCCCCAGGTCGGCCAACAGTCCGTTTCTGCTGACAGCCCGAATGGCCTGTACGGGCCTGAGTCTGTTTCCATCATTTCGCGGCTTGCGGGGGATTACCTGATCGAAGTGCAATTCCACGACAGTATCCCGGAGGGGGGCTACGAGTTGAGAACCGACGGGCCGCGAGAGCCGACGGAGGCCGACCGTGATCGCGTGGCCGCAGAGGCGCTCTTCGCCGGGGGGCAACAGTCGCGCTCCGGCGGAGACTCGAAGTCTTTAAGGCAGGCCGTCGAAAAGTACACTGAGTCGCTGGCGCTGTGGGAGAAGCTCGGAGACGCTCACGGGCTGGCTTACACCACGTGCAACATCGGTCGGACTTACAAGGGCCTGTGCGACATCCCGGACGCCCTCGCCAACTTAAACCGGGCCGCCTCGATATTGAGGGAATCGCAGGACGGGTCTGGAGAAGCCTGGGTGCTGAACGAGGTCGGTAACATCTACCGCAATCTGGGAGATTCAAGTCAAGCGGTAGAGCCGTACAGACGCGCCCTCCAGCTTCGGCTCGTCGCCGGCGACACGTGGGGGCAGGCACAGGTACTCAACAACCTCGGATTAGCTTACGCGAACATGGGACGATACCAGCAGGCGGTGGAGAGCTACGAGCAGGCGATTCCTCTCTGGCAGGTGACGAAGAACCGCCGCAATGAACTCAACACGCAGAATAACCTCTATCTTTCCTCCTCGGAGTTGGGAGATATATCTTCCGCGCTAAGTAATTTTCAACAATTGAAGGACTCCTGTCGGGAGCTGGAGTCCTGTGAGAAAAATAAGCTCGAAGGCTATATCCATAACAACATCGGTCTAACATTAGACAGCCTTGCCGAATCCCAAGCCGCGCTCGACGAGTATCAGGCCGCGCGAGATATTTTCGAGAAGCTACAGAATTCCGAAGACGACCAGGCAATGGTCTTGGACAACATCGGCCTGGCTTATGTCGGGCTGGGCGACGTTCCGCTGGCGCTGGAAAAATTCAAAGAGTCGCTCAAACTCCGGTCGCCGTGCTCGGTGAGGGGCCGCGGCATCACCAACACGAACATCGGATATGCCTACGCCATCGAGGGCGAGCCGCGGGAGGCGATTAAATATTTCGACCTCGCCCTGCCGCTCAACCGCGAGGCGCAGAACATGCCATTCGTCGCCTACGCCCTCGTCGCCAAGGGCATGGCCCACGCCTCGATGCGTGAGCCGCAGGTGGCGCTCGACCTCTACCGGCAAGCGCTCAGCATCCAGACCGAACTGGGCGACCGCCGGCAGCAGGCCATCACCCTCGAAAAGATCGGACAGGTGTACGCCGCGACCGGCGCCGCGCCGCAGGCGCTCGACAGCTACAGCAAGTCGTCGGAGCGCTGGGCCGCCGTGAAAGACAGGCAAGGCCAGGCGCTAACGCTCTACGACATCGCCCGTGTCGAGCGCGACGGTAATAATCTGAACGAGGCGCGGAAGCACGTCGAGGAAGCCATCGGAATCGTCGAGTCGTTGCGAACCAACCTGTTGGGCGAACGCCTCCGCTTCAATTATCTCGCGGCGAAGCAGGACTTTTACGAACTGGACGTTGACGTGAGGATGCGTCTGTTCGCCCTCACGCACGCGGAAGAACACAGGGAGGCGGCGCTGCACACGAGCGAGCGCGCCCGCGCGCGGAGCCTGCTCGAATTGCTGGCCGAAGCGCGGGCCGACATCCATAAAGAGATACCCCCGCAGCTCGCGGAGCGGGCGCATTCGCTGGAGCGGGACATAGGCGCTCAAACGGAGAAGCTGATCCGCGCCAGGAATCTCGGCCTCGCAAAGGACGTTGCCGAGCTGAAGAGTCACCTCAAGGCTTCGAAGAGCGAGTTGGATGATCTCCAGGCCAAGATCAGGGCCGGCAATAAGTCCTACGCCGGACTGAAGCAGCCGGAGCCGTTAAGGCTCGAACAGATTCAGCAGCTCCTCGACGACGACACGTTGCTGTTGGAATACTCTTTGGGCGAGCGGCAGAGCTACCTGTGGGCCGTCACGCGAACGGACGTTGAAAGTCACGAGCTGCCGGGGCGGGCGAAGGTCGAAGAGGCGGTGAACGACCTCAGAACCCTCATTACAGTTTATGAGTCGCAGGCGCAGGGCGAAAGCGACAACGGATATTGGCAGCGCATAACAACGTCGGAGAGGCAATACGCGAGCAAGGCGGCGGAGCTGAGCCGAATGCTGCTCGGGCCGGTCTCTTCTCGTTTACGGATGAAGCGGATAGTCGTCGTCGCCGACGGCGCGTTGCTCTACCTGCCGTTCGAGGTGTTGCCGTTACCGCAGCAGCGGGCCGAGGCTACACGGCGAACCCGCCCTCCGGGCAACAGCGCCGAGCCGGAGCCGCTGACGGCGAATCATGAAATCGTCTATGAACCTTCTGCCACCGCGCTCGCGCTGCTTAGGGAGACTCCGCGGAGAGAAACAAACGGGACCGTGGCCGTACTGGCCGACCCCGTGTACAGCACCGAGGACGAGCGCTTCACGAGAAACAGTCGGATAACGCCGCCCGACGCGGCCACGCCGCGGTCGCACGCGCTGGGCCGGACGTTGCGTGATGTGGGCGAGACCGGGGCCGCCGGGGGCGTGTTTAAGCTTGAGCGATTGCGCCATTCGGATGAAGAGGCGAAGGGCATCGTCGCAGCCGCCCAAGAGGGCACTTGGCTGGAGGCGACCGGGTTTAAGGCGAATCGCGAAGCGGCGCTGAGTCCGGAGTTGCGGCAATATAGCATCGTACATTTCGCCGCGCACGGACTCTTCGACGAAAAGCACCCCGAACTGTCGGGCGTCGTCCTTTCGCTCTACGACGAGCGCGGACAGCCGAAGGACGGATTTCTGAGCCTGAGCGATGTTTACAACATGAACCTGTCAGCCGACCTTGTCGTGTTGAGCGCCTGCCGCACGGGGCTGGGTCAGAACGTGAAGGGGGAAGGCTTGATCGGGCTGACGCGAGGATTCATGCACGCGGGTGCCAGGCGGGTGCTGGCGAGTCTGTGGAAGGTGGACGACGAGGCGACGGCGGAGTTGATGAAGCGGTTTTACCGTCACATGCTCAAGGAGGGGATGCCGGCGGCCTCGGCATTGAGGTTGGCGAAGACCGAGACCATGCAGGCGCGTGAGCAGTGGCGCGCGCCCTTCTACTGGGCAGGATTTATTTTACAGGGGGACTGGAAATAGCTGCGGAATTATGCTAGATAGCGGTCAGGTTTTGCCCACGTTGACGCCAGTCTATCCGGCAGGAGCAGCAAAAACATTGGACGACTCGCCCTCACCGAAGGAGAAGTGGGCACTAACAAGGGAGGCTTTCGACCGGCTGCTCGCGTGGCTCGACCCCGACCGGGAGCAGGCCGGAAGAAAGTACGAGGAAATTTACTCCACCTTAATCAAACGCTTCACAAGGTACGGTTGCAATGTGCCCGAAGAGCTGGCCGACATAACGATCAACCGTGTCGCCAGGAAGCTGCCCGAAATTGAGCCGACCTACGTCGGCGACCCCGCCCCCTACTTTTACGCCGTGGCCTACAAAGTCTATCAGGAGTGGCTGAGATGGCCGGAGACCGTGCCGCTGCCCCAGACTGATTTGCCGGCCCCGCCGCCTCGTGAGCCGGAAGATGAAATGGACTCGGTACAGGCATGTCTAAGACGCTGCATCCGGCATCTTAACCAGCGCGACCAGGAAGTGATTTTGCAGTACTATCAGGGGGAAAAGCAGGTCAAGATCAGACTCAGGAAAGAGTTGGCGCTGCGTCTGGGGCTTTCATTACCGGCCCTGAGGCTGCTGGCCCAACGGATCAGGCAGAAATTAAAAAAGCTGATCCTGCTTTGTCTTAAACAGAATCTGCCGGGAGGCGGCGATTCGGGGCTGGACATCAGCCTTTCGGAATGATGACTGCTTGACGATAAGCGTCCGGGTTATGGAACAAGACGCCCAGGAAAACTTGGAACTCAGGAGATACCTTCTCCGGGAGTTGAACGCGGAAGAAGCCCTCCGAGTCGAGGCGCGGCTGTTTCTCGAAAGCGAGTATGTGCAGCAGCTACACGCGACCGAGGACGAGCTGGCCGACGAGTATGTTTACGAGGAGCTTTCGCCCGACGAGCGGGAGAGATTCGAGACGCACTTTCTCTCAGACCCGGAACGATCTAAGGGCCTCGAAATCGCCAAGGCGTTAAAAGAATACATCTCGGCTGAGTCCGCCATGTCGCCGTTACCGGCTGACGCCGGAGGCCGCCAGGTTATTCTTCCGCCACCGGCAAGGCGAACACTCCGAACGTTGGTCTGGGGCTGGAGGCCGGCGGTCAGACTGTCTTTAGCGGCGGCAATCGTCGTGATCGCCCTCGGCGGCTTGTTGCTCATCCTCAGGGCCGCGCGCAGGCAGAGTCAACCTCCTCTCGCCCAGGCGCAACTGCCCGCCCCGCAGGAAGGTGTGGCGACGCCTGAGCCGCGGCATGAAGAGAATGGGATAAATAATCAGGTGGGAGACGGTAACGCGCAGTCTGCACAGGGGCCGCAAAACGTCGCACACCATAGCCGCGAACAATCCGCCGACGGCAACGAACCGGTGTCCGCCGGGAATGAGAGCCGGTCTCGGCGGAACGGTGAAAAGTCCTCCACGCGTCGGGAGAAGAGCATCTTTGCCTTGCTTCTTCCGGTCGGGCCTGTCCGAGGTGAGGGAACTGAAAAGAAGGTTGTGCTGCCTGCCGACGCCAGCGTCGTGCATTTACAGTTGGCTTTGATTGGGGAAGACAGAGGCCGTAAGTATGAGGTGACGCTCCGTGCCGATGACGGCGGAGACATAAAAACTTGGACGGGGCTTAGGTCTATCCGGTCGAAGTCGGGAAGAGTGATTTCAATCATGGTACCGGCCCGCCTCCTCAAGCAGCGAAACTACAGCGTAGCACTCAGAGACATCCCCCCCGCCGGTGAAGCCAGAGACATCAGTACTTATCACTTTCAAGTCCCGAATTAGCTCGCCGCGCCGGCTGCGAGCGCGGCCCGCCTTTACACCGCCTTCTAACCGCCTCCCTGTTACCCGCTCGATAGGCGCAAAAGACACGCGCTGAAACTTCACCGCACGGCGATATATTTTTTCCTCCGGCTCCATATAGGGATAGAGAAGAAACCCAGCGAGGCAGCCGGTCTTGAAATCGGCAACAGCCGCGCGACATCCTCGACCACATTCTTCACACGAAGGCAGATGAAGCCTCGGTTCGACGGGGAGGGACAGGTCTGCACGCTTCTACCGGCTGGAGGTTTACAGGATGAGCATTAATTCGTTGACCGAAGCGGAAGTCAGGCGCCGGGTGGCGCAGCACAACGCCGCGTTGGCCGCCGCGGGGGCAGTCGGCGGGCAGGCTCAGGCGAATGACAATCCCGTCAATAACGCCCTCAGCATGCTCGTCAAGTACATCCCCACGGAATCCATCACGCTCTACGTCGCGGCCATCTCCGCCGCCACGGCCCTGAAGAGTGTCTCTCCGAAGGTTACGGAGGGTGTCATCTACTGGTTCTTCGCCGTCCTCACGCCAATCCTCCTCTTACTCATTTATCTGGGGAAGCGGAAGGTCGCGGGCCTGCCCACGTTCCCGCCGATCCGTGAGTGGCCCTGGTGGAAGACCTTCGCGGCCACGGTAGCGTTCCTCGTCTGGGCGCTGGCGGTGCCGGGCAACCCTTACGTTAAAAGCGACACGGCAGGCGCGGCGGTCGCGGGCTTCTTCGCGATCTTCATCTCGACGATCCTGAGCATCCTCGAACCCATTTTCGACCAGGCGCCGGACGGATGAGTAACTTCGGACTCTGGACGCAGGAAGGTTGCTGGCCTCATGCCGCGCAACATGCCAGAGAGGGCAGTCGTCACGTAAGCGCCCGTTAGATTCAACACGAGAGCGACGACTGAGCCGCGGCGCTTCGTGATACGGGCCGGCCTTAGCGTAACCCGTCTTCCTCGGTCATGCCCCTCATAAGCCATGAGGGCGCTAATGCACCGCCGCAGCAGAGACGGTCATTCCCTTCGATTTCGTAAAGGAGAAAAAAATTATGATTCGCCCAACTCCCAGCCACGCACTCTCCACAGAGGTCACGCGGGGCCATTTGCTCAGCCGTCTTTTAGCCTGTTCATTGCTGTTGCTCCTGGCCCTCGTGGGCGGCGTGCGAACGGCGCGCGCGCAGACGGATGAGAAGATGTTCGTGTTGCCGGAGGCGACGGAAGGGATTCTCTACGATCAGCCGATCACCCCCCCGGCAGGTACTCCCGGAAGAGGGGTCGAGCCTTATAACTGGACGGTCGTTGAAGGTAACTTTCCATCTCCTCTAACTCTCACCAGCGACGGCAGGCTGAGAGGCATGCCTCCGACCTCAAGCCCGACGCCGTACAGGTTCAGAGTACAGGTGAGGGACTCTTCCCCTACGCCACGCACGGCCACGCGATGGCTCTCTCTGGTCGTCAAGCCTGCGCCCCTCATCGCCCCGCCGGGAGCGCAAGAAGTCCCGACACCGCCTCCACCCCCGCCCGCAGTTGCAGTCGCGCCCCCGTTCGTCCTGACCACCTCGACATCGGACGAGGAGACGATTGCCCTCACCCAAGAGTTCACCGATCCAGCACCAGCGCCACCGATTCCCGGAGCCGACACCAACAGCACCAACATCACTAACCTCAAGGCGATGATCGCCGCCAGTATCGGGACTAGCACGACGAACTTCAAGGACGGCGACTACTGCGTCGTGCACGTCATCGTATGGAAACCCATTAACGCCGAGGGCAAGAGCGACCCGGACCGCGAACTCTGGGCACTGTTCAGGAGCAGACAGACAGACGCCAGCACTGTCGAGTGGCTCCCGCAAGAGGATCCGAAAAACAAGGACGCGTTTGCCACGCGCATCTTCGGCCAGAAGCGGGTCGCCGTCCTTCTGGTTCACATGAATACGCCGCGAGCCTGGGACGTGGAGTACAAGGTTTCGATTACCCAGACAATTCCCACCCCACTCCAGCACCTGCTCGACTTGGCCTCGAACATCTTCAAGGCCGGAGGCGGGCCGGAGCCGACGACCAAAAACATCTGGGGCGCGCGCATGATGCTCGTCAAGTACGAGTCGTCGGAGATCGTCGTGAAAGTCAACACTGTAAACTCCGGCGGGAAGCCCGTCGAGTTGGGCAAAGAGTACACCAACAAGTTCGTCAACGAGGGCCGTTATCACTGGGACGTGAGCATCGGGCTGCCCGTGAAGAGCGTCCGAGAGTTGCAATTTCAGTCCGACGGCAACCGCGTCACCGCCACGGCCAAAGAGAGGCAGAGCGTCTATGGCTTCCTCAACCTTTATCCAAAGGCGGTTGACCTGAAGGACGCCGACAACAAATTCTTCACCTTCCCGCACGTCGTCCTCGGAGTGCCGCTGGCGTCGAAGCCGCTACAGCGCCCGTTCGTCGGGGTCGGAACCGGCGTTTACAAGATGCCCATCAAATTCAACATCTTCGCCGGTGTGGTCTTCAATCGTGAGCGGGTGCCGCGGACTCTGTCCGAGGGGCAGGCGGCGACGACCACGCAGCTCGAAGCCGACCTGCACACCCGCTGGGTGAGGAAGTTCATGTTCGGCTTCAATCTCCCGGTCAGCCAGATAAAGGACGCCATCAAGAAGTAAGGAGGCAGGTGCGATGTCTCTACCGGAACTGTTCTCGCGTACCCTTCAGCCGCTCGACCCCGACGGGACGCTCGCCCCGGCGGCGGCGCTCCTGCCCGGCGTGGGGAGGACACTGGAATTCGATCTCGAGACGCAAAGTCAGACGGAATGGTGCTGGGCCGCCGTGGGCGTCGGCGTCTCAAAATTCTACAAGCCCGCGGGCAACAGTCTCACCCAGTGTCGTCTGGCAAACACGGAGCTTGAGAGGGATGACTGTTGCGGCGGCGGCGGGGCTACCGACTGCAACGTCCCTACGGCGCCGGAGACCGTGCTCGCCAAGACCGGCAACCTCGACGAGAGCAAACTCGACATGATGGACTCTCCGGCCTCGTTTCAGGACGTGCAGAACGAAATCCTCAACGGTCGCCCGCTCTGCTGCGGCATCGGTTGGATTGTCGGGGGTGGGCATCTCGTAGTTCTGCACGGCGCTTCAACGGATAACAGTGGCGGCGTTGTGAAGCAGTGGGTGGCGGTGGCGGACCCGAAGTACGGCCCGTCCGACTACCTCGTTGAGGATTTCACAGACGCTTACCGTCAAGGCGCCGGGCAGTGGCTGACGAGCTACTTCACGCGCGGCTGAACAGGAGGAAATGTCATGGCGCTTCGAGTTCCTGATCCGCCCCCGCAAGGACTAGAGGTCGTCCGCGGCGCGCTCGCCAGTCTCGTCGGGCAGCCGAGTGCCGCCGCATTGGCTATTACAGAAGCCGGGCCGGAGAGTCTGACAGTCGCCGCGCCGCATCAGGTCTATTTCGTCGGGTTGCGTGACATCGCCGAAGGGCGACTGCTCGACGCGGCCCGGCTGACCGGGTGGCGCTACATCATCTTTAATGCCGGCGAACAGACGGTCGCCGCCGCCGAACTCAGAATCACTCCCGACGGCAGACACGACTTCTCAAGTGTCAACCGCGGGCCTTTCGTCGCCAGCACAGTCGATGGGGCTCGTGTCGCCGAGAGCTTGGAGGTCGTCGGCACGCAGGACTTTGAGTTCCGTCTGCTCGACATCCCCGGCCTCTACGTCGTCGCACTCTGGCTGCATGCCGACACGGACATCATCATTCCGCTGCCTCCCGCCAGAGAAGAGCTTGAACCGCTTCGCGCTTACGACCAAAGAGAGGTGATCAGATTGCTACGCAAGACGGCCCGGCGGCGGCTCAAATTTTTCGAACACCAAAAACTTCGTCAGACTAGCCGGTAAGGCGCGCGGGCGTGCTGCCCACCAGTGAAGCGGAAAGGACACGTACTTATGCCAACGAGGGAAAAGCGTAAGACTAAGAAGGCAGGGCGGAAGGTCGGCGCAGCGACAAAGGCTGGCGCAGGCGTAAAGGCAAGTAAAAAGAAAGGCCGCCGGGGCGGTAAAGCTGGAATCGCGGCGGGGCCACCCGTCGCGCCGCCGACAGAAAGTGTCGGCACCGCGCCGACCGCCGTCGCCGGGGTCGTGCTCGCGTGGGAAGATGACCCCATGTCAAGCCCGGCGAGGCAACCCATCCAGAGGCCGGTGCCGAGCCTGCCGACCGGAAGACTCGGCATCACCATCGCCGAGCCTGCGCCGCCGGCAGAGATTCATCCGCCGGGCAGCAGCCGCTTCCGCTACTGGGTGGCGGTCGAGGCCCTGGCGAGGGGGGTGGAGTTCTGGGGCGGCCTTCTGCCCGATGGTACCAAGTGGGCCACGCCTACCGGGACGCTGGAGGCACACCTGGATTTCGGGGTTGACCTGAACGCCTATTACCGCCGGGGGGCGAGCCGCCTCGAGTTCTATCACTCGACGGTGGGCGGCAGGACCGTCTATTCGGGCGAGAGTCCGAACATCCTCTGCCACGAACTCGGCCACGCCGTCCTGGATTCGATCCGCCCGCAGCTCTTTAACTCGGCCAGCGTCGAGTCGGCAGCCTTCCACGAATCCTTCGGCGATATGAGCGCCATCCTTTCGGCACTGCAACTCGACACGCTGGCCCAGGCGGTGCTCGACGAGACGGGAGGGCGTCTCTACCGCTCGACGCTCCTCTCCCGCCTGGCCGAGGAACTCGGCTGGGCAATCCGGCAGATCAACTCACAGGCGGTTGAACCCGATTGCCTGCGCAACGCGGTCAACTCTTTCTTCTACCGCGACCCCGCGACCCTGCCGCCCGCCGCCCCGGCTTCGCTCCTCTCCTCCGCCCCACATTCCTTCTCGCGCGTCTTCACAGCCGCCTTTTATGACGCGCTGGCGGGCATGATCCAGACCGATAACACGGCCCCGACCGTCCAGAGCCTACAGAGGGTGACACGCGACGCCGGTCAGCTCCTGATAGACGCGGTGGTGAGCGCGCCGGTGGTTCCAAACTACTTCAGTCAGGTGGCGGCGCAGATGATCGCGGCTGACGAGACGAGGTTCGGACGAAAGTACCGCGACATACTCAAAGGCGCTTTCGTCAGGCACGGTGTTCTTTCACTGGAAGCGGCAGCGGCAATCGTCGGGCCTCCGGTGCCGGTCTCTCCGGTCGCCGCCGCCGGCATAGTCGAAATAGCCGGGGCGGGCGACGGCACGAATTTGCTACCGCCGGAGGCCGTCCCCGCGACATCGTTGGGACTCAACTCGGCGACTATCCTTTGTGAAGCGCCCGGCGAAGTTGGCGGCTACGCGGTCGCCGCCGCGGCGGCACTCGACACGGGTTCGCTCGTGCCGCCTTCCCACATCGACGCCGCCAGGTTTTTCCTCGAAGACCTCTTCCAACTCGGTCGCGTGGATGTCGGAGAGCATGGCAACCCTGATACGCGAATCTCACAGCCGACGGTCAGAAAAACTCACACCTTACGGTCAACCAGTGCCGGCCCGATGTTGGTGCGCGAGACGTTCGACTGCGGGTTTGACTGACACTGGCGTCCGGCTTACGATCCTCTCAGGAGGTTCCACGCCATGCCAGCTAAGAATTCGGGCGGCTCCAAAAAGCCGCGTCGCACTTCGGAGCAAGGGGTTAAATCGCGCGGCCCGCGGAAAGGAAAGGGCAAGTCTTTGGAGAAGACAAAAGAGCCGCCCGACCCTTCGTCCGAACGTTTCGTCAGAGACCTTCTGATCCGCGGGGAGGCCGCCAAGCCGGACGAGAAGGGTGAACTACCGCCCGGTGCCACCCACAGGATCGTCGAGGACGTGGAAGACGGGCTGCCAAAGGTGGAGCGGGATCGTTTCTCCCTCTATTAACATCCCGAGGCGGCAACCCACTCCAGACTGACCTCGCTCTTTTCACGCGCCGCGGGCGCGTCGTCACCCGCGGCCCGTCTCCTCTCCGCCTGATTGGTTTCACCGCCCGCCGGAAGTATGCCCGCCGCGGCCCAAAGCCGTTGCCCGCACGAAGCATCCCGATATGAAAATAGAAATTTACGCATAAAGATAACAAGAAGACTTATCGTTGACGCCGAATATCGCCTTCAGTAGGCATTAAGGAGCAGATCATCTTATGGAACTCAGTGGCGTACAGTTCGTCTCGCGCTTCCCCGGCAGCCGCGACACCGCCGACCTCGTCGAGCCGTTTCGCGACAACGTCGAGCGTTTCCTGGCCGCGCTACAAGCGGCTGGTGCCGCCGTCCACATCCAGGCCACCTTCCGCCCGGCCAAGCGCGCCTACCTCATGCACTTCGCCTTCGCCATCGCCAAGGGCACTATCGCCGCCAACCATGTGCCCCCCTTCGACCCTTCGGTCGTGCCCGAAGACGACCCGAACATGGGGCCGCTCGACATCGACTGGGTGCACCCGGACGCGCACGGCCAGCCCGACCTCGTCGCCTCGCGCCAGGTCGCCATGCAGATGGTGACGGCCTACGGCATCGTCTTCGGCCCGGCCTTCCCGACCAGGCACAGCGCGCGCCGGGCCATCGACATGACGATCACCTGGGGCGGCGCGCTCAGGATCGCCGACGCGAATAACCATCTCGTCAACATCACGAGCACGCCGCGCACGGGCGCGGACAACGCGGAGTTGCACGCGGTCGGCAAGACCTACGGCGTCATCAAGCTGCTGGCCGATCACCCGCACTGGTCGGACAACGGGCATTAAGGAGACAGGCTGTCGGGCACGTCGGCAAAGTAGTCGTAGCGCCAGAGTATGCCCGTCGGGCATGCTCACGTCACAGAGCTACGCGCGGCAGCCGACAGCGCCGCGCGTTACCAATCCGGCACGCATCCCGGCGAGGCGGATCGGCCTCGCACGAGAGGAGCACCTATGAGTCATCAACCGCCGGCGGCGTCCGTCGGGCGTCTGGGAAGAATAGTTGACCTGCTCGGCGACGCGACCAAAATCGATCACCACTTCGACAAGGGCGGGAAAGCCATCTTCAGGCTGCCGGGCGGGCAGCTCTACTACGAGTCGCTTCTCGACCTCGACAGCGACGGCTCGCGCTTCGCCGCGCAGGACGCGACCGGCCAATCGGACACGACGCTGCACCAGCCCGACGGTAAACCCGTGGACTCCGATGCCGTCCCCTTCTTCGTGCTGCCCGGCGGCGACTTCGCAGGCCAGTTCGGCATCCGCCTCGGAGACATCGCCGCCGTCATCTTCAAAGACAAGATCGAGTTCGCCGTCTTCGCCGACCGCGGCCCCCGGAAGAAACTCGGCGAAGGCTCCATCGCCCTGCACCGCTCGCTGGGGCACGAGACGATCCGCCACGGCAAGTTTCACGACGAGGCGATTGACGACGGCGTGATCACGGTCGTCTTCCCCGGCTCGGGCGACGGCACGCCTCAGACCCCGGACGAGGTTCGGGAGATAGGCCGGAGGCTGTTCACGGAACTCGGTGGAACACTGTCATAGGAAGTGTCCTATAGCCGTATGCAGTTGAGTGCAACCGCGGCAAGGGGTGTAGGGGCAGGGCAAGGTTAGGAGGCGTGTGCTTGCCGCACCATCGTCCGCATGGTCCTTGGGCTGTTTGACCCGGCGGCCTGCCGCCATGAGCCGCGTGAGCGCCGCCGCATCCTGTCCAAACGCAACGTTGAGACGCCTCATACTCCAGAGTCAATATCGTTTCAGCAGACGGCGGCGGTGCCGAGCCTTACATTGCGGGCTTGCCCTGTACGCGTGACGGGGAGTTCGTAGTCACAGTGAACTGCGTGCCGACCTTAAACGCAAGGTTCGGCCCCTCCGTCGCCAGCGTACTCGTCACGGCAATGCCGGCGCCGATGGCGGCCCCCGCCACCGCGCCGCTTCCGCCGCCGATTGCCGCCCCGATGCCGGCCCCGATGGCAGCCCCGAGCAACGCCCTCTTCACGCTGACCTTGACCCGCGATTTACTCTTGACAGTTCCTTCGTTGTCGGCCATTCCGGTGTTAGCCGCGTTCGTAACGTCGTTGACTTCATTCACCTGGGCGTTGAACCCCGCGACTCTCCCGTCGCTCAGCGTGATCGTGTCGAAGGCCATGTCGATCTCGGACTTTCCGTTACCCTTGCCGGAGTTTTTGACCTTACGGAGGTGGCCGCTCACGACGGCCCCTGCATACTGCACGGGGCTTAACACCCTGCATTCAAACTTATCCCCTTTCTTGTTTGTCTCCGTGCTGATCGGCGAAAGAAGCTCCAGCGCGAACTTCATATCTTTCGGCACCACCACTTCGCCCTGACCGTCTTGACAGAACGCCCGCGGCGGCGAAGCCAGGATCAGGAGTGCTAAAGCGACGCCCGCCTTGAGGGATGTTTTCAGCAACATTGTCATTTCTCCTCTCTGCTTATTGATCTCTATCGCGCGAGCGCGCGTCGCCGCCGTACGGGCGTGCGTTCTTGCGCACAGCTACTCGTGCGCCTCTTCGTTCGGCGGGACTGCGCTGCCGGCGGCCCCGGTTGAATTAGTTGACCGCCGAGCCATCGGCGGCGGAACTACGAAGACTCTTCCAGTTAATCAAAAAGTGTACGGGGCGCTTGGATTCCTTGGGCCGCAGGCGTACCACCGCTCGCGCCCACTCGTTGCCGACTCCCGGAGGCTCCACGAACGAATACTCGGCGACGTTTTCGAGTCTGACGAAATCGACCTGGCAGGGGTAACCCGTGAGCATGCCGGAGACGCCGGTCACTTGCGCCCGCCCCCCGGCGACGCTCAGCGTTATGTCAATCGCGCCGAGCGCATTTTCAACGTCGCCCGACCGACCGGTCAGCGTCACGACAATGAACTTCCCCTCAGAACTGACCTGCGCCCGCGTCGCGTAGTCACGGGCGAAGGGCGGTGGTTCGGGTCGCCGTACCACGACGGGCAGAGGTTCCAGCGGCGGCTCGATGGAGACGCTCGCCGCCGGCCCGATCTCCACCTCACGGACTATCGTCCTGTAGTCCTCCTTCGACACCAGAACCTGATAGTGTCCGGGCGGAAGTTGAATGTGACGAGCCGGCCCCGCGTATCTCCCGACGCTCGTCCCTGTCTCGCTCTCGACAACGTCTATCACGGAGTCGGCCACCAGAGGCGCGACGCTTAAAGTCCCGTACAGGGGTTCGAGTGAGACGCTGAGGGGCGTCTGCTCGCCGGGCCTCAAGGTTAGCTCGTAGTCCTGATCGCGGTAGCCGTCTCTGTGTATGACGATTTTGTATGTGCCGGGGGGCAAGCCGCCTCTGACGAAGAGACCGTTCTCGGCTCGGTAATCCGTGTCTTGCAGCTTGATTGTGCTGTCGGGCGGCCTGACGCTGATTGAGAGCGCGGCTGTGACGGGTGTTTCAGGCTTTCGGTCTTTGCCCTTTGCGTCGCGGGACAAACCCTTCGAGTTGTGCGCGGACGGCCTACCCTTCGCGGCGTGGGGCTGGCGGCCCGGCTCACCGGCCTTGGACGACTCGCGCCCGCCCGGCGCTTGGCGCGCATGGTTCGGCGCGGCAAGCGCTAGCATGAAGATTGCGGCGAGAACGTACTTGAAGAGGTTCATAAACTCGCTCCTGCGTGTCCGCAAGGTTGAGTGCGTCGGCGGTGGCCGTCAGAGATCAGTCCGGGGCCGACTACTCTGCCAAGTCCTGCGCGCAACGAAATCCCGTTGCCGAATAATCTTTGCCGCCGCGGGCCGGCAGGTAGCCGCGGTAGGTCGTCGTCGCCTGGTCTGGGCTTTCGCGCCACGAGCCGCCGCGGATGACCTTCAAGGCACCCTGCGGCACGTACTCCCACTTCGCGCCCGGGTAGGGCCTCAAGTCATCCGCCGTCCATTCCCAGGCGTTACCCACCATGTCATAGACGCCGAACGGCGAGGCCCCTTTGAACGCCCCGACATCGGCCAATGTGCCGCCGCCGGCACCGCCCACGTTAGCCATTCCTGCCTGCCACTCTTTACCCCAAGGGTAAATTCGACCGTCCGCCCCCCTGGCCGCGAACTCCCACTCCTCCTCGGTCGGAAGACGCTTGTTGCTCCACTTTGCGTAGGCGGACGCGTCGTCCCAGGTGACGCCGGTGACTGGCCGACGCCCCGCCCCTTGAGGGTACTGTCCGCCGACCCAGCCAGGCGGGGGCGCGTGCCCCGTCTGCTCTATGAATCGAGCGTATTCCGCACAGGTCACCTCGTATTGGTCGATAAAAAAGGGCTTGACCGACGCGCGGTGCGGCGGGCGCTCGAAGCCGTCCCCGCTCTCGCTGCCCATGATGAACTCGCCTCCGGGCACGTAGGCCATGCCCTTGGGCGCGGCCAGACGTTTGGTGTTCGCGTTCGTGTTGGCGGACGTGTTCACATTGGTCGGCTTTTTAACGGGGGCGTTCTCGTCAGTCGCGCTGCCGGAAAGTCCCCAGGCCAGCAGGGCCATTAAGGTGATAAGGAGGAAAGCGCCGCCGCCGACTAAGGCGGGGATGAGCCAGCGCGGCCAGCCGTCGTCAGGCGGTGCCGCGTAAACTTGGACTGGCGCCGGCGGTTCCTTGATTGACTTCGCGAGAACGTAGAGCAGAGGGTCGGCGACCCCGCGCGGCGACACTTCGGACGTGATCCTTTTGTCCACCACGTTGCCGCTCGCGTCCCGAGTCTCTTCGGGCGCGGCACCCAGACTCGAAACAGCCGTGTAGCTGACGCTCGCGAACCAATCCTCGGCCACGTGGATAAACCTCGCGGCCCTCAGCTCAGTCCACGTGAAATTCTCAAGCAGGCGCGAGACATCTTGCAGTTTCTTGAGGTGGGCGCGGGGGTCGGCGAGCGTCGCGGGCCGCTCCTCGTCGAGGTACTCTCTCAGCGCCGGCTCTTGCTCCAGGAAGTTCGCGAACTCCGGCAAGGAGACCCTCATGTCGTCCGACTTCGTGTAAACGACGATCAGGTGCTGGGACTTCTTGGCGATGCCCATGCGCCTCATGCCCAGGACGTAGGTGTCGAGCAGTTCCGCCATCCCGTCCGCGATTGAAGTGCCGAACTTGGTGAGGTCGATGAGGAACAGGACGCAGTTGCTGCGCTTCACGAAGCTGGCGAATTCGACGATCTTGTCCTCGGTCTTGAAGGCCTCGCCGGGCGGGTCGTAGATGAGAAAGGTGGTATCAACCAGCGGCGGCAGCCCGTTGCCGCCCGTGTGGCGGGGCATGTTGGTGAGCCGGAAAATTCCGGGGCGCATGAAATTCCGCTCGGTGGGGTTCGGCAACTTGCCCTCGTGTAACAAGTCGCGGTTGCCTTTCAGAAGGCTCAGTGATTCCTGGTCGAGCACGTGGTTATAAAATTTGTTCCGCCAGATATACGTCAGCTGCTTATCCAGGTAGTCGAAGAGCGCGCACAGGAAGATGGTCTTGCCGTGCTGCGGGAATCCGACGACGCTGAAGACGACAGGCTCGGCGCTACCCTCGCCGTCGTGGTAGTCGAGATAAAACGGGGGGAACGGCTTGTCTTTACAGCCGCTTGCTCTGCACTCGTGGTGCTGTCGTGAGTTGGCCGGAACGTCCTCGGCGCAATATGGGCAGATCATCTCGTGGTCCTCCTGTAGCCGCGGCTGTAGGCGTGGCTTGCCGCGGCTCCTTACTTGCCGAACGGGTGCGTAATCCGGCGTAAAAGGGAAGAGTGCCTTCCCGCACGTTTGCCGCCCGCCGTCTTGCGGGGGGGCGCGTCTAACGCGAGTTGCAGGCGGTCGAGGCGAATCTCTGACGCTTTAAGCCAGCGGCTGAGTACCAGTCGCTCGTCAGCGTTTAAGTGCTCGGCGATGGTATAGACATACTCCAAATCCTCTCCGCTCCCGTGCTCCGCGACTTTGGCGACGGCGGTGGTCAGGTCTTCCGGGAGATATTCCCTGCGGAAGAGGTCGAACCAAGTGGGCGTGAATACCGGCGAGTACGCCTGCCAGGGTCTGAAGCCGGGCCAGGCTCTTAATCGCCTGACGCATTCCCTGTAAGAGGGTGCGTCCATCGCGGCCAGGGCGCGCAGCCTGCCGGCGTCGTCGCCTGCCTTAAGAGACAGAAGCAAACTGAGTCCCCGGTGCTTCAGGCCAAAGGGAGACAGTAACTCCGAGTCGGCTTGCGTCAACGGAAGCCCGTTTTCGTTCAACAAAGCTTGGTATAGCGGCTCGCCGATGAAGTCCGCGTACTGACGTTCGGCGAGGCTCCGTAGCATGACCTCCGACGGTCGGACGAGCCGCGTGGCGACGGCCTTACGTAGTGGCTCCGACGCCGACTCCGGCGAAAAACCGTTCGCGCGTAGCGGTGACGACTCGGGGAGTTTGACCTGCCGCCGCGCCGCGTCGATCTCATAACTCGACTCTCCGTCCGCCAACGACCCGCGCCCCCAGAAAGCGCCGTCCGGCGGCGACGCGTTGCCTGAGGGGTTCGTGTCGAACGAGCAGAGTTTCAGGGCGGAGGCCGGGGCGAGCAGGAAGGCGACTCGGAGCGCCTCCAGGATTTGCTCGTCGCTCCCCACCAGAGAAACATACTGCCCCCGCGCGGCCAGTTGGCCGGGGTCGCTCATAAGCATGTAGAGTCGGTTCAGCTCTTCGCCCGACCATTGAAGAAGGCGACGCCGCCCCGTTTCTCTGGACTCTCCTGCTAAGTCAACCGCGACGGTCGGCGCACCCCCGGTCTTCATGCCGTCCGAGGCCAGCACGCCGTCGAGCGAGGTGAGGAAGTTTTGCGGGCGGAAAACGCTCAGGATCAGCGCGTCGAACTGCTGCACACCGGACACGTCGCAGACCAGAGTGTGAGTGAAGTAGCGACCGGTGCGACCCGACTCGTCCGGCTCAGAGATGGGAACGATGCGTGTGACAACATGCCGCCGGGCGTCCAGGCGGTAGGACTGCCACTTGGGTCTGCTTTCGCGCGCGGAGCTGTACTGAACGAGACGCTCGATGACGCTCACCTCGCCTGGCGTCAATAACTCTCGCGTGTAGTAGAGCGTCTGGAAGCCGGCGTCCCCCCTCGGCGATTGCCTCGAAGTCAGCATGGCCGACACGTGCTGCGCCGCAGTGATTTTCATCGTTTTCACCTCACGCGTAAGCGGAAGCCAAGATTCCTGAGCCGGGGCTGCCCGAGCGGGCGCACGGGAGCGTCAGCCTTCCTCTGCATTTTCGTCGCCGGGGGTTCGCCCAGGCCGCAATACCGTCCCGGCCGCTCGACAACCCACTCGAGGATGCCTTCCGACATAAGCGATAACTCCCGCAGGCTCGATTGCCGGCTCCCTTCCAACCACCGGTCTTCGACCACGCCCCAAACGGCCAGAGCGTCCGGCGACAGGCGGCAGCTTATGTCCCGCGGCAATGAAGGCGCCGCGCGCGTCCCGAACCACTCGTAACAGGCGGCCCACTCCTGGGCCGTCAGCAGCGAGTAGTCCCGCCCCATCCAGTGGCCGAAGGCCAGCGCCTCGTCCGGCTTGATGCCCGTCAGGAACAGGCGCTCACGCGCCGTCAGTTCCGTGCTTCGGTACGAGGCGCGCGGATTCATCTTGAGAATCTCCTCGTACCAGTCGTCGCCGAACTCGTGGTGTTTGCCGGAGGCGAGGAACCTCTCGAACTGCGGCTTGGTGACGGGGAAGAGTTGGACGTAAGCGCCCAGCGGCTCGGCGAAGACGAGCGGGTAGCCGGCGGCATCGACCGCCCACCTGAACGAATCCGGTTCCCGGGCGTAGCGCGGGGTCTCGACCGACCAAGTCATCGGTCGGGTGAAGTAGCTCAGTACCGTGTCTATGTCGTCGTTGATCTGATCCGCGGTAATTTCCGAGAGCCGGCCTTCTGCCCCTTGCAGCGAGCGTTCCCCGACCTTCACCAGCAGCCATCCGTCAACCTTCGGGTCGCCGGCCCAGTCTTCGAGGTCGAAAATCTCTCCACTCCCCACGATAATCACGTAGCGCCGTTTCCCCTCTCGCACAAGCGTCTCCATGATTGGCGAGATAAGGCTGCACGGTTGGGACTGCCTGACGACGCCCGGCGGGCTGGTCTGCTTGAGGGCCGCCAGCGAAATCGGGGTCGTGTTGCCGAGCATGAAAATCCTGAACCGCTCTTCGTCCGCCACGCCCGTCATGTCATAGATCAACTGGGCCGTGCGCCGCGCGTCGTCCAGGGAAGGCGCCGCGCTTGAACTCGTGTCGATAATGAGGGCGAATGCTTCGTCCGGCTCGGGCTGCGGCTGAGACATGAACACACCTCCTTACGTGATGGCCGACCAGCATCTGCTTCTTACAGGCGTCGCTGCGCGCGCCTCCGCGCGGTGAACAAAGCGCCTTTGCGACGGCCTTCACTCACAGACCGGAGAGAAGGCTCTGCGCGACGCGGTTGCGTCCGCAGTCGCGCAGGAAGGCGGCCAACTTCCCGCGCGCCCTGCCGCTCTTATCGGCGGCGATGATCTCCTCGAAAAGAACTCGTATGCGTGACTCGTATGACAGTGACCCTCCCTGGACGCTGTTCGCCCACGCGAGCCACGCGCACAGAAGTTCTTTGGCATAGATGATCGTCTCCGCCTTACGCATCAACAGCTCGAACAGCCCGGCGAGTTGTGAGCGATATCCGTTCTCGTCCGGCCCTTCACCCGACAACTGAAGTAGCACCGGCGCGCCGCCCATTTCCCCGTCGCCGGTCGCACCGGCCACCAACTGACCCAGCGTCGTGAACATGAATAAGCCGAGCCAAGCGTCGGCTCTGTCATTTGCAATCCATTCCTTCAAGCCTTCGAGAATACTGGCGAAGCGCGGTGCCTTCTCGTCCGCAGACATCTGCGCGACGCCCACGAAGAACCGCATCATCGCGTCCATCAGACTCATGAGCATCGGCTTCAGTTCCACCACCGCGATCTCAGCGTCTCCGAGCCCTGAGCCATCGATGAGGATGGGGATGGACTCGGAGGCAGCGGCGACTGCAAAGGCAGCGATGTCGCGCCAGCCCGCAATCACGTCCTTGACCGGACGGCAATAGGCCCCCACGTATATGTATGCTCGCAACGCCGCCCAACGCTCAGCCGGATTAGGAGACCGCGACCAGTTCCGCAACAGACTCTGCACCTCCTCGGCCCGGCCCTCCTTCTGGACGAGAGTGACGAGGGCTATGCCTATCGCAGTCCTGTACTGTGATCGATTAACATTGGCCTTCACCCAGCTTGAGAGCAGCCTGTCGCGGACGAAGCGGTAGTCGTTGGTTGCGAGTATGCCCACCGCTACCGCGGCGCGCGCCCGAACGTCCGCCCTGCGGCCCGCCGCGTATATCGTCAGCCATTCCATGAACTTTTGGCGCCATTTGGACTCTTTGTAGAAGTGCCACACGTAAGTGATGACTTCGTTGGCGACCGGCTCTTTCAGTTCGACGACTCTCTCCCAGTCAGGCGGCTTGGCTTCGGTCTCGAAGGCACCGGCCTTCTGTATGCGCCGCATTAGCGGGACGTGCGGGAGCGGCGGCACAGGCGGAGCTTCAGGGTCAGGCGGTGGCGGGGGCGGCACGAACTCCTTCAACATCTCGAACAGGTCATCCTTCGCTGCCTCGATTGTCTCGAAGGTGGTGCCTTGGAAGACCGCCAAGCTGATGCGCAGAGCTAACTCATCCAAGTTATCGCCCGCCTCTTCAATCCACGACTCCGCCGACTTCTTCCCACCCCGACCGTTACCTGCTGTGCTGTCTTTGACCAGTTGCAGGACGTTTCCTTCCTGCTCCTGTGTATTACCCTGAAGTAGCTCGCTCCTTATCCTGTCTTCCAACTCCCGACACTTGCCCTTCCTCCAATCCTCCGAGTACTTGAGTGCGAGCGCGTCGAGCAGGCTGAGTAACACCGGCTCTGACCACGACCTTCCGTATCTGAGCAGGCTGAGGCACAGTTCTTCGTGATATAGATCGTCTGATTTGGGGAACCAATTCTCCGTCTGCTCAAGTCGATAGAAACGGGCAAACGACTTGAGACGGGCAACGCTATCGAACACTTCCGGACACTGTCTAAACAGATCGACGCAGTCCTGGCGGAGTGGGACGGAGATAATAAGTTCAGCCGTGTAGTACATCGTTACTAACTCCCCTGAATGGGTGCGTGCCGTCCGGCTTCAGCCTCGACACCCGCCGAGATGTTGATAATCCGAGCCGTAACTACTCACCTCTCGCGGCGGGCGGTTCAAGCACATACTTCAGGCTAACCCTCAGCGCCTCACATTTCTGCTCCTGCCACTGGCCTCGATAGTGCGAGGTGAGCGCGGCGAGCAGGTCAACAAGCGACTGCCCTGGGTACTCGCGGCCTGAGATTGACAGGCAAGAGAGCAGCCGGTCGAAATCGATTTCCTCCCCGTGCTTGACGCAGCGTGCCGCAGCCGTCAGCCCCTCTTTATGGAGATAGGCACGCAGCACGTCCGGCCTGCGAAACTCGTCGAGAGACTCGAACAACTCCCGGCAGCGTCTGAGCAGTTCTTTAAGAGGCTCTGGGGCGCGCGGCATCTGAGAATGAAGTCCCGAAGAGCCATTGGGCGGCGGCGGCGGCGGGCCGAAGAGGATGGCGCTCAGGAACGCTTCGCCCATTTCGTGGGCGTGCGCGTAGCGTTGGGCCGGGTCGCAGTTGAGCGCCTTGAGGATTACGTCCTGCGCGGCCCGCGGCAGTTCGGGGCGGAGGGCCTTCGGCTCGGTGAAGGCCCGCGGCGCTTCCACAAGCGCGGGCACGTCGGCGAGCGAGAAGGGCCTGCGCCCGGTCACCATCTCGTAGGCGACGACTCCGAGCGACCACTCGTCGCTCGCCGGGACGGGCCTGCCACGCAGTTGCTCCGGTGCCATGTAGGGGAGCGTCCCCGCCCACGTCTCTCGCTCGCCCCGCCCCGCACGCGACTCCTGGAACGTGGCGACGCCGAAGTCAATCAGGGTGGCGTACTCCTCGCCGCTCGCGTGCGTTCGGAGCATGACGTTTTCCGGTTTCAGGTCGCGGTGTATGACGCCCGCCGCGTGCACGGCGCTGAGCGCCGAGCCGAGTTGGCCGACGATGCGGGCGGCGCGCTTCAACTCCATCCCGCAGTCGCCTATTGCATTTCTCAGACTCTCTCCCTCGACGTACTGCATGACGAAGAAGGGTTGGCCCTCTGATGTCCAGCCGTGATCGTAGATTTTGACGACGTGCGGGTGGTCGATTTCGGCGAGCGCCCTGATGTCTCTATCGAAGGTCGCGGCTTCAGCGCCGAGCGGGAGCTTGATGACTACAGGGCGCGAGAGCAATGTGGTGTCGCGCGCGAGCCACGCGACGCCGAAGGCCCCGCGCCCCAACTCCCTTTCAAACCGATAACGCTCGTTGAGCTTATGTTTCGTGATGAGCATCTTTTCTCCATGCCGCCGCTCAGCTACCGAATCGCCGCGTCGTCTCAATCACCGAGCAGGTCTCGCAGACCCAGTCGCACGGTGCCCGTGGGCCGCGGCGAGCCGGGCCGCGCAAGCTCGACCCGCTCTCTCGGGCCGGCCTTGCCGGCGGAATCAAGCCCGGACGGTCGCGGCTCGCGCGCGAGCCTCTCCCAGTCGAAGAGGAATACCCGCTCGTAATATCTCGCGATCTCCGGGTGGCGGAAGATGAGGCTGGCGTCCCGGTTGGCCGTCACGCCCTGGTTAGTCCAGTTGTGACTCCCGACCAGCACCGCCTCCGAGTCCACGATGACGCCTTTGGCGTGGCACCCCCTCTGGGCGCGTAAACACTCGGGCCGAAAGCCGAACCTCACCAGACGTTCTTTCACCGCCCGCGCCCGATCCTCATCGAAGTGGACGCCGAAGATCATCCGCACGTCCACGCCCGCGTCCTGCCGAGACTTGACCGCCCGCCACAGCTCGACGAATAAGTCCTCGTTATCCTCCAGCGGGTCGAGTAGATTCAGCGACCGGTTCTGAATGAAGAGCGTGTGGCGCGCGGAGTTGACGAGGCGGATGACGTGTTCGAGGTAATTGTCCGGCGTCAAAAGGGGCCGCACGGTAACGGGCGAGCCGGCGTCCTGCGGGATTACTTTACGGGCAAAGTAGCGGGGCGGGGCGGCTTCTTCTCGCAGGCCCGCCTCCGGTATGAGTTGCTCCACGTCCACCAACGGCCCGGCGTCAGGCGTGCGCGTCGGCGCGGGGTCGGCCTCGGCGGTCTTCAGGTCATGGAGGAGGTATGCCTCGAAAGTACGGGCGAGATTCCTGTTCTTCACGACGACGTGCCACTCGCGGTTGTAGAGCCTGAGGGGCCGGAAGGTTCGTTCGCCGGTGGCAGCCGGGTGAACGTCCGGCGGCGGCTGGTTTGAACTCCGCATGCCGCCGCTCGACAGCCAGAGTTCCTCGCCGTCGCGAACCGCCGCCTTGATGTGATAAGAGCTTGCGAAGGTGCGTCCGTCGCCCGAGACGTTGACATAGGCTTGCCGGAAGCGCTCGCCCATAACCTCTCGCAGACCGTCGATGACTTCCTTCTCGTCGAGGTCACCTTTCTTCGCGCCCGACGCCGCGCACGCGAGTCCCTTCTGGGTGGACAGGTTGAGGCGGAAGTGCGTGTTCGACTCGGCAAGTTCTCTGAGCTTTGCGACGACGTGCGGCGCGGAGAGGTCGAAAATACCGAGCGTCAGGGTTTTCTCGGTGCGACTCAGGAAGTCGCTAAGTACCGGCCAGGCGTCATCCGGGCTTACATGACAGATGACTTCCATCGGCTCTCTTACCTCGTCGAGCCTCAGCCCTTGCGGCCTCACGTAACTGATCCTCGGGACCCTCTCCTCGAACAAGTTGGCCGGAGTCCGGGCCTCTGCCGCGAGCTGCCCGTCGCGCCCGGCGGCGCGCAGCAGAGCGGTCGGGCCGCCCAGGGTAATATCCACGGGCAGCCCATCGACCTCGCGCGGAACGCGCAGAACCTCATAGATGTCCCCCGGCGAAATCGTGACTCGCGGGTCGAGGACGGCTACGGCGGCACGGCGCTCGGTCATGAGGCCGTCACGCCAAACGAAGCCGTCACGAATCTCAAGTATTTCGGTGCGCCCCTGAAGTAGTTCCCGGACGAGACCATGCGTCGCGGCAGGCCCCGACTCGATGGAGAGTTGCTGCGGCTGGGCGCTGTCATTGACTTCGGGCGGCTGCGGTGGACTCAGCGCAGCGGTCGTCGTCGGACTTCCCGCAGATGAAAGGTATGACTCGGGGCCGAGGCGTATTGTGACTTCCAAAGGGATGGTTAACATTACGACGCCGCTCGCCGCACGGGCTGCGGCTTCTTGCGCGGCGCCTACTGCGTGCCCGGCCCCGTTCCGGCATACGTCGGCGGCGAACGGTGATGGCTGTTCACGCGTGGCCTCCTCGAAGAGCGCCAGGCGGGCCACGTCGCCGGCGAGTCGCGCACGCGCATCCGCGACGATGCTGGCGATCTGTACGCCTTCATTTGAAATCCATTTGACGCGGGCCGACATCTGCAACTGCGCCGGGTGCGGGAGAGGCAGGCGTGTGTCCCACACGCCGCCGTCCATCAGGCGATAGACGCCGGGGCCGACCTCGTCGGGGACGCCGCTGTGGTGCAACGCGGCGAGCTGCCACTGATCGTTGAAGACGGGCGAGCCGGAGGAGCCGGGCTGCGTGTCGGCCTCGTAATGGATGAAATGATCCAGCCACTTCACCACCTTGTTGTCGCGCAGCGCGACCTGTTGCAGGTCGCCGCCGGGATGCTGAATGATGTTCGCCAGCTCCGTCACCACCAACTCCCCCGGGGCGACGTTCAGCGGAATGAAGCCGCGCGCGGCGAGCCTGTTCCCTTGCGAGTTCGCGGCCTCTACGGCGACGATTGTGTAGTCGAGGTTAAGGCCGTCGCGGGCTTCGGAGGTGAGGAAGAATTCGCCGGGCAGAAGGTTGAAGCGTTGCGTGGCGCCGACGCCGCCGTCGAAGCGCCGCACGTAGTCGAATTCGACACACGAGCGCTCGGCGATCCTCTCGCTCTCGATCACATGGTTGTTCGTCATCAGCAGCCTCGGGGAGATGAGGAAGCCCGTGCCGACGCCCATGCCGGACCGGGTCACAATGCGCCCGACGGCCCGGGTCCGTTCAGCCCCGAGCGACAGGAAGAAACTGCTCATGAGCTGACTCTGTCCGATGATTCGTTCGAGCGGGTTGAAGCCTGCGAAGCGCTCGCCCCTCGCGATGCTCGAAGCCAGACTCAACGCCTCCCCGCTCATCCCGAGCTGTTGCATGCGTGAAAGCACGCGCTCCGGACTCTCGACGGCTTGCCAGTTCTTCGTGGTTCGTTTGAACTCGGCAGTGTCGCGCCGGCGGGTGCGATCCCTGCCCGCACGAAGCATCGTCTGCTCAATCACGTCCACGATGTCCATGGTCACCTCGTGCCCTCCGCGCCGTCACCCCCAATCGGCCACGGGGCCGGAGGGCGGTGAGAACCTACCTCCGGCACCCGACGGGGTGAGGTTTCCCCAAGCGGATCAACAAACGCGACCGCCGTTCATTCAATCTTCATGTTGCCGGATTGGCGTCCATGCCTGTCCGGGCTGCGCCCTTCTTCGGAAACGCGAAACGGGTCGGCGTCTCGGCCCTGAGCGCTTTAGGACGTCAGGCTTGAACAGGCATGGACACGCCTTCTCATGCGGGCCGATTTCCTTTGCCGCTCAAAGGTTGCGCGGGATACAGATGGGGCTTAAAATGCACGCCTGTCGGGTTGCTCGCGTCGGGGTGCGTTTCTGAACATTGGACTTCGCCGTGTAGTGTTAAGCCGGGCATCGTCATCCCGCCCCGTGCAGTGTTTCGACGCTCTACCTTATTCGCGGCGAAACCGGCCATGGACTATCACCTTCAACTAAAATATTTTTGCCCCGACTAATCGGCCTCAGACTGTGCAGGCCGCGGCTCTGCCTCGCGAGGCGCTCCGCGCCACATACCGTAAACCGTTGCACCTATGCCCACCGAGAGCGTGACCGAACTCCTCATCGCCTGGAACGACGGTGACACCTCGGCACTCAACCGGCTGATCCCATTGGTTGAGGACGAATTGAGACGTCTCGCCAGGCATCATATGCGGCATGAAAACCCGGCACACACGTTACAAACCACCGCCCTTGTCAACGAGGTTTACCTTAAGCTCGTAGATCAGACGCACGCCCGCTGGCACAATCGCGCGCACTTCTTTTCCATCGCGGCTCAGATCATGCGCCGCATTCTCATCGATTACGCGCGGCGCAACCTCCGAGGGAAAAGGGGGGGCGGTGTGGCCGACCTGCCGCTCGAAGAAGCCGCCATCCTCACGCCCGAAAAATCGGCAGAACTGCTGGCTCTCGACGAGGCCCTCGACCGGCTGTCGGCCTTAGACCCTTTAAAGGCACGCGTAGTCGAGCTGCGCCATTTCGGCGGGTTGAGCGTTAAAGAAACGGCAGAAGTCCTGAAGATATCCGAGGTGTCAGTGATAAGGCATTGGGGCTTCGCAAAGTCATGGCTCCGAAAACAAGTGCGGGGCGAATAGCGCGGCTGATAGTTTTGGGGGCTGGCCGACGCGTTATTAGAAGAGGAGATGCGGGTTCGGCGCCCCTTACTTCATTTCTTCATTCACGGCGGCTCTCCACACATCGCCCATGGATTCCGAGCGCTGGAAACAGGTAGAAGCGATTTACAACTCGGCCCTGGAGGTCGAACCCGGCGCGCGCGCGAACTTTCTCTCTGCCGCCTGCGCCGGCGACGATGAGTTGCGGCGCGAGGTGCTCTCACTCCTCTCTTCGTCCGAGCGAGCCGACAGCTTCATGGAAGAGCCGGTGATGAGTCTCGGGCTGATGCTGATGAACGCGGAGCAGGGGTCGTTAAAGGGGCAGGCCGTCGGGCGTTACCTGCTTCTCGACTTGCTCGGGCGCGGGGGCATGGGGGAGGTCTATCTGGCACACGACACGCGCTTAAACCGGCGCGTCGCGTTGAAGCTGCTGCCGGTTCGCATCGCCGATGACGTGGCGCGCGTCCGCCGCTTCGAATATGAGGCCCGTGCCGCCTCGGCCATCTCGCACCCTAACGTCGCTCATATTTACGAGGTCGGCGAAGAGCAGGGGCAGCGCTACATCGCGATGGAGTACGTCCGCGGTCAGACGCTGCGTCAGGTCCTACATCAGGGGCCGATGGGGTTAAGCGAGGCGCTCGAGATCGCCATCCAGATCGCCGCGGCGCTTGCGGCGGCGCACGAGGTCGGTGTCCTTCACCGCGACATCAAGCCTGAGAACGTCATGCTGCACGATGAGGGCTACGTGAAGGTGTTGGACTTCGGCCTCGCGAAGCTCGTTGAGGACAGGTTCTACGCCGACGTTCCCGAGGCGGCGCCGCTCCCGTCGCTGCACACCGAGCCTGAGTTGCTGATGGGCACGTCAGACTACATGTCGCCAGAGCAGGTGCGCCGCCAGCCGACGGACGAGCGCACCGACCTGTGGGGTCTCGGCGTGGTGCTCTACGAGATGCTCGCGGGCCGGCGTCCGTTCAGGGGGCGCGAGCCGCGCGAACTCATCGTCGCAATCCTCGAAGAGGAACCAGAGCCGCCGGGAGGAGTAAGAGGCGTACTCCCCCAGGCACTGGAGGGGGTCGTGATGAGGGCGCTGCGAAAACGCGCGGAGGAGAGGTATCAATCCGCCAGAGAGATGGCGGATGATTTGCGCCGCATCCGCCGCTCGCTCGGAGACGGCGGGCAAGCACTCGCGCCCGACGCATTGCCGTCGTTCGCAACCCGCGACGGGGCCGATCCGCACACCGACGCGAGCGCCCAATCCGGTCGGCCCTTCGGAGTGGCAGGCCGGATGCCCGGCTTTAATCCGGGGGCGATCACCGGCACGCTAAGCCCTAAGTTCACGGGAGGGAGGCGGCCTCTTTACTGGATTGTCTTAATCTTCGTAGGGGTCGCCGCCCTCTACCTCGGATTCATTCGCACCCGGCGGCAGCCGCTACAGGACAGCGGCATCAGCTTGAGGTTCGAGCGCCTGAACCTGTCGGGTGACATCGGCGACATCGCGATCTCGCCGGACGGTCGGTACGTCGCGCGCGTCACCGCAGAGGAGGGGAAGTCCGCGATTCATATTACGGAACTTGCGACTGCCAGCGACCTGCGGATAGCTCAACCCTCGGCGGAAGGGTACAGCGGCCTCTCGTTCTCGCCCGACGGAACCTACATTTACTACCTTGAGAACCAGGCCGAAACCGGCGTCCTCTACCGCGTCTCCAAACTCGGTGGCGGCCAGCGCAAAATTCTCGACAACGTCAACACCGCGGTCACCTTCTCGCCCGACGGCGAGTTCCTGGCCTTCGTCCGTAGCAACCCCGTGCTGGACACGCCTGACCTCATCGTCGCGCGGGCCGACGGCACGTCAGAACGACTGCTGACTCGACGCACGCGAGCCGACGCCGACACCTTCATGTCCGACATGAAGCGGGCAGGCCCCGTCTGGTCGCCCGACGGGAGGGTGCTGGCGTGCCCGACTCTCAGCCTGTCGCACGGACAGGAGATGAGCCTGGAAATCGTGGACGCGCAGACAGGCACCGGCCACCGCCTCAACGCCAAGCCGTGGTATGACATCTCTCGCGCGGTCTGGCTGGCGGACGGAAGCGGGCTGATGGTATCGGCCGCCGAGGCGCCGGGAGCGCCGTGGCAACTCCAACTGCTCGCCTACCCGGGCGGGGAGGTGCGCGGGGTCACGAATGACCCGAACAACTACGCGCTCGTCACCGGCGCCAGCGACTCGAGCTTATTCCTCGCGCTGAATACCGAAGACGACTCCAGCGTCTGGCAACTCTCCGTGACCGGAGGGGGCGAGCCTGCCGTGTCGGGCGTGGTCCACAAGAAAGGCGTTTCGGAGGTGCTCTGGAGCCGGGCCGGCGGGTTTCTCTACACGGTGAACGACGGCGTCCATACTAACCTCTGGGAGGAGGAGAAGGCGGGCGCAGGGGCGAGACAGTTGACTTATGAGGCGGACAATTTCAAGCCCGCGCAGTCTCCCGACGGGCGCTATGTCGTGTTCGTATCCACGCGGGCAGGCGCGATGAACATCTGGCGCGCTAACGCCGACGGGACGCAGCCGATTCGGCTCACAGACGGGGCGTATGAGGATGTGCCTTCGGTGACGCCGGACGGCAGGTGGGTGATTTACCGTACCGGTAACAATATCAAAAAGGTCTCCATCGACGGCGGAAGCGCGGTCAAACTGTTCGACAGGAGCGCGCTCTGCCCGGCCCTCTCCCCGGACGGGCGGTTGCTCGCCTTCTTCACCAACGATCAACCCGACAGCCAGACGTGGCACATCGAAGTGTACGACCTCGGCTCGCTCACTCTCGTAAAGCGTTTCGAGTTGCCCCAAGGCACAACTCCTTTCAACGGCCTGCGGCTGACGCCCGATAACCGACTGCGGTGGACGCCCGACGGCTCGGGGATCGCCTACGTCAGCCGAGTCGAGGGTACGCCGAACGTCTGGCTGCAACTGCTCGGGGGAGGCGCCCCGAGGCAGTTGACATATTTCAGGGATGCGGAGATGCCGTCTTTCGCGTGGTCGTCTGAGGGTAAACAACTGGCGTGCGTCCGCAGGACTAAAGCATACGTGCCTATTCTCATCAGGCTCTTTGATTAATTCCCCGTGTGTGGAATCGCGCTCTAACGATTCAAAGGCGCGGCGAGAGTGCTCTCGCCGCGCCTTTGAATCGTCGGGCGGTGTGCGGGCCACCCGAACGCCCGCACCAACTCCCCAGATGTGCCCCACACAGCCATAACACAGCCGTTAGAGCCACCCGGCTGACATCGTGGTGAGTGGAGTAGGGCGTCTTAGACTTCCGATCTATGCCGCCCACGGATTCCCAGGGTGTCTAACCGCCCCCTCCGCCATCGGGGGTAGGGCAGGGACTCACCCACACGCCGTTGACCCAGCACTCGTCCCCCCCTTCCTCAATACTGAGTGCTCCGCCTCCCGTTTTTCTGAGGGTCAAGGTGCCTCTGTAACTCTTACCTTCAGAGGCTCCGGTGGAAGTTCCGGTAATGACCAGGTCGGCGCTTTCGCCGATCTCGATCCTGATCTTCATCCCGACGGGGTCGCCGTAGCGGTTCCCGCGCGGGTTGGTCTCAAACTCAAAGACACTTGCTTCTGACATCATCCTTTCTCCCTTCTTCATTAAGCTGACCAAAGACTTGTACGCCGCCCCGGCGTTTAGCTTCCCCCACCCCCAGTTCGAGTTCGGCGTCACGCCCGTGAAAGCGTCGGCGAGCGCCGTCGATAAAAGCGTGTCGCGCAGTCGTCCAGACTCCAGGCCCGGCCAGCCCCCCCACAATAGTGCTATGACCCCGGTCACGTGCGGCGCCGCCATGCTGGTCCCGCTCCTGAGGTCGTAGCACTGTTCGCCGTCATTCTTACGTATTCTCGGTGCCATGATGAGGGAGCTGGGTGCGGCCAAGTCAGGTTTGATACGGCCATCGCGTGTCGGGCCTATGCTCGATCCAGGCGCGAAGCCCCCCTCCACCTCGGAGGAGTTCTCTTGACGCGAAGGCCGCGAGATGAACCCGCCGACCGTGATCGCCCGGCGCGAGTTGCCAGGGAGTGTGATGGTCGAGTCGTCCGACTGCTGACTTCGGAAGCCGATCACGGTAACAGCGTTGGGGCGGTCGGCCCACGCGTCGAAGTCACCGAACCGGACCATGTCGCCGCGTAAAATTAATTGCCACAACCCCGCCTCCCAGCCGTCGCCCCGTTCCAGAACGACACTGACGCGGTTATCGCCGTTTGTCGGGTGGTTGGTCTCTGAATAGACGCGGGCGCGACTCCCCGCCGGGAATTCGAGGACGCGGCCCGTCCCGTCCGGCCCGACGAACTCGCTCCGCGCGCCCGAAGGCGCTTGCAGCGCGACGGCGAAGCGGTCGCCGCCACGATACCAGAGTTCTATCGTGTCGCCGTCCACGCAGCGCCCCTGACCCGTCGCCAGATCGAAAGACAGCGCGAGTTCACGGCCCTGCTCGACCCTCCCTCGCGCATGATGGCAGGCAGGCCCGCCGCGTTCGTTGCCGGCAGAGACTACGACCAGCACGCGCCCTTCCTCGACGACTTGATCGATGGCGCGTTCCAGCAGGCTTGTGCCGTCGTGAGACCCCAGGTTATCGCCCTGACTCATGTTAATGACGACAGGCCGGCCCGAGCTTTCCGCGTGCTGCCGCACGTATCCTATCGCGTCCAGGACGTAAGCCGACCCGCCGACGGGCACGTCGTTCCTGTAGGTTACAAGGATAAGTTCGGCCTCCGGCGCTACGCCCTTGTAGATGCCGTGAGGCGAGCCGTTACCCGCTGCGATCCCGGCCACGCAGGTGCCGTGTGCCCCTGCGTCCTTATGATTCCTCACCGCCACGACCCTCCTGGCCGCGATGTGCTCCTCGATAGATGCGCGCGCGTACTCGATACCGTAGCCATAGCCTTGCGGCGGCCTACCTGCGCGACCGTCGAGATTGACCTGATCCCACGCGGCGACGACCCGCGTCCTGCCCCGTGTGTCGAGCAAACTCGGATGGGTCAGGTCGAATCCCGAATCGATGATGCCGATGAGGGCGCCGCGCCCGTCACCGGGAACGGTGCGGTTGTTAGTCGCAGTATCAACCAATTTAATGTAGGCGGCACTGAGGTCCGTCTCGTCCTTAAATGTGTGCGGGGTCTCGACGAAGACTACTTCCGGGTGCTGCCGCAACTCTTCCAGACGCCGTGCGCGTACGAACACGGACGCGACATCGCCGGCCTGCGCGGTGACTTCACAGCCGATTTCGCGGAGGGCTGACACGTCATTTTTGAACCGCACCAGGACGTGTACACGCCCTTCAGGGTCGGCGCTTTCTTGCCACGGGCGATGGATGGCGGAATCTAAAGACATTGGCATCAGTCAGCTCTGTGGCCCTTCGCAGACACCGCGGTCATTACACGTCACCGGCGTGAAAAAGCCCCGCGGCGCTCTGACTCTTCACCACGCTAACAAGTAATAGGCTGTCAGGCACACTCCTTAGCTCAAGGAAGAGACCTGTTATTTATTTGAGCAGATGCTCGTCTGATTATCGGCAAGGGTCGCCACCTCCGCTTGCGCGCCCCCTGCTATTACTATTCGCGTCGAACGACGCGGCGAGCTATCAGGTGTGGAACCTCTATGCCGCGAATGGCGGAAAGATGTTTGTTTACTGTAAGGCAGCAGTCTGCGTGAAAATGGTCCCGCTCATATTTCCGCGCCGCCCTTTTCGAGAACCTTGAGGGCGGGGCCTCGGTCGAAGACTTCCTGTCCTGGTTCCCCGGCGTCACCAAGGAGTAGGTCGAGGTTGTCCTTCAGTTCGTCAATAAACTATTGTGAGGCGTTTAAGGGGATAGCTGATGGCGACGTTCGTACATCTGACGCGCGATGCCGGCCTCGCCCGCATCCGGCGGGCTAGCATCGCTCGGGTCGCGCAGGGCCAGCCGAGACCTTCCGCGCGGGGTCTTCGCCGTCCCCGTCACCCGCAACTTCTACGTCTCCCACCAGTGGCTGCGGGAGTTGAAGCGCCATAACGCCGGCAGGACGGTCGCCGCCATCTACTTCCGCGTCCCCGACGACGAGCAGGTATGGTCGGTCGCTACAACCAGGCGCATCGGCGGATGACGGCCGCCGAGGCCTCTGGCGAGTTCATGTCGGCGGAGAACCGTGAAGGGTGGGAGGTCATCATCCCTCACCGGATCGAAGCCGGGGAGATCCGCCGCGTGAAGGCGCTGCCACAGATGCTCGGGTGGCGATATTTTCCGGGGCAAAAGGCAGGCCGACTTGCGGCTGCTCAAGCATTAAAATCCCTACATTGAAAAGTTAAGGCGCTGATAGCTCGTGACTATCAGCGCCTTTGAAAACCAAATGCGATTGCTCACTCCGGCCTTTGACAATCCGCATTGTGAGCCATCGCCAAAGAAAGGCAAGGCTTACAATGACCTGTCACAACCGCTAGATTCAGGCCGTTAAAGTCGGCAAAGGCCGCAAAGGAAATCAGCGCTACCGCTGCCAGAAGTGCGGCAAGTTCTTCGTTGATGCGCCGGAAAAGCTGCTCGGCAATATGTACCTTCCGCTGGATAAGGCCTCCTCTGCATCCAGCTTCTTGTCGAGGGCAACGACCTCCGAATCACGGAGCGCATCACGGGCGTCAATCGGAATACGATTCTTGATCTTCTCGTTATGGCAGGCGAGAAGTGCGAGCGCCTTCTGAACGACAAGATACAGGGCTTGCGCGTCCGCGACGTTCAGGCTGATGAAATGTGGGGCTACGTCGGCATGAAAGAGCGCACGAAGAAGAAGCAGCTAAAGACGGACTCGGCGCTCGGAGACGCTTACACGTTCATCGCAATCGAGCGCAACACGAAGCTCGTTCTGGCTTGGCACTTAGGCCGTCGCACGAACACGGATACGGAGAGGTTCACGGAGAAGCTATACTACGCGACCAGCGGGCACTTCCAGCTAACCACTGACGGCTTCGCGGCTTACATTCCCGCTGTCGAATACAGCCTCGGCACTCGCGTCGAGTTCGCCCAACTCGTCAAGATATACGACCAGCCGGAAGAAGGCGGCGGCGAGCGCCGCTACTTTCCCCATCGTGTCGTCGAGACGATCACGAAGACCATCATCGGTCAGCCGGACGAAGACCGCATCTGCACATCGCACGTCGAGCGCCAGAACTTGACCATGCGGATGATGATGCGGCGGCTCACTCGGCTGAACAATGCGTTCTCTAAGAAGTGGGAAAACCTAAAGGCCGCGCTTGCTCTGCACTTCGCGTATTACAACTTCTACCGGATACACAAGACCATCCGCTGTACTCCGGCGATTGAGACGGGCATAGCAAAGAGCGTGTGGGAGATAAAAGACCTTCTGGCGTATTAAAAACTAAATTGTAAAAGTCAGGACTTGACCTGACACTCACAACCTATGCGGCAGCGGGCTGGTCGTAGTTCACGACCACCGGCTGATGTTGACGCTCCAGCATCTTCTCCTCGACCAGCGGCTTCGCGTCGCGCCACGTCTGCATCGGCGTCTTGCCGAAGCAGTAGCGGCCCGAATGCGGGCGCTCCTCGTTGTAATACCTGAGCCACTCGTCCAGATCGGCTTGCAGCTCGTCGAGCGACGAGTAGAGTTTCTTGCGGAAGGCGATGCGGTAGAACTCGCTCAGCACCGTCTTGTGGAACCGCTCGCAGATGCCGTTCGTCTGCGGCGACTTCACTTTGGTCTTTGAATGATCGATGTTCTCCAGCGCCAGGTAGAGTTCGTACTCGTGCTGCTCAAGGTTGCCGCAGTACTCCGAGCCGCGATCCGTCAAGACCCTTAACAGCGGCACGCCTTCCGACTCGAAGAACGGCAGCACCCGGTCGTTGAGCGTGTCGGCGGCGCAGAGCGCGTGCTTGCGGTCGTAGAGCTTGCAGACGGCGACGCGGGTGTAGGTGTCGATGAAGGTCTGCTGGTAGATGCGCCCCACACCTTTGAGCGTGCCGACGTAGAAAGTATCCTGCGAGCCGAGATAGCCCGGGTGCTCCGTCTCGATCTCGCCGTGGGCTTGCTTCTCCTGCTCGGCGCGCTCAAGGGCTTGGAGTTGCGGTTCGGTGAGGATCAGCCCCTCTTGGGCGACCTTCGCCGAGACCGCCTTGAGCCGCTTGTCGAAAGTCTCCAGGTCGTGGCGCAGCCAGATGCAGCGCACGCCGCCCGAGGAGATGAACAGCCCGCGCTTCTTCAGCTCGTTCGAGGTGCGGAGTTGCCAGTAGGCCGGCTGCTCGAAGGCCATCTGCACGACCGCGGCCTCGATGCGCTCGTCCGCGCGGTTCTTCAGGACGGGCTTGCGCCGGCTAATCTCCTGGAGGGCCAGCTCGCCGCCCGCGTCGTAGAGTTCCTTGAAGCGGTAGAGCTGTCGCGGCTGTAATCCATCACCTTGCAGGCTTGGCTGACGCTCCCCAGCGTCTGCGCCAGCTTCAAGAGCCCGACTTTGTTCTTGATGATCTTCTGCTCGTTCGTCATCTGACATCCCCTCCTCTGAACTTCCGAGTTCAGTTTACAGGGAGTGTCAGATTAAGTCGTGACTAATACAAGTAAAAGGACAGCAAGCCGAGTGCCATCCTTTTACCCCGTACCCCGAACTTAAGATACTACCCATGATACTTACATCGAACCTCCGAGTTTAGACATCCAGGTTCTTAACATCCAGCGCATTATCTTCTATGAACCTGCGCCTTGGTTCGACCGCATCGCCCATTAGAATGGTAAATATCTGATCCGTTTCCACTGCATCATCTATTTTAACCTGAAGCAGTGTTCGCTTTTCAGGATTCATTGTAGTCTCCCATAACTGTTCCGGGTTCATTTCACCAAGCCCTTTATAACGTTGGATAGTTAAATCTTTCTTGGCTGCTGTAAAGACCCGCTCTAATAACTCCTCACGTGTTTCAATCAGCTCCTTAGAACTATTCTCCCCAAGTAAGAATGGTGCAGACAGATTTTCTTCAAGGGTTTTGTATATTTCCACTGCTTTCTGGAATTCAACGTGGCTTGCTAAATCCCAATCAATTTTAACTTTTACTCCTCCTGCCACTGTAACCTTAATTTCCCATAATCCATGTTCCTCATCTTGGGAAAGATCTGTTTTATATCCAGAATCATCGAGAAATTTCTCGACGCGCGCTATCTGTTCTCCTCCGCCATCTTGGAAGATTCCCTTTAAAGTTGCCTTGTTTTCAAATAATATCTTATTACTACCGCTAAAAACCTCTAGCAGTTGATGCAATAGACGCTCATCATTCCCCACTCTCCTTGTAATTTTTTCACAATAACGTTTTAGCTCAACCATTTGCTCCAAAGAACGCGCAAGTCCACGACCTTCGATAGTTCTCCCTGTCTTTGTTGAAACGATCTTCATATCACTTGTTGCTTGCCGCATTAGATAGCTGATCATTGATTTCTCATCCTTAATATACTCCTCGCGCTTACCGCGTTTTACTTTAAATAACGGTGGTTGAGCTACATAAATGTGTCCGGACTCTATCAGCTCTGGCATCTGCCGGTAAAAAAAGGTTAGAAGCAAGGTGCGTATATGTGATCCATCAACATCGGCATCAGTCATGAAAACGACTTTGTGATAACGAAGTTTATTTACATCAAAATCATCTTTACCAATGCCTGTTCCCAGTGCGGTGATCAGTGTTTTGATTTCGCTGTGGCTTAGCATTTTATCAAAGCGAGCTTTCTCAACGTTTAATATTTTACCTTTTAACGGCAGAACTGCTTGAAATCTCCGGTCACGGCCCTGCTTAGCACTCCCCCCAGCAGAATCTCCTTCTACTATGTAAAGTTCACACTGCATTGGGTCTCTTTCCTGACAGTCGGCCAGCTTTCCCGGTAACATTGTCGAGCCGATTGCACCCTTACGGACGATCTCCCGGGCTTTTCTTGCCGCCTCGCGGGCGCGGGCCGCATCAATGGCTTTTCCTACAATTTTTTTAGCAACTGTCGGGTTCTGTTCAAAATATTCCGTTAACCGCTCATTCAAGAATGACTCTACCGCGCCTTTCACGTCTGAATTAAGCTTCCCTTTTGTCTGCCCTTCAAACTGAGGTTGAGGCAGTTTAACGGAAATCACCGCGACCAATCCCTCCCGCACGTCGTCCCCGGATAAGGAACTCTTAAAATTTTTAGCAAGCCCTGAGGACTGAGCGTAAGTATTTATGGTACGTGTGAGAGCTGACCGAAAACCAGAAAGATGCGTACCTCCGTCAACAGTATTGATGTTGTTGGCAAAAGAATAGACCTTCTCGTCATAACCGTCGTTATACTGGATCGCGACATCAACTGATAGAGAGTCGGCAACCTTTTCAAAATAGATCGGCTTATCGTGAAGCACGGATTTATTTTTATTTAGGTGCTTGACAAATTCTGCAATTCCGCCGCGGTAATAAAATTCATGGGAGCGTTCCGGCTCGACACGCTCGTCCTTGATCGTTATACGGATGCCTTTATTGAGAAATGCCTTTTCGCGTAGGCGCTCTGATAACTTATCGAAGCTGAATTCCGTGACATCGAAAATCTCCGAGTCAGGCTTGAACGTTATCTTTGTGCCACGACGACGGGTTTTCCCAGTCATCTCTAGCTTGGTGACGGGAATGCCTCGCTTATACTCCTGTTCGTAAGTCGCCCCGTCCCTCCAGATTTCAAGTTGAAGCCACTCTGAGAGGAAATTTACGCAAGAGACACCCACTCCATGCAGCCCTCCCGAAACCTTGTAGGCATTGGAATCAAATTTTCCGCCCGCGTGTAGTTTGGTCATCACCACCTCGGCGGCTGATTTTTTCGCCTGCTTGTGATAATCCACAGGAATCCCCCGACCGTTATCAACAACGGTAATCGAGTTGTCCATGTGTATTGTGACTTCGACCGTGTCGCAGAATCCCGCCAGCGCTTCGTCAACGGAGTTATCAACCACCTCATAGACTAGGTGGTGCAGGCCTAGTTCACCCGTGGAGCCGATGTACATGGCCGGGCGTTTACGGACCGCCTCACGCCCTTCTAAAACCGTTATCGAAGTCGCGGTGTAGGAATCATTTTTTTTCTTTGATATTGTTGCTGTTGACAAATCAGCCTCCTCTTTGTGCGTGCTGCTCATAATGAATTTTCAGTTGGTAGAAGACTCAGAAAATCCTGAAGATTTTAGATGCCATCCGACGGCGCGGCGATTGTTCTCTCGAACATAGAACTAGCGCCGCTGGACACCACACCATCCCTTACGTCAAACACTTTCGCATTCGCGCCAAAGCCTTTGATGAGGTCATTTTTAGAGGTCGTGATAAACGTTTGTGTTCGTCCTTCCAAGTGCTTAAGCAAATGCGCGATACGTCCTTTATCTAACTCCGCATCCACGTCATCCATAAGGAAAAGTGGATACTCACCGTGCCACGAATGATACACCGAAATCGCCGCTAAATCAAGTAGAATCAATGCGCTACGCTGCTGGCCGGAACTCCCATAAGTGCGTATATCCCGCCCGTCAAAGAGAATTTCCAAATCGTCCCGATGCGGGCCGATAAGACAATATCCAGAGGCAATCTCTGCGCTCAGCCGTAGGTCCAAACGTTCCCTTATTAGCGACTCGTAGTTTTCAAGATTTCCCTTTCCTTCCAGGGAAGAGACATAGCGTATTGAAATTTCCTCGCGCTCAAACAGGCTCTTCTGAAGACTCCTTCCTAAGCGATTAACGTAATCAAGACGCGAAGTGTGAATCGTGGACGCCAGGTTAATAATCTGCTCATTCCACGGCTCTATCATCCCTCGCGCAATATCAATGCTTACTTCGGATTCAGATATGTCTTGAAGTAACCGATTTTTCTGTTTAATTACGCGCCCGTAGTCAGCGAGAGTTTGAACGTAGCTGTGATGTAAAGAGACTACCCCTCGATCCAGGAATCTCCGACGCGCGTCCGGGCCGCCGCGCACGACTTCAAGTTCGTCTGCGGTGAAGGCGACGACGTGCAACTGACTTAAATAGTTTGCGACCGTGTCGCGTTTTCCGTTCAGCGAAAAAGATTTGGAATTACCCTGAAGGGTGACTTGCAGGTCTCTGTACACGCCGGGGCTGCGCGCCACGCGACCGCGAACTACGGCCAAGTTTTCGTCGAAACGGATGGCTTCCTGTGGCCGCTGCGTGCGGAAAGATTTCGTTGTGGCTAAGAGGTAGATCGCTTCGAGCCAGTTGGTCTTTCCCTGACCGTTCTCACCCAGGATGATGTTGAGGCCATCACCCCAAGAGACTTCGCCGCTCAAGTTCCTCAGGTTGTGAACCTCAATTGATTCGAGCAGCATACGTCAAATTTTAACATATGCTGCCCGCTAAAGATGGTGACTCTAACCAAGATTAGTGATATAAGATTTTGGGTGTGCCCCCGGCTAAGTTTGAACTAGTGACCTACGAGTTAGCAGCTCATCGCTCTTTCCACTGAGCTACGGGGGCACAATCTCATCAGCCTAAATCTCACCTAAATCTTGCTCAAAGACGCATCGGCATGACAACGTAACGGTAGTCGTAGCCTTCATCGGATACGGGCCGGAGTTGGGCCTGCGAGTTGCCGTCTTTGAATTCCAGTGAGACCGAGCCGTCGCTCATCACGTTTAAGAAATCCTGAAGATAGGCGGCGTTGAAACCTATCTCGATCTCGTCGCCGGCATACTCGGTAGTCACGGTCTCCCGCGCCTCTCCCTCCTCGGCGGTCTGGGAACTGATGTGCAGGCCGCCCGGCGTGAGGTGAAAGCGGATTGCGTGCGAGCGGTCGTCGGCCATCAGTGCGACGCGGCGGATGGCCTGTCCGAGAGACGAAGAATCAAATTCCGCCTTCCTGTCATTCGCTTTCGGCATCACCATCTCATAGTTCGGGAACTGCCCGGTAAGGGTGCGCGAGATTAGAAGTCGGGGACCCACTTCAAAATAGATATGGTTTTCGTCCGCACCTAGCCCAATATCTCCCTCGTATGATGCCGTCAGTTTCGTCAGCTCGGCGAGGGTCTTTCGAGGTATGAGAACGTCCATGCTCTCTTTGGATGTGTCGGTTCCCAAATCTCTCCGCTCGACGTAAGCGAGGCGATGCCCGTCCGTCGTTATCATCTTCGCCCCAGATTTATCGAGAATAAATTTCGCACCAGAGAGCGTGTACCTCGACTCCTCCAAAGTGATGGCGAAGATCGTGCGATCAATTAGCGTCTTAAAAATGCCGGCGGAGAATTTCACCGGGGCGGATTTAAAGCTAGGTACTTCGGGGAAGGCCTCCCTTTCTATTCCGGCAATGCGAAAATTTGAGCGCTCGCATTTGACGGTCGCCCAATTATTCTCCTCTTTATGAAAACTTACCGGCGCATCTGGCAGCACGCGGACGATATCGAATAACTTGCGCCCGCCGACGCACATCGCTCCGGGTGCCTTTATATCTGCCTCCGTTTCGCAACGAAGTGTCACATCCAAGTCAGTCCCGGTAATGCGAATCGTACCCTCGCCCACTGATTCGATAAGGATGTTAGAGAGCGCAGGGATCGTGTTCTTTTTCTCTACCGAGCCTTGAACAAAACCTAGCTCCTTTTGAAGAGCAGTTTTGCTGATAGTAAATTCCATCTGTTTTTATCCTCCAAGGTAGTTTTGTCTTTAACCCTCGTTAATGCTCAGGAAGCAACTATTGCACGAGTGCTTTAACTATTCGTACTAATTAAATATCTTAAATATATATTTAGTAGTAGTAGTAGTGACTGTGGAAATGTGGAAAAGTGGCTTAAGTGTTGTGAGCAGTACGGATGTTTTCCACAATGGCTATGGAAAAGACTGTGGAAATCTGGACGTTTATGTGGAAAAAGAACGTCATGAAAAAGTTTTCCACATTTCCACAGGGGCGGTTGATAAACCATCTGTGGAAATGTGGAAAACTTTAAGCTAAACCTTTGTTTTAAAAGAACTAAATTACTAACAGCCCTGTGGAAAATTATTTTCCAAAAAATGAGCTAACTATTTGCATAGATTGTCCATAATGTCGCTTACTATCCTGTGGAAATTTTGATCCTTGGAAACCAGCGCGTCAATTTTTTCGACGGAGTGAATGACGGTCGTATGATGCTTACCACCAAACTCACGTCCTATCTCAGGGAAGCTATGTTTCGTTAGGCGCTTGCAAAGATACATGGCTACCTGTCGTGGGACAGCGATTTGCCTCGAGTTGTTTTTCGATCTCAAATCATCTACGCGAAGCTTATAGTGGGCTGCGACTGTCCGCTGAATCTGTTCGATGCTGATGCCAGCAGGTTGAGAATCCTCTGCAATGTTGCGAATCGCGTCCTGTGCCAGCATCTTGGAGATAGGCAGGCCACGGAGGGATGATATGGCAATCAGCCTCACTAAAGACCCTTCCAACTCACGGATGTTGCTCTTGACCTTACTTGCTATGAAGAATGCAACGTCATCGGGAAGAGTAACTCCGTCGAGGTCCGCCTTACGCTTGAGAATAGCAACCTTAGTCTCAAGGTCGGGCGGCTCGATGTCTGCGATTAATCCCCACTCAAAACGTGAGTGTAGTCTTTCTTCCAGAGTCGGAATTTCTCGCGGCGGGCAATCTGACGTGATTACAATCTGTTTTTGACCGTCGTAAAGGGCATTAAATGTATGGAAGAATTCCTCCTGAGTACGTTCTTTACCCGCCATAAATTGAATATCATCCATTAAGAGGATATCAATTGAGCGATACTTCTCACGAAAAGTTTGTGCCTTATCGTAACGTATTGCATTAATCAACTCATTCATAAATCTCTCGGCTGAAATGTAAGATAGCCGTAGATAGCGGTTACGCTCTTTGATCGCGTGACCGATAGCGTGCATCAGGTGAGTTTTTCCAAGTCCCACTCCCCCATAGATATAAAGAGGATTGTAAGTTTTCCCAGGTGCTTCGGCGACAGCGAGCGCCGCGGCGTGTGCAAACTGATTACAGGAGCCGACGACAAAAGTTTGGAATGAGCATTTTGGATTGAGAGAATTTTCAAGTGGCTCAATATCAACGAAAGTAGTTGCACCGGGAGTAAGGCCGTCCGATTGGGCAGCTTCTAGAAGAGAAAAGAGACTGGAAGGATTATTTCTTGAAGAGTTGGAAGCAGACTTCTCTTCTAACTCTAGTTTCCCTAACCCATCTACATCACCGCCATTGGCCGAATTTATATCTTGAGACTCTTCGTCAACAGTCCAATCAAGCCTGTACTCTGACAAATTCAATTCAGATAAAGAGGCATCTAAAACATCCAAATAGTTAGAGCTTACCCAATCCTTAACTACGTGATTGGGGGCACGTAGATAGAGTATGTGAGCATTTTTATCAAAGCCTTCAAAATGTATGGGACGTATCCACGTCTCAAAGCTCTGGCGATTTAAACGCTTCTCAACAGCTATGAGAATATCGCCCCAGATTTTGTTCTCAATTGTTATGCTCATATGTTTCTCACTTTTGGCTACTCGATGAATTTTGTTGTAGCCTTGGAATCATACATTTTCCTCTGGTTTAATCCCTGCTCCTTGTTTGGTAAAAATCAGGAAAATAAATGTGCGTATCTTCTTATATCCATTAAGGGCTTTTACTTTTAGTTTTTCCACAGATTTTTCCACAGGCCTGTGGAAAAATCTGTGGAGCTTAAAGTGAAGCTTTAAGTGTTTTACTTTCAAATACTTACGGGTAATAGCCGTTGACGAAACGGGCGTGAGACTAGCATAATCTTATGAAAGATGCAAGAGAATTCCACAGGATTTAAAATAACCAATTAACAGGCATAGAGCATGAGTTTTATGTAATGCTGGTAATTATTAATGAAGATTTTGAGAGTAGGTGTATTGTTTTAACACAGTTCGAGATAGGGAATTAGAAAGAGAACTCTAAGCACTAAGATGTAGTCGGCCAAGCCTTCATCCTTTTGCGACGAAGAGTTCTCTCGATGAGCATTCTACCTATTTTCTGCGACATCGACGACTTCTGCCTGCTCTTTGAATCGGCTTGGCATCGCCGCTTGCTTCGGAGCGGGAGCGCGCCGCAACAAGCCTGGCGCTTTAGCCCCCCCTCGGAAGTGATGACGCTCCTCGTCCTGTTCCATGCTTCCGGCTACCGCGACCTGAAGACTTTTTACACACAGCACGCGCAGAAGCATCTGGCGG
>Ga0070740_10000863_pt1 | contig 49758 bp, 44 predicted proteins | sample Coa_R2_FD_67286 | JGI IMG/M metagenome (GOLD analysis project Ga0070740, IMG submission 67286) | Surface soil microbial communities from Centralia Pennsylvania, which are recovering from an underground coalmine fire - Coalmine... | ecosystem: Environmental > Terrestrial > Soil > Unclassified ... | reverse complement strand
CCCGCGCCGCCTTCGACGCGCGCGCCTGCCCGATCTCGCGCGCGGCCTCACGCATCGTCGTCGAGCCTTCGAGCGCGGCGAGCCGGAGCAACTGCGCCTTCGCCGTCACGGCGCGGCGCGGCGGCAGTCGCGAGAGTTCGTCGCGCCCGTCCGGCGTGATCGTGATGTGCTGCTCTATGGTCGAGTTCAGGCCCGCGGGCAGCGCGGCCTTCAACACCTCGCCCCACGGCGCGGCGTAGTATTCGCTGATCCAGCGCGTGATCTCGACCACCTCCGGCGTCAGCAGCGGCCCGGCGTCTAAAAGCTCCTCGGCCTCTTTGATGTCGCCCTCGCACCACTCAAGCGCCGGGTCGAGCGCGTCGTGGAGCGCGACGACGTAGCCGGTCGTCAGCGTCCGACCGAACGGCACGAGCACGCGCGAGCCGACGCGCGCGTCTTCGCGGAGCGCCGCCGGCAGCCGGTACGTGAACGTCTGTGCGAGGCGCAACGGCAGCGCGACCTCCGCGTAAAGAGGAGAAGGCGAGAGGGTCACCCTTCTTGAATTCAACTGACTATCCAAGTCTGTAATCAATGTCCCACACTCTTACAGAGTGATGAATTGATAGTTAAAGCTTCGGTCCTTTAGAACGCGCATACTACAGCGGCTTTCATCTGCATGCGACCACGCCTGAGTGTCCGTAGTGGCAAGGGATCGTCCCTGCCCGTGCTGCACAACACGCAACGTTGAGCTTTAGGGAGAGCGGGCCGCGGACTTGCCCTGCCCCTACAGCTTTCACCACGGTCGCATTTAACTGCAAACCGCCATAGGCATATTTTGCTCGAAAGAGTTTAGCTATCAATGCCGCGATCAGTAAACGGTCGCGGAGGTCGTTCAATGACTTTATTATGCGGCATAAAAGGCGTGGACGTATTCGGAAGAACTCCACTCGTGAAGAAGTAAGGTCAGTAGATTCTCGCGGTCGCTATACCCGCCTGCGCCGTGCGCTGAATACAGGAGGCGGTGCTGATGGGTAGCACCGCCTCCTGTATTTTCGCGTGTACTATAAAAACGCCGATGCGCGTGGATCGGAATCCTCTCGGCGTTAATCTCATTGCTGGCCGAACCGAACCGTGAGTACCCCTCCCAACGTGTTAACGCGGGTGAATTTCGGAGCGGTTTCTCCGTTCTTGTAGGTCAGACCGAGACCGAAGTTCGGAGTAACGTCTATGTTGAAGCCCGAGGTGAAAAAGTTGTGCCGCCGCTTAACGTCTTCGAGCGGCAGGAAATAGAAAGTGTCATCGGCATAGACGTAAGTGTCCGTAAAGCCGAGCGGAATACTCAGAAAATTCAGGTAAAGCGCGGGGCGGACGCGAGGCACGAATCTAAGGATCGTGTCGCCGGTTTCGCTTGAGCCTCCGCGTTTAAAAGTGTGACCCACATCGAGTCCGAAGTAGGGACGCCAGCGGAACTGGACAGGCTTTAAATAATCGGGATTTCTCGGAGCGCCTATGTTCAGTGCCTGAAGGGTCGGGATGAATTGCCCTTCGAATGTGAGCTTCTTGGTCTTGAAGTCCTGGTCAGACTCCATTTTCGCATCCAGCGAAAGATAGTAGCCGCGAAGTCTCTGGTGGATTGAAGTCCCTCCGTGATCGTAAATAAATCCGCCGCGGAATATCCAGGCATCCTCGGCCTGAGATTCATCGCTGGTGAGAGCGCCTTCGACCGAAAATTGCGTGGACCAGAATGCATTATGATCCCCGTTCCCATCATTGGTGAGATTGTGTTTGTAGATGAGGGCGAAATTTGCGGTATAGACGGTGTCCTTGTTGAAGGTGTGAAGGAATGAAAACTGCGCCCCGTCGGTCGCGTCCGTGCCGGCGACGGTCTTTTGAAGGGTAAAGCCTTTGTCCGACAGTCTTGAGAAGATGACCCGCATCGTTCTAAATACTCTCGGTTCCGTACTCTTACGCTTTATGTCCCTCCATCCGGATTGAAGGAGTTCGGAAGTACCTCCAGCCGGCGTGTAGCGCGCGAGTACATGCCAGTAATATTTGGTGTCCGGTGACAATTTATTGTTCTCGTCAAGCGTGATGTTCTGAGAGACGGGTTTGGGATCAAGCTCTTTACTAAAGATAGCGTGGACGAATCTTCCGTCCGGATTCGTTGCCGGATCAGTCGCGATTTCGATGATAAATTTCGCGGCTTTGCCATTAGCATCTCTTGTCCAGCTAAAGGTCGGCATCACCGACTCGTCGGGTTTCCCGTCAACGGGACGGCTCAGGAAAAAATCAGGAATACTGTTCGCTTGAGTGCCGGACGCTGAGGTGCCTCTGACTTCCGACCATAGGTTCCCTGAAGTGAAACCGACTGTGGCTGCCGACGACGGGTGCTGGCTCGTGTCAGGTGCGGTTACACCAGCGGAGTCAGGGGCGAGCGCTTCGTCCAGCCGTGAAGAAATGTCTTGTATTCTCGCGTCCAACTCCGAAATCGCGCGCCGCGTCACCGACGAGTCTGCCGAATCCGGCGGGACGGTCGCAAGGTAAGCCCTGAGTGCCGTACGCCGTTTCTTCAGGGCGTTGACTTGGAGACGCAACTCCTCGACAGAGGACGTTGAAGCGCCGCTGGCTTTCGCGGCACGCGACGGCGCATGGGTCGTTGACGCGACCTCTTGCCGGGCGGCGACCGACCAGGCCAGGAAAGGTAAGAGTAAACAGAATGTGGCGAGAAACAAGACGGCTGGCTTCATTGTTAGTCTCCTCACGGAAATAGAGGCCCTTGAAAACAGGGCTGGGCAGGATAAGTCGCCGGTGTGGCCGCTGTTTGCGACAACATCGGCGGAGCAGGGGATAAAAGCCTCCTACTTGATCTTAAACTCCTTGCAGATGGCGTCTATCACATCGCCGATGGTCTTTGCCTTCTGGCATACATCCGGCGAAAATTTCTTCAGGATACAGTCTGGCACCCTGTCGACGCTCTTCTCTATGGGAAAGAAAAAGAGGCGCTTCGCATTATCGTCAATCGGAATCTCGTTACCCATGCCGAAGCGGCTGTCTTTGGTGAGACTCGGGTCTTTGAGAATTCCGCTGTAAACGTTAACGACAATTTCCTCAATGTCATCCCTCGTGTATCCGCAGGCCATGGGTTTTCTCCTTTAAGTTGAGTTTCAGGCGGAAAAAATTGCGATAGCTGTGTACGCGTAAGAGGACTGTGATACGGGCGGATTAACCAAAGAACGCTACCGCGATGAGCTGTGCGGTGCATAATGAGCTAAAGCTGGATATTTTTCAAGAAAAATATCGCACTTGGCTTACCAAGCCGGCGGGAATTAGACGTGAGACCATTCGTTTATTCGGCGACGAGAATTTAAAGACTTGCGAGCAGGGCGCGAATCTTCTTCATGTCCTCCCAGACCTCACGTTTCTTCGTCGGGTCGCGGAGGAGGTAGGCGGGGTTGAAGGTCGGCATGAGCGGCGTGCCTTCGTAGTCGTGGAACTCGCCGCGCAACTGTGAGATCGGCTTCTTCGTCCGCAGCAGGGCGCGCGTCGGTGTGTTGCCGAACGAGATGACGACGCGCGGGCGCGCGACGGTGAGTTCGCGGTGGAGGTACGGCGTGAAGAACGAGAGCCATTCGGGCGTGATCTCGTCGCCGTTGCTGATGACTTTGATCGTGTTCGTCAGGTAGCACTCGCCGCGCGCGAGGCCGATGCTGCCGAGTATGCGTTCGAGCATCTGGCCCGCAGGCCCCATGAACGGGCGGCCCGACTCGATGTCGGGCGGGCCGGGCGACTCGCCGACGACCGCGGCCTTCGCGCCGAGCGGCCCCTCGCCGAAGATGAAGATGTGATCCCTGAACTGCGGCAGACTCTTCGCGCGGCGCAGAAGCTCGTCGTTGATCTCTTCGAGCGTCTCGCTCGATTCGTTCGGCTGTGCGCTGAAGAGTGAATCCTGCATCACCTTTAGAACTGTAGGGGCAGGGCAAGTCCGCGGCCCGTGCGCGCTTTTGTAACTCGACTGTTATCGAAGTAAGCGGGCAGGGACAAGCCCTGCCCCTACAGATTTATTCGGCCTTCTTCTCCTTGGTCGTGTTGAGGTAATCGCGCACCTTCTTCATGTCGGCCCAGACCTCTCGCTTCTTCGACGGGTCGCGCAACAAGTAGGCCGGGTGGAAGGTGGGCATGACCTTGATGCCTTTGTAGTCCTGGAACTCGCCGCGCAGTCGCGTGATGCCCTCCTTCGTGTCCAGCAAATTTTTCATCGCGGTGTTGCCGAGGACGACGATCACGTCGGGGCGGACGATGTTGATTTCGCGCAGGAGGAAGGGCTTGCAGGTGCGCGCCTCTTCGGTCGTCGGCTGGCGGTTGCCGGGCGGGCGGCAGCGGTTGACGTTGCCGATCAAGACCTCCTCGCGCTTCATGCCGATGGCCTCGATGATTTTATTCAGCAACTGCCCGGCGCGTCCGACGAAGGGTCGTCCCGTCGCGTCCTCGTCCGCGCCCGGAGCTTCGCCGACGAACATCAGACGGGCCTGCTGGTCGCCCTCGGTGTTGACGATGTTCGTGCGGCCCTGATGGAGCGGGCAGCGGACGCAGTCGCCGATGTCTGCGCGTATGTCCTCGAAGGTCTCGCCGGGATGGCCGAGGCTCAGTTCGTCGGCGGGCGTGATGTCGCCGAAGAGCGTCTCGCGCGGAGCGGGCGGGTCGGGCGAAGGTTTGCGGACGGGTGTCTTTGGCATATCGGTTTGGTAAAGAACGTTGGGCGGCTCGTTCGTTTTGCTCACCTGCTGCGTCGGACGCGCGGGTGGCGTCGCTGGCGAAGAGGGCCTCGACGGCTGCGCTGGCGGCGGCGTTGGCTTCGGCGGCGGGGCGGGCCGCTCGACGTTCGCGTGCCGAGTCAAAGCGGGCGAGTGCGCGGGCTGTTTTGCCGCGACCGGCTCGGCGTGCGTCCGCGTCTCCGCGGGTTGAGCGCCTGAGCATTCGAGTCCGTCAACGCCAAGCTCGCGAAGGTACGCGGCGGCCTCCGCGACTTCCTCGGCGAGCGACTTCAAAACTTCACTTGCCTGCGACTGTTCTTCCATCTCCTGCGCCGCGCATTATCGCACGAACGCCGCGCGCGTTGCAGCCGCGGGCGCGAAATAGAGTTCGCGCCGAACGCGTTGAGAAGAGTTCACGCGCTACTTTTTAGTGCGGCGCGTCGGCGCGCGAGGAGCGGAAAGGGGAATGGCAATCTCGCGCCGGACATAGTGCCCCGGCTCGCCGTAGAACTTCACGCCCAGAAGCGGGTCGTCACCAGCCCCGACGGTCAAACTCAGATCATATCCGGCAGTCTCAGACGAGTTGTAAACGCTCGTCAGCCCGACCTGCCTGGGGCTGCGGACGCGCAAAGAGTATTCACGTCCGGGGAGACCTTCGAGGAGTAGCCGCAACCGACCCTCTTCCGCGCGCGAACGCAGCACCCGCAGGCCGACGTTTGAATCGCCCGGCGACGGCGCTTCGCGCTCGACGTAAACGTCCGTGCCTTCATCGTAGGTGATGACAAATAGGGCCGCGCGGCTGTTGGGAACGGAAGGCGAAGACGGGCTTAAATACAATTTGAGTATGTCGCCGACTTCGTCGGCCCGGACAGTGAACACGACTCGCTGCACGTCGCCCTCGCGCTTTATCTCGTAGCGCAACGGGCGGCCACCGACGACGACAGACTTGATGCGCGCGTCGAGCGGGAAGGCGGGCGCGAAGGTGATCGTCGTCGGCACAGGTGTCCGCCCGTCGGCGGCAACCGGCGTCTCCAAAAAGATACTCATCTTTCCGTCGGCTCGCGTCAGATGAAAGTCGAACGTCCTCGCGCCGGCGTGGACGCGGTACACGTCAATCTTTTGCCAGTCGGCGGGGAGTTGCGGTGCGAAGCGGACTGACTTGCCGAGGTCTGCGACTTCGATGCCGAGCAGCCCGCGAATGACGGGCGCGGCGGTCATCGCTTCTGACCAGACCTGATGATGCGACGAGCGACCGAAGGGCGAGTTGAAGTCGCCGGAGAGGAGTTCGGTCACGTAGCCGAGCGCGTTCTGGCGGTTGAGTAGAACGTTTGACATCAGGGCCTGAAAGCCGACGTGCGACCTGCCATAGCTGTACGCGGCCATGCTCGCCCAGCCGGCGAAGAGGGGCCAGACCGAGCCGTTGTGGTACGAGAGAGGGTCGTACAGTTTGCTCTCGTCCGAGATGATTCGCGCGCCCCAGTCGGTCGCGATCTGTCCGCCGCCGAGGTGGTCAATCTCTTCCTGCGCGCGCTCGTCGTCGAGCGTGTGCCACCAGAGCGGGACGGCGGGCAGAACCGTGTCCTCGTCAACTATCTTCGACTCGTCCAACTCGTTCATGCGCTGCTGCCGACGCTCGCGGTTGGGGCCGGGGTCTGCCTCGCGCGGCGACGTGCGCGGCTGGTTCGTGGCGAAGGCGTAGAAGCCGCGTTCGGGAAGCCAGTAAGTTTTCTCCGTTGCCTCGCGCGTCCGCTCCGCCGCGGCGTGCGCTTCGGCTGCCGTCTTCTCGTCCTTCAGGAGCTTCGACATCTCTTCCACGTCGCGCGAAGCCTCGACCCAAAGGCCCTGCATGTAAACCTCTTCGTGCGGCGGGTAGAGCGCGCCGCCTTCGACCCAGCCGTGGCCGACGCCGGTGTTCTCGACGAGGCCGTTGCCGTCGGCGTCGGTCGCGGCGGTGAAGCGGTAGGCTTTGAGTATCGAGTCCCAGTTCGCGCGCGTGAATTCGAGGTCGCCGCTCGCACGAAGGTAGTCCGCCTGCGCGATGACGTAAAGTGGCGTCGCATCGGCGCTCGCCCATGCGTAAGAGTAGTCAGTGAACCAGGGGACGAGCGACGCCGACTGCGAAATCTCGTGCGGTATCTTGCCGTCGGCGCGTTGGAATTTCTTGAGGAAGGAGAGCGCGTCACGCACCGCCGCGAAGTCGCCGTATGAGTCGAGCGCGAGCGCAGTCCACATCGAATCGCGACCGAAGAACCACGCGAAGCCGGGGCGCTCCGACTCGCCCGCCGTGCGGAAGCCCGCGACGAGTCCTGTGCCGAGCAGGGGGCTTTCGACGACGCCCTTGTCAATCCCGACCTTCGCCCACTCCAACGCTTCGTTGACGCGCTCGTCGGGCGTGACGACCGAAGTCGTCTCCTCCCGAAGACGCCGGTAATGCTCGACGTTCTTCTCGTAAAGTTCGCGCGCGGAGCCGAGCATTCGAGCGTATGCCGCGCGCGCGTCGTCGCTTCCTTTGATGCTTCCGGCGATGACGACAGGAATGAAACTCGACTTCGACTCGGCGGGCGAGACCGTAACGCTGAACTGCGCGGGCACGGCGCGCGGTTCTTCCACATCGGGCATTTCCGACACGTCGCGCGCGGCGGGGCTGCCGATCATGCCGATGTAGCGGCCCGTCGCTTCCGTAATGAAGTATGCGCGCGCGCGCTCGTCCCACGAGAGACTGCCGGTCATCAGACCCGCGGGCCACATCAGTTTCAGGCGCGGGTGGAAGCGGACGTTTAAGGTGAGCGGCAGAACCGAGTCAACGTCGAAGAGCATGACGACGCCCGGCTCGTCCAGAGGCGCGAAGATGATTTGCCGGATGGTGAAGGCGGCGTGCGAGTAGGTGATTGTCGTCGCTTCGGGGCGGACGTTGATCGTCGCGGAGGTGTCCGCGCCGCTTAGCTCCAACGGATAGCCTTCGAGCTTGAAAGAGACCTCGAAGCCGTCGAGGATTTGCAGCGGGTACGCCCAGGCTTCGAGTTGTTTGTGCTCGTAGCCGAGGACGGCGGACTTCCTTCCGAGCACGTCGAGGAACGCGCCCGCGTGCGTCCGGCGCTCAAGCTCGAGGCCACTTTTTGCGAGCGGGAATTTCGGGACGAGTTGCGCGGGCGCGGCCTGTTGCGCGCTTGCGCCTGCCGCCGCGAGCGTGAAGAGCAGAGAAAGAATGAGCGCGGCTGAAAGCTTCAGCCTGATGGTTCGCACTCCGTTCCCCGTGGCAAATGAAAGGTTCAAAGCTCGGTGACGGAGTCGCGCCCCGGACTTTGAACCTTGAACTTAAAACTTTGAACTGACCTAAATGCCGAGCACGTTGACCAGTTCCTGCACCGCCGCCGCGCTCTTCTGAAGCGCGATGCGCTCCTCGGTCGTCAGGTTGATCTCGATGATCTGCTCGAGGCCACGCGCGCCGAGCTTGCAGGGCACGCCGACGTAGAGGTTCTGTACGCCGTACTCGCCTTCGAGGTACGCGGCGCACGGCAGAATCTTCTTCTTGTCCTTGAGGATTGACTCGGTCATCTCCACAGCCGCAGCCGAAGGCGCGTAGTAGGCCGAGCCGGTCTTCAAAAGCCCGACGATCTCCGCGCCGCCGTTCGCCGTGCGTTTGACGATGGCGTCGAGCTGCTCTTTCGGCAGAAGCTCGGTGACGGGGATGCCCGCGCAGGTCGAGTAGCGCGGCAGGGGAACCATCGTGTCGCCGTGCCCGCCGAGGACGAAGGCCGTCACGTTCTCGACCGACACGTCCAAGGCTTCGGCGAGGAAGCAGCGCATCCGCGCGGAGTCGAGCACGCCCGCCATGCCGATGACGCGGTGCTTCGGGAAGCCGGAGCGCTTCAAGGCGACTTGGCACATCGCGTCGAGCGGGTTCGAGACGATGATGAGGACGGAGTCGGGCGAGTATTTCACGACCTCGTCAACGACCGACGAGACGATGCCGGCGTTGGTCTTCAGGAGGTCGTCGCGGCTCATGCCGGGCTTGCGCGGCAGGCCCGAAGTGATGATCACTACGTCGGAGTTCGCCGTCTGCGAGTAGTCGTTCGTCGAGCCGACGAGCGCGGAGTCGAAGCCCTCAATCGGCGCGGCCTGCGCGAGGTCGAGCGCCTTGCCCTGCGGCATCCCCTCGACGATGTCAACCAGCACCACGTCGCCGAGTTCCTTGCTCGCCAGCCAGTGCGCGGCGGTCGCGCCGACGTTGCCCGCGCCGACGACTGTGATTTTGTTTCGCTTGCCCATCTTTTTTTTCCTTTCGCGTTATATGATTTCGGTTTCGCCGAGGCGGTAAATATCTTCCCGCGCGACACGCGTCGCGCCCGCGCCGTCCCGAAAGATTGCGTATTTGGAAGAGCGCGAGTGTAAGGTGCGCCTTCGGCGGGTGTCAAGGTATGCTTCCTTCGCCTCCAGACTCGCGCCGCGGTCGAAGGCCGTCACTGATGAAGCTCTCCGAACTACTCAAAAATCCATTCGGCGCTCGACGGCGCGAGGCTCGCACCGGAGAAGAGAATAGCGCCAGTTCATTCGGCAACGCCGAATCAACGAGTGGCAAAGCCGAGCCTTCAGACAACGCGGGCGAGCCGTTCGATGCGGAACAAGACGTTGACCCGTTCAACCCTTTCCCTGAATCCGTCGAGCTTGAGATCACGGACGTGTTCGACCTTCACTCGATCCCGCCGCGAGAGGTGCGACTGGTCGTCGAAGAGTACCTGAGTGAAGCGAGGCGCAGAGGCTTCCGCGTCGTCCGCATCATCCACGGCAAGGGCGTCGGCGTTCAGCGCGAGATCGTCCGCTCGGTGCTCGCGCGCACGCCGTTCGTCGAGCGCTTCGCGGACGCGCCTGCGGAGGCGGGCGGCTGGGGCGCGACCGTTGCGTTCCTGAAAGTATTAGGGGAGAGAAAGAATGCCGATGGTTGAACGGCGCGGCCTGCGTGCAGGAGCTTTGGCCCTCGCCCGGCGCGTGGTTCTTAGCACCCGTGGGTCGCGGCGGAGCGCGCGTAGTGTGAGACGATGAAGGCGTCGCCGTACTTGAAGCCGACCGCGAGGAGGACGAGCGCGAGGCCGGCGCACATCAGCGGCCACGCGAGGCCGAAGCGCGACGCGAAGGTGAGTATGCGCGCGCCTTCGCCCTGCCCGCGGTAAACGACCGTCACCTTGTCGCCGGGGCTGTAAAAGGGCGGGTTCGATGAGTAGCTCGGCGTGAGGAATCCCTCCTTACCCTCGCTAGTCCTGAAACCGATTCTCGGCGCGTACCCGCGCCCCTGTCGCACGTTCTCGACGACCGTCCCGTCCGTGATTGTGCCGTGGCTGATGAACCAATATTCGTTAAATCCCACGGCGACGGAGGCGACGACGAGCAGAAGCCCGACGGCGAGCAGTATCGAAAAGAGAATGTTCATCTCTTCGCACCTCTGCGGAGCGGGCCGCCGTTGATTGTGTTACCGCCTCTTGCCGCGTCACTTCCTCAGCCAGCCGAACAGGCCGTAAAGAATCGTCTCGCGGTTCTCCTCGTAAATAGCCTTCGTCAAGGGGATGGACATCGGGCACGCCTTGACGCAGTTCTGCGCGTTGCCGCAGTTGGTGATGCCGTCGTCGCCCATGATGGCCGAAAGTCTTTCGTCGCGCGTCATCTTCCCCGAAGGGTGCATGTTCATCAGGCGCACCTGACCGATGGCCTGCGGGCCGATGTAGTTGTCGCCGCCGTACTGCGGGCACGCTTCGAGGCAGCAGCCGCAGGTCATGCAGCGCGAGTAGGCGTAGCGCTCGGCAACGTCCGACTGCGACATGCGCGGGCCGGGGCCGAGGTCGTATGAGCCGTCAATCTCGATCCAGGCGTGGACGCGCTTCAGGTGGTTGAACATCTGCGAGCGGTCAACGACGAGGTCGCGGACGTTCGGGAATTTCGACATCGGTTCGAGCGTGATCGGCTTGTGCGGTTCGAGGTTGTCAACGAGCGCCGAGCACGACTGCCGCGCGCGACCGTTGATGACCATCGTGCAGATGCCGCAGACCTGTTCGAGACAGTTCATCTCCCAGACGGGCGGCGTCGTGGCACGTCCGTCGCGCGTGACGGGATTTTTTCTGATCTCCATCAGGCACGAGATAATGTTGAGATTCGGGCGGTAGGGGATCGCGAACTCCTCCCACCGGGCCTCGGCGTCCTGCCGCTCCCGGCGGCGTATGCGCAGGATGACTTCCTTCGGCGGGTTCTTCAGGCCGTGGTGATGCTGTTCTGCTCCGTTGCTCGTCTGTGCGCTCATAGCTTGTCCGTTTTGCCCCCTGCGTCCTTAATCGAATCGCCGCGCTCGGTGCGCGTCTCGACATCGCCGGAGACGCCGCGGTCAACCTTCTCCTTGTCCTGACCCCAGATGGCCGGGCCGGTGGTCGGCTTCTGATCCCAGCCCTCTTCGGGAACCTGCTTCGCGCTTTCCTTCGGCGGCAGCCCCGCCGCGCTCGCTTCGGCGACGACCGCGGCCTGCTTCGTCTCCTGCTTGCTGCCCTTCGAGTAGTCGCGCTTGCGCGGCGGGATGAGGCCGATGTCCACCGGCTCCCAGGAGAAGACCGGCCCTTCGCCGCTGAACTCCGCGATGGTCGTCTTCAGGAAATTCTCGTCGTCGCGGTCGGGGAAGTCGGGCTTGTAGTGCGCGCCGCGCGACTCGTTGCGGTTGAGCGCGCCGAGCGTGATGACGCGCGCGAGCTGGAGCATGTTCTGAAGCTGGCGCGCGTGCGGCAGAGCGTGCGTCGCCCACATGTTCGAGTCGTTCAGAGAGATGCGCTGGTAGCGGTCGAGGAGTTCGAGCAGCTTGTCGTCCGTGGCCTTCAGCTTGTCGTTGTAGCGGACGACCGTCACGTTGTCGGTCATCCACTTGCCCATCTCCTCGTGGATGACGTACTGGTTCTCAGTGCCCGACTGCTTCAAAAGACGGTCGTTGATCTCCTGCTGCCGCTTCAACTCGTCGTCGTAAATCCGCGAGCCGTCCGCGCCGTTGCGCTCAAGGTTCTTCGCGTACTCGACGGCGGCGGGCGCGGCGGTGAAGCCGCCATAGACGCAACTGACGAGCGAGTTCGCGCCGAGGCGGTTCGCGCCGTGAATCGAGAAGTCGCACTCGCCCGCGGCGAGCAGACCCGGAATGTTCGTCCGCTGGTTGAAGTCAACCCACAGCCCGCCCATCGAGTAATGCACGCCGGGGAAGATTCGCATCGGCACGTGGCGCGGGTCGTCGCCGACGAACATCTCGTAGATTTCGAGGATGGCTCCGAGCTTGCGGTCGAGCGTCTCTGCCGGGATGTGCGTCAGGTCGAGATAGACCTGGTTCTCGCCGAAGACGCCGTAGCCGTCGAGGCAGACCTGGAAAATCTCGCGCGTCGCGATGTCGCGCGGGACGAGGTTGCCGTAGGCCGGGTACTTCTCTTCGAGGAAGTACCAGCGCTCTTTTTCGGGAATCGAAGAAGGCTGGCGCTTGTCGTTCTTCTGCCGCGGAACCCACACGCGACCGCCCTCGCCGCGAGCCGACTCCGACATCAGACGCAGCTTGTCCTCGCCCGGAATCGAGGTCGGGTGAACCTGTATGAACTCGCCGTTGGCGTAGCGCGCGCCCTGTTGATAGCAGGCCGACACAGCCGAGCCGGTGCAGACCATCGAGTTGGTTGACTTGCCGAAGATGAGGCCGGGGCCGCCCGTCGCCATGATGACGGCGTCCGCCGGGAACGCCTTCAGCTCAAGCGTCGAGCGCTCCATCGCGACGAGTCCGCGGCAGACGCCGTGACTGTCCTGCACGAGCGAGAGCATCTCCCAATGCTCGTACTTCTTCACCTTGCCCTCGACCTCGCGCCGTCGCACCTGCTCGTCGAGTGCGTAAAGAAGTTGCTGTCCGGTCGAAGCTCCGGCGAAGGCCGTGCGGTGGTGGAGCGTGCCGCCGAAGCGTCTAAAATCTAAAAGACCTTCGGTCGTGCGCGAGAAGGGGACGCCCATGCGGTCGAAGAGGTAGATGATCGAGGGGGCCATCTCGCACATCTTCTGGACGGGCGGCTGGTCGGCGAGGAAGTCGCCGCCATAGACCGTGTCGTCGAAGTGCTTCCAGGGGCTGTCGCCCTCGCCCTTCGTGTTGACCGCGCCGTTGATGCCGCCCTGCGCGCAGACCGAGTGCGAGCGCTTGACCGGCACGACCGAGAAGAGTTCGACCGAGTGCCCGGCCTCGGCAATCTTCATCGCCGCGGCCAGACCCGCAAGCCCGCCGCCGACAATCGCCACGCGTATCTGAGTGTTTGCCATGTCAGTAGAGAATCCCTCCGAGCAGCCCGCCCGGTCGAATGAATGCGATCTCGGCGTTGATGCCGACGGCCAGCAGGACGATACCGAAGGCGATGCAGGCGTAGCCGGTCAGGCGCTGCGCGCGCTCGCCGATGACGATGCCCCAGTCAACTGCGAAGAGCCACAGCCCGTTCGCCAAATGCCAGACCGTCGCCGTGATGCCGACGAGATAGACGACGAAGATGACGACGCTGCTGAACTCGCGGCTCACGATGTCGAAGGCGCGCATCGGGTTGTCGGCAACTGAGAGGTCGTTGAGTCCCGGAATCAGGCCGAAGCGAAAGTTGAGCACGTGAAACGTGATGAAGAAGAAGAGGATGATTCCCGTGACGCGCTGGATCGTGTAGAACCAGTTGCGCGGGTACGGATAGTGCGCGAGGTTCGGGCGCATCTCACGCATCATGAACATCCCGTAGAGGGCGTGGTAGATGAGCGGGATGAAGATGCCGCCAATCTCGACGAACAGGATGTAAGGGATTGACTGAAGGTCTTTGACCGCGTTGTCGAAGTCCGCGGCCCCGGTCATCGCCTTCGAGTTCGTGTAAAAATGTTCGAGCAGGAAGATGCCGAGCGGGACGATGCCGGTCAACTGGTGGAGCTTCCTCAGGACGAATGTTCTGCTCAGACGGACGGCCATGTCGGATGTGCCTCTCCTTCGCCGCGTGTGCGCGCTGAGGCGCTGAAGTGGCGGCTGTCTAGCTCAGGCGAGCGGCGGTGACTGCTTTGACTGTTTTGAACGCACACGATTATAACGACGGGGGACGGAAAAGCAATTCGACCCGCGCGCACGCGCAGGTCGCGTCTCGCACCGGCGCGCGGGGATGCTGCGCCGCGGTCTTGATCGAACATTTTCCAGAAGCGGATTTTAGCCCGCGCGGAATATAAGGTAAAATGAAAAATATAGGTTTGAATTCTGAAAGGTTCTAATAGCAGCGGTGCAGATCGAGACTTTAAAAATCTTCTGCGACCTCGTCGAGACGCGCAGCTTCTCGCAGGCCGCCGAGCGCAACTTCGTCACGCAATCGGCGGTCAGCCAGCAGGTGCGCGGCCTCGAAGCGAAGTTTAAGAAACGTCTGCTCGAACGCGTGCGCGGTCGCCGCGACCTGAGCCTGACGCAGGCGGGCGAGGCTTTCTACCAGGCGAGCCGCGGCGTGCTTCAGGCTTACGCGCAACTGGAAGAGAGTATGCGCGGGCTGACGGGCACGGTGGGCGGGACGGTTCGCGTCGCGACCGTTTACAGCGTCGGCCTGCACGAGCTGCCGCCCGTGGTGCGCGAGTTCATGGCGCGGTACCCGAACGCGAAGATTGATCTTGAGTACAGCCGCACGACGCGCGTCGTGCGCGACGTTCTGAGCGGCGCGGTTGAAGTGGGCGTCGTCGCCTACCCGGAGAAGCGTCGCGGCCTCGAAGTCGTGACCATCGGCGGCGACCGGCTCGTCTTCATCTGCCGCCCCGAACACCCGCTCGCGAAAAAGAAGAAGCTGCACGCGACAGACCTTCAGGGCCAGAGCTTCATCCACTTCGAGCGCGACGTGCCGACGCGACGCGCGACCGACAGGATACTCCGCGCGCACGGCGTGACGGTTCAGCGCGCGGCGGAGTTCGACAACATCGAGACGATCAAGCGCGCCGTCGAGGTCGGACTCGGCGTCGCCATCGTGCCGCGGCCTTCGGTGTTGGATGAACAAAGCAGCGGCCAACTCGCCGTCGTCCCGCTCGCCGAAGACGAATGGCAACGCGAGGTCGGCGTCGTCTTCCGCAGCGACCGCACGCTCGGCACGGCGGCGCGCAAGTTCGTCGAACTGCTGCAAAGGCACGACGGCGCGCGCAACGTCGTGCAAAATAGACGCGCAGCCGCGAAGGCCAGGACGCACCGCGCGGGCTGAGCGCCGCGAGTCATGTTTCAACGCCGGGCGTCGAGAATCGCGCGGGCCGTGCCTCTTTTGCGCGCGGGTGTTCATCAAAGATGAGACGTGTGTTGGTCATCGGCTCTGGCGGCGCGGGAAAGTCAACCTTCGCGCGCAGGCTCGGCGCGCGGCTCGGCCTTCCGGTCATACATTTGGACGCGAGCTACTGGCGGCCCGGATGGGTCGAGACGCCGAAAGACGAGTGGAAGCGCAAAGTCGAACGACTCGTCGAGGGCGACGCGTGGGTGATTGACGGCAACTATTCGGGCACGCTCGAAGTGAGGCTCGCGGCCTGCGACGCGGTCGTCTTCCTCGACCTTCCGCGAGCGGTCTGCGTCTGGCGCGTGCTCAAGCGCGCGTTGAAGTACAGAGACGGGAGCAGGCCCGACATGGCCGAAGGCTGCCGCGAAAAGCTCAACCTCGAATTCCTGCTGTGGATTTGGAATTACCCTTCGAGGACGAGGCCGAAGGTACTTGAATCGCTTGAGAAGCATTCGCCGGTGAAAAAAATTGTGAGGCTTTGCTCGGACGCGGAGGTCGAAAAGTTTTTCGGCGGACTCCGCGCCGTGCGTGAAGCAGGAGGTGTTCCGGTTTGTCTGAAGAGTTAACGAGTCTCACCGCGACCGAGCTGGCCGCGCGCATACGCGCGCGCGCGGTCTCGCCCGTCGAGGCGGTCGAGGCTTACCTGCGTCGCGTCGAGAGACTGAATCCGAAGCTCAACGCACTCGTCACGCACGCAGCCGAGCAGGCGCTCGAACAGGCGCGCGAGGCCGAGTCGGCAATCGCGCGGGGCGAAGCCGTTGGCGCGCTGCTCGGCGTGCCGCTGACGGTCAAGGACACGATTGAGACTCGCGGGATGCGCTCGACCGCAGGCTCGAAAGTGCGCGCGCGTCACATCCCGCGCGAAGACGCGCCGTCGGTCGCGAGGCTGCGCGCGGCTGGCGCTGTGGTCTTCGGCAAGACGAACACGTCCGAGATGGCGCTCGAATATTGCGCCGACAACCCCGTCTTCGGTCGCACGAACAACCCTCACGACCTCGCGCGCACGCCGGGCGGTTCGAGCGGAGGTTGCGCCGCGGCGGTCGCCGCGTGCCTGACGGCGGGAAGTTTGGGAAGCGACCTGACCGGCTCGGTGCGCGTGCCCGCGCACTTCTGCGGAGTCGTCGGCTTGAGGCCGACCGCGGGGCGCGTGCCCGCGGCTGGTCACTGCCCGCAGGTCGTCGGCCCTTACTCGCTCGGCGCGAGCCTCGGCCCGCTCGCGCGCACGGTCGCAGACGCCGAGCTGCTTTACAACGTCCTCGCCGGACGTTCCGCCGACGCAAACGCGATGAAGGTTGAAGAACTGCGCGGCCAGCGCGTCGCGGTCTTCATTGACGACAGCAAAGCTCCGGTCACGGACGAGACGAGGGCGGCGGTCGCGCGCGCGGCAGAGGCTTTGAGGGACGCGGGACTCGCCGTCGCCGAAGAGCATCCGCCGGGACTCGACGCGGCGACAGACCTCTGGCTCTCGCTCTTCTCGCGCGAGACACAGCGCATCGTCTGCGCGGCCTACAAAGATCACGAAGACGAAGCGGGGCGCGCGGCGCGGCTCATCCTCGACAGCGCGGCGTGCGCGACGCGCCCGACTCTGGAAAATTTCCTCGACACCTGGTGCGAGCGCGACCGACTGCGCGCCGCGCTGCTCGAATGGATGGAGCGGACGCCGCTCGTCCTGACGCCGGTCGGCGCGGTCAGCGCTTTCGAGCACGAAGCGCCGCGCTCGTTCGTCGTCGGCGATAAAAGATTCGGACTCTTCCGCGCGTTCGGCCACGCGCAAGGATGCAACGTCTTCGACCTTCCCGCCGCCAGCGTGCCTGCGGGTCAGACTCGCGAAGGCTTGCCCGTCGGCGTTCAGATCATCGGTCGGTCATTCGACGAGCGCCGAGTCCTCGCCGCAGCGCGCGTCGTCGAGGCCGCGACGGGCGGATGGCAATCGCCGCATCTTGCTCTTTCAAATGTCTGACGGAATCCGTTATAGTCTCGCCGGCAGTTTAAAAGTCTCGCCGCGTCGGCGCTCGATAACCGACTGAATCCGAAAAGCCTTCTCGTCTTAAACAGTCAGACTCGTCATTGAATCCTGCGCCCCGCAAGGGCGCGTAACTGCGGAGGGCAAAATGGAAATCGGAATCCTCTTCTTCTTCATGTTCATCGCGATTGCCGCGCTCGTCGTCGCCGCGAAGACGATCAAGATCGTGCCGCAGGCGACCGTCATGCTCATCGAGCGATTGGGCCGCTTCAGCCGCGTCGCGGGCAGCGGCCTGAACGTCATCGTCCCTTTCCTCGACAAGCCGCGCGGAGTCTATTGGACGAACGTCCGGCCCGGCCTCTCTTCGATTGACCTCCGCGAGCAGTACATTGACCTCCCGCCGCAGCCGGTGATTACGCGCGACAACGTGACGATACACGTTGACTCGGTCGTCTATTGGCAGATCACCGACCCGATCAAGGCCGTCTATGAAGTCGCCGACCTCATCGGCGCCATCGTGCAGTTGACGATCACGGGGATGCGCGCCGTCATCGGCGACATGGATTTGGATCACACGCTCTCGCAGCGCGACCAGATCAACGCGAAGCTCCGCATCGGACTTGACGAGGCGACCGACAAGTGGGGCGTGAAGGTGACGCGCGTTGACGTGAAGAACATCGCGCCGCCCGACGACGTGCGCGTCACGATGGAAAAGCAGATGACCGCCGAGCGCACGCGCCGCGCGCTCGTCCTCCAGGCCGAGGGCGACCGGCAGGCGGCCATCACCCGCGCCGAGGGCGAGAAGCAGGCCGCCGTGACGCGCGCCGAGGGCGAGAAGCAGGCGGCCATCCTCGCCGCCGAGGGCGCGGCGCAGGCTCGCCTCAGAACCGCCGAGGCCGAGGCCGAAGCCATCACGCAGGTCGCCCGCGCCATGCTCGACCACGGCAACCCGGCGCAGTACCTCATCACGCAGCGCTACATCGAAAGCCTCAAAGAGATGTCGCGCGGCCAAAACGCCAAAGTCATCTTCATGCCCGTCGAGACCGCGACGATGCTCTCCAGCGTCGGCGCGATCAAAGAGATGTTCGCCGAGACCGGCGAGAAGAGACCCGACGGCGGCCAGCAGCAACAGCCGCCCGCCCGCCCGCGGCAGTTGCCGAATAGTTGAGGCTCGGCGCACAGGGAGTCAGGTCTCAACTCTTCCTGGTTCGAAAGGTGAGGGAAATGAAAGCTCGCATAGTGCTACTATCAACGGCTGCGGTGTTGGCGATTCTGCTATTGTCACCGGGCCGCGCCTTGGCGTGCGCCTGTTGCTCAAACGAAGGCGACTATCGTATCGGCTTCAGCAAGCCCGACGAATACACTCTCGGCCAATTGAAGAGGATGCGCTTTGGCCTAACGGCGAACCTGTTTCAAACCGAAGGGGGCGATGATGAGGGCGCCGCGGGCTTCGCACTCCACTCGGAAAAATATGCGCTGAACGGTTCGCTCGACGGTAACGTGTGGCGGCTCGTGTTCCGCGACGGCGACAAATCCGGCACGCTCAATCTGCCTCTGCCGTCGAAGGTGTTGAGCTTCGCCGCAGACATTCACGACGGACAGACGAGCGGCGGCGGAGGCCCGCTTCTTTATAAAGAATGGCGTTTCGAAGGTGAAGCTAACGGGACGGGCATTTTCCAGGCCGGCATTGTCCCACCGACAAAATATTTTCTGGTTCTTCAGGGCCGCGGCAACGCTTGCAACAACGCCGAAGATTTTAAGCACTGGCGTTTGGAGATCACAGGCAAGAAGGCAAACTTCGCCTTCTACGGTGAGCTTGGCGAGCCGAAGGGTCAGAATTAGTACAGCTATGGACGCGTTCATCCGCGCCTCGCGCCGTTCCGAACTGCGGAATTTATACACCCGCTGACGAGTCGCCCGCCTTGAACGCGGTGCTGGTTTTGCTTTCGGCGGAATAAACTTTATAGTGGAAGCTACTTCGGAGTTTATAAGGATGGTTAATGTCTGAATCTCTCTGTGTGAACCCGCCCCGGCCCGAACGGGAAAAACTCGATTACTCAGTCTGCATACAATTCCTCTTCATGCATCTGGCTTGTTTGCTCGCCGTCTGGACGGGGGCGAGCGCCGTCGCTGTCTCGACCTGTCTCGCGCTCTACGTCGTGCGGATGTTCGCGATCACGGCGGGATTTCACCGCCTTCTGTCGCACCGCGCGTACAAGACCGGGCGAGTATTTCAGTTCCTGATCGCGTTCACGGGGACGGCGGCCTATCAGAAAGGCCCGCTTTGGTGGTCTGCACACCACCGCCGCCACCACTTGCACTCCGACACGGAGAACGACACGCACTCGCCGCTCGCGCACACGATCTGGCGCTCGCACGTCGGCTGGTTTCTGATGCGCGACAGCAGCGCGACCGACCGAAAGCTGATATCGAATCTGCTCAAGTTCCGCGAATTGCGGTTTCTTGATCGCTACTTCGCGCTGCCGCCGATTCTTTTGGCCGCCTCGATGTTTCTGCTCGGCTCAGTGCTCGGACGGTATGCGCCGGGACTCGGCACGGGCGGCTGGCAGATGCTGGTCTGGGGCTTCTTCGTCAGTACCGTGCTTCTTTATCACGGCACGTTCACGGTCAACTCGCTGGCGCACATCTTCGGGAGCCGGCGGTTCGAGACGAGCGACAACAGCCGGAACAATCCTTTCGTCGCGCTCATCACGCTCGGCGAGGGTTGGCACAACAATCATCATCATTATCCTTCGTCTGAGCGCCAGGGCTTCTTCTGGTGGGAGTTCGATGTCGCGCATTACACGCTCCGTGCGCTTTCGTGGTTAGGAGTCGTGTGGGACTTGCGCGCGCCTCCGCCCCACGTCGTGTCCGCGCGAGTTGGCCGGGCCGCTTCGACGGAGCAACGGCGGACGGGCACCGTCGAGACTTTCAAATTCGACGCGATGATCTACGTCGCCCCGCCTGAAAGCGGACTGCACGACACCGCGTCGTAGCGCGAGCCGCCCGGCCCCAACTCACTTCTCATCAAGACAAGCTCTGAAACGTCGAAGCTCTGCGGCCCGAACGGAGTCTCGCGGTGAGCGGCGGCGAGTTCGCGCGCGCCTTGCGGGGCGCGGATGCGTGCGAGGGTGAGGTGCGGTTTGAAGGGGCGCTGCTCGCGGGGGAAGCCTGCGCGCGATGCCTCGTCTTCGAGAGCGCGTTGGAGTTTTGAGAGTCGGGCGGAAGGGTCTTCGACGCCGAGCCAGAGGACGCGCGGCGGGCCGTGGGGAGGGAACGCGCCGGGTGCGTTTATCGTCAACTCGAAAGGTTCGACGGTCGCCGCGGCGCGCTCGGCTGCGCGCGCGAGTTCTTCGACGCGGGAGGCTTCGACCTCGCCGATGAACTTCAGCGTGATGTGAATCTTCTCCGGCTTCTCCCAAGAGGCGCGGACGTGCGGGAAAGATTCACGCAGGCGTTTGAGATGCTCGCCGACGCGCGCCTTCAAATCACGCGGCAGTTCGACGGCGAAGAAGAGACGCCAGTGTGTTTTGTCGCCGGTCGTCATGCGAAGGCGTTTGAAATCTCAGCGTTGAGGGTCAATGACGATGAGGCGCTGCTCGGTCATCTCCTCCATCGCGAAGCGCAGCCCCTCGCGGCCAGCGCCTGAGAGTTTGACGCCGCCATAAGGCATGTTATCAACGCGGAAGGCGGGCGAGTCGTTGATGATGACGCCGCCGAAGTCGAGCGCGCGGAAGGCACGCAGCGCGCGGCTCATCTCGCGCGTGAAGACTCCGGCCTGAAGTCCGTAGCGCGTATTGTTCGCCTCCGCCAGAGCCTCCTCGAAATCGGCGAAGGTTTGGAGCGTCGCGACCGGCGCGAAGACCTCTTCGGAGCAGACGCGCATTTCGCTGTGAACGTCCGCGAGCACGGTCGCTTCGAGCAGAGAGCCTTCGCGCTTGCCACCGCAAAGCAGCCGCGCGCCGGCGGCGACGGCCTCGTCAATCCACTGTTGCGCGCGCCGGGCCGCGGCCTCGTCAATCATGTTCGAGATTTCCGTCGCCTCGTCCAGAGGGTCGCCCGCGCGCAGAGCCTTCGCCTTCTCGACGAACCTCTCCGTGAACTCTTCGGCGATGCTTTCGTGAACGAGGACGCGCTGCGCCGAGATGCAGACCTGCCCGGCGTAGGCGAAGGCCGAGGCAGCCGTGCGCTCGACCGAGTAGTTGAGGTCAGCCGTCTCGTCAACGATGACGGGCGCGTTGCCGCCGAGTTCGAGCGCGACCTGCTTGCGCGCCGCGCGCTCGCGAAGCTTCCAGCCGACCTCTGCGCTGCCGGTGAAGGAGATCATCGCGACGCGGTCGTCTTTCAAAACCGAGTCAATCGTCTCGATCTCCATCGGCACGACCTGAAGCGCGGAAGAAGGCAGGCCCGAAGCGAGGAAGACTTCGCCGAGCAGAAGCGAAGTGAGCGGCGTGCGCGGACTCGGCTTGACGATGATTGCGTTTCGCGAGGCGAGCGCGGGCGCGACCTTGTGCGCGACGAGGTTGAGAGGGAAGTTGAAAGGCGTGATGCCGAAGACGACGCCGCGCGGCACGCGCTCCGTCCAGCCCGTGCGTCCCGCGCCCGTTGACTGCCCGTCGAGCGGGACGACCTCGCCCGCGAAGCGGCGGGCTTCTTCGGACGCGTAGGTGAACGTCATCACCGCGCGCTCGACCTCCGCGCGCGCGGTCTTAATCGGCTTCCCGGCTTCGAGCGCCATGGTTCGCGCGAACTCCTCGGCGCGCGCGTTTGTTCCGTCGGCGATGAGACGGAGCGCTTCGGCGATGCTGTGGCGCGGCAATTCTCGCAACTCGGTCGCGGCACGCGCCGCGGCGGCTATCGCCTCTTCGACTTCCGCCTCGGACGCGACGCAGAAGTTCGCGAGCAGTTCCGAGTTGAAGGGCGAGCGCACTTCCTGCGTTCGTGCCGTCGTGCGCCACTCGCCGCCGATGAGCAGAGGTCTCGTCGTCATGGCTTTGAATCGTCCGATTGTCGAAAAGGATTCGTGCGGGCCAATGTTAGAACAAGGTTGACGCTCGCGGCAAAGCGACATTACAATCCGCACGCTCGCAGAAATTCGACGGCAAAGGCTTTCGACCTTCATGCAGAAACGCAGCACGCAAACCGCACGCACGTTGTTCGCGCTGGCTTTCGCGCTGGCGCTCGGCGTCTGCGCGCGCGCGCAGCAGCGACCGCTCATCACCGAGGACGTGGACGTGCTGCAACCCGGCTCGATCCGCGTCGAGGCGGGGATAGACTTTTTGCAGGGCGTGAAGTTCCCGGCGTCGGGGCTGACCGGCGACGAGACGCGCGTCGGCGTCGTCGGCGTGCACGTCGGGCTTTCGTCGAACGTCGAGTTCTCGGTCGAGGGCGTGGCGCAGAATTTCCTGAGCATCAACACGCGCGGCGCTTCCGCCTTCCCGCTCTCGATTGCGCCCGGCGCGACCTCGACGAACGACACGGGCGACTTCAGGCTCTCGACAAAAATCAAGCTGCACAACGAGACGCGCAACGCGCCCTCGCTCGGCTTCCGCTTCGGCGTCGAGCTGCCGAACTCGAACCAAGCGCGCGGCGTCGGACTCAACAACACGAACGCCTACGGCATGATTCTGGTCGGCAAGAAGTTCGGTCAAGACGGGCGCCTCAACACGTTCGGCAACCTCGGCCTCGGCATCATCACCGCGCCGACGCAGCTCTTCACGCAGAACGACATGCTGCTCTACGGACTCGCGGGCATCTTCCGAATCAACAAGTCCGTCAACCTCGCGACCGAAGTCAACGGTCGGGCGAACACGCGCGGCGGCGGCGCGCCGCTCGGCACGGAGTCGCAGGGACAGTTCCGCATGGGCGTTCAGGTCAAGGCCGCCGGCATCCGCTTCGACGCCGCGGGCATCAAGGGACTCACGCGCTTCAGCCCCAACACGGGCATCACCTTCGGCATCACCTACGACACGCCGCCCGTCTTCGCGCCGGTAAAGTAGAAAAGTTCAAAGGCCAAAGTTTAAGGCTCAGTGTTTGCGGCGGTGTGTCTGCCGGGTCGCCTCCGTCGTTTTGAAGTTTGGGCTTTGAACCTTAAACTCTTGAACCCATGTTCGACTGGCTCGGCGAACTCGTACACTGGCTGCACGACTTCATCAGGACTGTGCCGATCTACGTCGCGGCCCCCGCGATGATCGTGGTCGGCGCGCTCGACTCTTCTTTGCTAAGCCTGCCGGAGATCAACGACTACCTCGTCATCACGCGTTGTTACAGCGACCCGAAGTCGGTCTTCTACTTTCCCGTCTTCGCCGCCGCGGGTTCGGTGCTCGGCTGCCTTCTGCTCTACACGATCATGCGGCGCGGCGGTCAGGCCGTCATCCGCCGCCGCTTCAAGCCGGAGTCAATCGCGCGGGTCGAGCGGGCATACGCGCGCTACGGCTTTCTCGCGCTGGCGATCCCGGCGCTGACGCCGCCGCCGATGCCGTTCAAGATTTTCGTCGCGACCGCGGGCACGCTCGAATACCCGCGCTGGCGTTTCATGCTGACGGTCATGGTCGCGCGCACCTTCCGCTACATCGTCGAGGGCGCGCTCGCGGTCTATTACGGCGAGCAGGTGCTGGTCTTCATACGCGTGAACGGCATCGCCTTCATGAGGATCGTCGTCTCGGCTGTTCTCGTCGGCATCGCCGTTTACGTCTTCGCCAACCACATCCGTTCGCCGCGCAAGAGCATGATGGAGCAGGTCGCGGAAGAGAAGCGCGAGGCCGAGGCCGGCGGTGAAAGTTTGAAGTCGGAGAACGAGGCGGCGCGGGCCGCGAAGGACTAAACGAGAGGAAAGAGACAGGCCGTGAAGTGGCTTCATAAAATCGGGGACAAGCTCGACACGTTCGCCAAATACCTTCAGTCGTTCGGCCCCGCGGGGCTATTCGCCATCGCGCTGCTCGACTCGGCGTTCGTGCCGCTGCCGGGCGGGCCGGACGCGGTGATGATTCTGCTCTCGACGCCGCCTGAGAATCACGCGTGGATGCCGCTCTACGCGCTCGGCGCGACGGTCGGTTCGGTCATCGGCTGCATGGTTCTGTATTACGTCTCGCGGCGCGCGGGCCGGAGCGCGCTCGAAAAGTTTTCCGAGTCGAAGCGGGCGCGCGTCAAAGGTCTGCTCGAAAAATACGACGTGCTTTCGGTGCTGGTCGCGTGTTTACTCCCGCCGCCGTTCCCGTTCAAACTCTTCTGCGTGTCGGCGGGCGTGTTCCGCGTGAACGCCCTGCGCTTCGCCGTCGCGATTGCCGTCGGTCGCGCGTTCCGCTTCTTCCTCGAAGGCTTCTTCGCGGTCGAGTACGGCGAGCGCGCGAAAGACCTGCTCGCGCAGAATTACCCTGCGGTGGGCATCGGCCTCGCTGTCCTGGTGGTGATCGCCTTCGTCCTGCGCGGCCTTCTGAAGAAGAGGAGCGCGGCGGCGGAGAGTTAAAAAAATGAGTGTCGCGTGGCCGAGAGTTTAGGTTGATGAAGCGCGCGGGGCCAAAAGTCCGTGAGGTCGGATGAAGCGGCGCGAAAGTTTTAAAGCTCTGTCGCCGCGGCCTTCTGGCCGTTGCCCGCGGCGGAAGCCGGACTCCTGGTTTCCGTCTTCTGTTTTTTGAAACGCCGCGCGCCGCCGAGGTCTTGCACTCCGTTCTCGTCGAGTTGTTCGAGCAGGCGTATGAAGACGCGCGCGGTGGCGAGCGCGTCGTCGCCGGCGCGGTGGCGCGTCCCGTGCGTGATCGAGAAGTGATGCGCGAGCGCGCCGAGCCGGAAGCTCTTGAGGTCGGGCATCAGTTGCCGCGCGAGCGCGACCGTGCAGAGGTGCGAGTTCATCATCCGCATTCCGGGGAAGACGTTGGCGACCTCGTGGTTGATGAAGCGAACGTCGAAGACGGCGTTGTGCGCGACGAGGACGGCGGTGTCGGCGAAGAGGAGCCAGTCGGCGGCGACATCCTCGAACGCGGGCGCGTCGGCGACCATCTGGTCGCGTATGCCCGTGAGGCCGGAGATGAACGGCGGGATCGCCGTGTGCGGGTTGACGAGCGTCTGAAACTCGGCGACGATTCGGCCCGCGCGCACCTTGGCCGCGCCGATCTCCATGACGCGCGAGGGCGGCATCTTCGGCCCCGTCGTCTCGATGTCGAAGACGACGAACTCGGTCTCCGAAAGCGAGCGCGTCTCGTCGTCCTCGCACAGAAGCTCGACCTCGCGCGAGGCTTCGGCGACGCGCAGCCGCCAGTCGTCTTTGATGAGTTCGCCGACGAGCGTCGCGGCGAGCGTGTCATCGAGGCCGGGGAGTTCGAGGACTGTTTCGGCGACTTCGGTCGCCGGCGCGCGCCCGCCGCTCGTGCGAAGCATCAGGATCGTCTCTTCGACGAGGGCCGAGTCGGGCACGAGGTTGCGGAAGGTCTGCATCGGGGCGCATTGTAGCGGCGTCGCGCGGGAAAGGGAAGGCCGAGGCGTGAGGCAGGAAGAGGTCATCGAACGGTTCAGGCGGACGGGCGCGCTGCTCGAAGGCCACTTCGTTTTGACGAGCGGCCTGCACAGCACGCAGTACCTCCAGTGCGCGCTCGTGCTGCAACACCCGTCGGAGGCCGAGTCGTTCGGTCGCGCCATCGCTGAGCGCTTCCGCGGCCAGAACGTCGAGACGGTCGTCGCGCCGGCAATCGGCGGCATCATCATCGGCTGGGAGGTCGCGCGGGCGCTCGGCGTCAGCTCGATCTGGACTGAGCGCGAAGAAGGGCGCATGACTTTGCGGCGAGGCTTCACCGTCCGGCCCGGCGAGAAGGTTCTCGTCGTCGAGGACGTGATCACGACCGGCGGCTCGACGCGCGAGACCATCGAGGCAATGCGCGCGGCGGGCGCGCTCGTCGTCGGCGCGGCCTCGATCATTGACCGCTCCGGCGGGCGCTCCGACGTAGGCGTCCCCCGCGTCGCGCTCGCCACCCTCGACGTTCCCGCGCTCGCGCCCGCCAACTGCCCGCAGTGCGCCGCGGGCGTTCCGGCGGTCAAGCCGGGGAGTAGAAAGAAGTGATGAGTGATGAGTAACGAGTGAAAGCCTCCTACTCATCACTCATCACCCGTCACTCATCACTTTGAAATGAACTATCGCCTGACACTTCAGTACGACGGAACGGAGTTCAGCGGCTGGCAGGTTCAGGAGGGCGCGCGGACGGTGCAGGGCGAGTTGACGCGCGCGCTGTCTTTGATTGAGGGCGACGGCGTGGTCGTTCACGGCGCGGGGCGCACCGACGCGGGCGTGCACGCCGAGGCTCAGGTCGCGAGCGTTCCCCTGCGCCGCGAGTTCGAGCCGGACAGGTTGCGCGCGGCGGTCAACGGCAACGTCGGTCGCGACCTGCGCGTCACGGCTGTCGAAGTCGCGCCGGATGATTTTCACGCGCGCTATTCGTCGAAGGGGAAGGCGTACCGCTACCGAGTTTTCAACGAGCAATTTCAATCGCCCTTCTGGTCGCGGTACGCGCTGCACGAGGCGCGCCCGGTTGACGTTCGCGCGATGCAGGACGTGGCCGCGCTCTTCGTCGGCGAGCACGACTGGACTGCGTTCTCTTCGGCGCAGGCGGACGTGAAGAGCCGCGTTCGGAACGTCACCTCGCTCGAAGTTTCGGAGCGGCACAGCACGCGCGGTCGCGGTCGTTTGATCGAGGTGACGGTCGGCGCGGAAGGCTTCCTCCGCTACATGGCGCGCTCGATTGCGGGCGCGCTGCTCGCCGTCGGTCGCGGCGAGACGGACGCCGAGACGATTCGACGCGCGATTGAGAAAGGCGAGCGCGCAAACGTCATCGCGACAGCGCCCGCGCACGGACTCACGCTCGTCGAGGTTAGATATTGAGGGTTCAAAGTTCCAAGTTCAAAGTTTAAAATTCGAGGTTCAAAGTTTGGATATTCAAAGTTCAGGCTTGAGCCTGCAACTTTGACAGCGCACGGGCCGAAGATTGAGCTTTGAAGCTTGAACTTTAAACTTTGAACTTATTACTTTGCACTTTGAAGTGGTTTGCGATTAAGATGCGGCGGAAGCGGCTGGGACACTCGCCGACGGTTTCGTGAACAGACCACGGATGCTCGCCAACTTTACCGACGTAGTTCAAAGAGGCTCGCGCGACGAGTCGCTGCTGGCGCAGGTTGATTGGACGCGGCTGCCGCGCCACGTCGCCATCATCATGGACGGCAACGGGCGTTGGGCCGCGCGCCGCGGGCAGCCGCGCATCGCCGGCCACCGCGCCGGGGTCGAGGCCGTCCGAGCCTCGGTTGACACGGGCGCTCGGCTCGGACTCGAAGCGCTGACTCTGTACGCCTTCTCGACCGAGAACTGGAAGCGTCCGCGACTCGAAGTTGACGCGCTGATGCGGATGCTCAAGCGCTATCTCCGCCTCGAACTCGACGAGATTGACCGCCAGAACATTCGCTTCCAGCCGATAGGCCGCACCGACGCGCTGCGCGAAAGCGTCCGCCGCGAGCTTCAGAAGGCGGTCGAGAGGACAGCGCGAAACACAGGCATGACTCTGAGCGTCGCGCTCAACTACGGCGGGCGCGCGGAGATCGTTGATGCCGTCCGCGCCGCCGCGCGGGCGCTCGCCGCGGAAGGGCGCGCGGCGGAAGAGATGACCGAGGAAGACCTCAATCGTCATCTCTACACGCGCGGGCTGCCCGAACTCGACCTGCTCGTGCGGACGAGCGGCGAGCTACGCATCTCAAATTTTCTGTTGTGGCAGGCCGCGTACAGCGAGATTTACGTCACCGAGACGCTCTGGCCCGACTTCCGCCGCGCGCACCTGCTCGAAGCCGTCGTTGACTACCAGCGCCGCGACCGTCGCTTCGGCGGCTTGCAGTTGGTCGCGAATGCGAAGTAGCTGTTGGCTGTTAGCTGTTAGCTTTTAGCTTTGCCCTTACTTTTGAAGCACATCGTTTTTACAGAGACGGGTCGCACTTGCAATCCGATAACCGGCGACAATAAATATCAAGGGCCAACGGCCAACTGCTAAAAGCCAATAGCCTAACAGCTAATAGCCAACAGCTCCCAATGAACCGAATCATCACCGCCGCGGTCGCGCTGCCCGTCCTCATCGCCTGCATCCTTTATCCGCCGCTCAAGCTGGTCTTCGTCGCGCTGGCCGCCGCCGCAATCGTCATCGCGCTTTACGAGTTCTGGTTTTTGGCGAAGCGCGTGGGCGCGAAGCCGGACATCGTCGTCGGCTATGCCGCGACCGCCGCGCTGCTCGTCGGATTCATCTTCGACGCGCCGTACAGCGAGCCGCTCTGGCTCGTCCTCTGTGTAGTTTTGCTGACGGCGGGCGCGCTCGTCGCGGAGATGTTGAGGGGCGCGCCGTTCGACAAGATGATCGTGTCGGTCGGCTCGACCGTGCTCGGCGTCCTGTACGTCGTGCTGCTCGGCGGCCACCTGATTTCGCTGCGGCTCAGCTTCCCGCTGCCCGCGCTCGATCACCCGAACAGCTTTTCGATCTCGACGCACCTGCTCTCGTACTTCTTCCTCGTGCTGATGGGTTCCGACACGGGCGCGTACTACACTGGCCGCGCGCTCGGCAGACACAAGCTCACGCCGAAGGTCAGTCCGGGCAAGACCTGGGAGGGCGCGTTCGGCGGGATGGCCGCGAGCCTTCTGGTCGCGGCGCTGTCACACTTCTGGTTCTTCCCCGAAATTTCGCTGACCGCGGCGCTCGCGCTCGCGGCGGTGATGAACGTGCTGGGCGTCGTCGGCGACCTGACGGAGAGCGCGCTCAAGCGCGGCGCGAACGCGAAGGACGCGTCCCAAATCATACCCGGCCACGGCGGACTCCTCGACAGGCTCGATAGCTTGCTCTTCAACGCGCCGCTCATCTACTATTTCGCTCTCTACTACTGGCGCTGACTTTTTTATGAACACTCAGGGCATCGCAATCCTCGGCTCGACCGGCTCAATCGGCTGTAACACCTTGAAGGTGGTCGAGTCGTTCGGCGGCGAGCGTTTCCGCGTCGTCGCGCTCGCCGCGGGCCGCAACGCCGCGCGCCTCGCCGAACAGGTCGAGCGCCACAGCCCCGAACTTGTTGCCGTCGAGAACGAGGAATGCGCCGAGAAGTTGAAGAATGAACTCGCGCGCCGCGAGGTTCGTGCGCCGCGGATCGTGACGGGTGAGGCCGGGATGGTCGAGGTTGCGACGCACGCGGGGGCGCGAACGGTCGTGAGCGCGACGGTCGGCGCGGTCGGATTCGTGCCGACGCTGCGCGCGCTCGAAGCTGGCAAGCGGGTCGCGCTCGCGAACAAGGAGACGCTGGTCATCGCGGGCGAGTTGATGACGCGCGCTGCGGAGAAGTCGGGCGCGGAGTTGCTGCCGGTTGATTCCGAGCACAACGCGCTTCACCAGTGCCTTCGCGGCGAACGGCGCGAGGAAGTGCGGCGGCTGATTCTCACGGCGTCGGGCGGCCCGTTTCGGAATAAGAGCCAGGGCGCGATGGCCGAGGCGACGGTCGCCGAGGCGATGCGTCATCCGACTTGGAACATGGGCGCGAAGATCACGATTGACTCGGCCACGCTGATGAACAAGGGGCTTGAGGTCATCGAGGCGCGCTGGCTCTTCGGCTTCGGCCACGAAGAGATCGACATCGTCGTCCACCCGGAGTCGGTCGTCCACTCGATGATCGAACTCGTTGACGGCTCGATCATCGCGCAGTTGGGCGTCACCGACATGAGGCACGCCATCCAGTACGCGCTCACGTACCCCGAACGCCACGCCTGCACCGCGCTCCCGCCGCTCGACCTGACGAAACTCGCGACGCTCCACTTTGAATCTCCCGACGCCGAGCGCTTCCCCTGCCTCCGCCTCGCCTACCGCGCGCTGCGCGAGGGCGGCACGCTCCCCGCCGCGATGAACGCCGCGAACGAGGAGGCGGTCAAAGCCTTCCTCGCCGGGCGAATCCGGCTCACCGACATTCCGCACGTCATCGAGCGCGTGATGGACGCGCACGAGACGCGCGAGGTCGCGAGCCTCGACGTTGTGCTCGACGTTGACCGCCATTCAAGACTCGCGGCGGCGAGTGAAATCGAGCACGTCCCGGACGCAGCGCGCATCGTCGCGTAACGAGACGAAAGGTGCGGCTTGATGCCAAGTTGTTTGACGCGCGTCGCCAGCGCCGCGTAAACTTCCAATGCAACGGCGCGCGCGTGCAGCGCCTCTAAACGGTTTTGCTCCACGGCTTTCGACAGAGACGCTGACTTATGAACCTGCTCTACCTGCTCGCCTTCGTCTTCATCCTCGGCTCCGCCGTCATCCTGCACGAGTTCGGGCACTTCATCGTCGCCAAGATGCTCGGCATCCGCGTCGAGACCTTCTCGGTCGGCTTCGGCAAGCGCCTGTGGGGGCGCAAGTGGGGGACGACCGACTATCGGCTTTCGCTCATCCCGCTCGGCGGCTACGTCAAACTCGGCGGCGACGAGTCGAACGCCGGGATCGAGGACGGCACGGGCGAGGAGATTCCCGAAGGCGAGCGCTTCGACCTGCGCCCGCGCTGGCAGAAGTTTCTGGTCGGCGTGGCCGGCCCCGTGATGAACGTCCTGACGGCGCTCGCGATTCCCTTCGTCGGCGCGATGACGGTCGGCGTGCCCGCGCTCACGCCCGTCGTCAGCCAGGTGCAGCAGGGCGGAGCCGCCGAGGCCGCGGGACTCAAGGCCGGCGACCGCATCGTCACCTTCGACAACGAGCAGAATCCGACGTGGCGCTGGATGAACGTCGTCGCGACGGTGAAGCGGACGCAGACGCTGCCCGTCGTCGTCGAGCGCGAAGGCCAGCGCGTTTCGCTCTCGATCAAGCCGGCGGTCGTGACCGAGGACGGACACGAGATCGGCGACCTCGGCTTCGACCCCGACTTCGGAGTCGAGCCTGCAATCGTTGACAAGGTCAGCGCGGATTCGCCCGCCGCCGAAACCGGCCTGAAGGCGGGGGACAAATTCGTCGCGCTCGACGGACAGCCCGTGCGCAATCGCGCGCAGGTTCGAGATTACATCGGCAAGCACGGCGGACAGATTCACCTCACCGTCGAACGCCAGGGTCAGCAAGTCGAGTTGACGACGCCGGAGCGCAGGCTTCAGGGTAACGCGCTCGGCTTCTACTTCGCGGAGCCGCCGCTCGAACGCGTCGGGCCGGGCGAGGCCATCGTTGACGCCTTCAACAAGAACGTCGAGATCATCCGCCTGACCGGACTCGCGCTCGGACAGGTCTTCACCGGCAAACTCGCCATCGGCGAGGCCGTCGGCGGCCCCATCGCGATTGCGCAGGCTTCATACGAGGCGGCGGAGAATTACGGCTGGGGCGGCGTCTTCGAGATGCTTCAGTTTTTAAGTCTGAACCTCGGCATCTTCAACCTGCTGCCCATCCCGGTGCTCGACGGCGGCATGATCTTCATGGTCATCATCGAGGGCCTGCTCGCGGTCGTCGGCATGAAGCTCTCGCTCCGCATGCGCGAGCGCATCCAGCAGGTCGGCTTCGTCTTCCTGCTCCTCCTGATGGGCTTCGTCATCGTCAACGACGTGACGAAGTTCGCGCCCGGCTGGTTCCGTTCGAGCGACAAGCCCGCGGCCACGCAGCAGAAGTGACGAAGGCGGTGACGAGTGACGAGCGTAAACAGTTTCGGCTTGTCACTCGTCACTGCTTTTGAAACCTGAGCTTTGAGTTAACGTAAAGATTGACATGAGACAGACGAGAGCGGTCAAGGTCAAGGACGTTCAGATCGGCGGCGGCGCGCCCGTCTCCGTCCAGTCAATGACGAAGACGGACACGGCGGACGTTGAGGGGACGGTCGCGCAGATTCAGGAGATGATGCGCGCCGGCTGCGAGATCGTCCGCGTCGCCGTGCCGAACGTCGAGGCCGCGGTCGCGCTCAAAGAGATTCGCCGCCGCGTGCCCGACGTGCCGCTCGTCGCCGACATACACTTCCACTACAAGCTCGCGCTGATGGCGCTCGAAGCGGGCATTGACAAGTTGCGATTGAATCCCGGAAACATCGGATCAATCGAGCGCGTGCGCGAGGTCGTGCGTGCGACCAGGGAGCGCGGCATCCCGATTCGCATCGGCGTCAACGGCGGCTCGCTCGAAAAAGATTTGCTCAAGAAGTACGGCACGGCCACGCCCGAAGCGATGGTCGAGTCGGCCATGCGCCACATCTCGATCCTCGAAGACCTCGACTTCCGCGACATCATCGTCTCGCTCAAAGCCTCGGACGTTCACCGCACCGTCGCCGCTTATCGTTTGCTCGCCGAGCGCGTCGAGTATCCGCTCCACCTCGGCGTGACGGAAGCGGGCACGCCCTTCGGCGGTACTATCAAATCTTCAATCGGACTCGGCATCCTGCTCCACGAAGGCATCGGCGACACGATTCGCGTCTCGCTCGCCGCCGAGCCTTGGGAGGAGGTGCGCGTCGCGTGGGAGATTCTCAAGTCGCTCGAACTCCGCAAGCGCGGCGTGACGGTCGTCGCCTGCCCGACGTGCGGTCGTCTCGACGTTGAGAACTTCGTCGAGATCGTCACGGAGATCGAGCGCCGGCTCGCGCACATCGAGGAGCCGCTGCACCTTTCCATCATGGGCTGCGAGGTCAACGGGCCGGGCGAGGCCCACGACTCGCAACTCGGCGTCACGTTCGGCAAGGGCGTCGGGATGATCTTCAAGGACGGCAGGCCGCTTCGGAAAGTCGCGGGCGCGGACATCGTCGAGGCGTTCGTCGCGGAGACCGAGAGGCTGGTCGCCGAAGGGCCGAAGGCTCAGGCGGGAGAGTTGCCAGAGCTTGTGCAGATCAAGTAAGCACCTTCAGAAAGACCTCACTCAACCAGCACGCAGACAGTTCATAACTGTAGGGGCGGGGCAAGCCCGCGGCCCGTTGTACTTTGAACGCGCGACTTGAGTGTTGACGAATCCTGCGGGCAGGGACAAGCCTCGCCCCTACAGACTTCACGCGGCACGGATTTCCAAATTCGCTCTCATTTATTGTCATTCAGTGAGCGGCCATGCCGAGGAATAGCGCGTCGGTCGCCACGCGGCGGTTGACGTTGACGGCGAGCTGCGTTCGGAGTTCTTCGATTGCGGAGAGCCAGCGGCGCGCGCTCGCGGGGCGTAGATCGCGCGCGAGGCGTGCGAGTCGGTCGCGTATGTCCTGGTTGACCACGCGCACGTCCGCGCCGCCGAGCGCGAGTACCCAGAGGTCGCGGATCAAAATCTCCAGCACGTCGAGGCGCGGCTCGTACTCGTCCTTGTTCTTCGCGTCGCCCAACTCTTCGGCGGCGCGCAGGAGCCGTGCGCGGTCGGTCACGTTCGCGGCGAGCGATTCGACGACGACGAGCATCGAGTCGCGGCGCGCGCGGTAAGTGTCGAGGTTCAGGCCGAGCGCGACGCCGGGCCTCCCGCCCGCGAGGTGCGCGGCGAGTCGCGCCTCCTCGCCCGCGCGCTTACGCGTCTTGACGAGGTGGCTCTCAAGCTCTTCGACCGCGAGCGGCGCGAAGCGAATCGTCTGGCAGCGCGAGCGTATCGTCGGCAGAAGACTCGCCGGTCGCGACGAGACGAGAATCAGATGCGAGGTCGGCGGCGCTTCTTCCAGAGTTTTCAGCAGAGCGTTGGAGGCCGCTTCGTTGAGGCTGTCCGCGTCTTCGACGATGAAGACCCGCGCGCTGCCTTCGACGGGGCGGAAGTTGCACTCGCGTTCGAGGTCGCGGACGGCGGCGACGAGAATGTTGCGTTTGTAGGGCCGGATGAGTCCCACGTCGGGGTGCTCACTCCAGATCACTTTCTGATGCTCGTCGCGCTCGTCCGCGGGCGGCAGTTGGAACTTGCCCGCGCGCGTGCAGGCGGAGCAGACGCCGCAAGCCTCGACGCCGCGGCGCGAGCGGCAGTTGAGCGCGCGCGCGAGTTCGACGGCGAAGAGATGCTTACCTAAGCCTTCCTCGCCCGCGAACAGCAGCGCGCCGGGCACGCGCCCCTCGCGCAGCATCCGCCGCAGAATTTCCTTCGCGCGCTCGTTCCCGATGAGTGTGTCGAACATAAGATGAGAGGTCAGAGGTTAGAGGTCAGAGGTCAGTGAAGTCAACTCGCTAACGCGCGAGCGACAGCGTCGGATGAAAAGACGAGCGGCGTGAAGCAGGTGAACTGACCTCTAACCTCTGGCCTCTGACCTCTGCTCGATGAACGGCATGACGAGTCGCAAGACCTGCGCGTGCGTCTCCTGCACGGAGCCGCTGGCGTCAATGACGTGGACGCGTGAAGGCTCGGCGGCGGCGATCTTTAAATAAGCATCGCGGACGCGCGTGTGGAAGGCCGCGTCCTCGGCGTCGAGGCGGTCGTGCTGCTTGCTGCCCTTGCGCGGTCGGCGCGCGGCGCGGCGCTGGCTCTCGTCAACGGTGAGGTCGAAGATGAGGGTCAGGTCGGGCATCAGCCCGCCCGTGGCGAGCGCGACGATCTCGGAGATCAACTCGGAAGGGAAGCCGCGTCCGGCGCCCTGGTACGCGACGGTCGCGTCGGCGTAGCGGTCGGAGAGGACGACGTGGCCGGAGTCGAGCGCGGGCCGGACGAGCGTGCGGACGTGGTGCGCGCGGTCGGCGGCGTAGAGCAGAAGCTCCGCGAGCGGGTCAACAATCTCGTCGGCGTCGAGCAGGACTTTGCGGATGCGCGTGCCGAGTTGCGTGCCGCCCGGCTCGCGCGTCGTGACGACTTCGCGGCCCTGAAGTCGCAGGTGGCTCGCGAGCATACGCATCTGCGTTGACTTGCCGCACCCGTCAATGCCCTCGAAGGTGATAAAGGCGGAGGTCAAAACTTTTCTGTTCCCGGTGTCTATCGGAGTGGGGTTTGTGGTCAGCCCGCCGGCTCGCCGCGGTTCGCCGCCTCCGTGCCGGACTCCTGGCTCTGGTGCTCAGCCGAGTGCGGCGCGCGGTGCTCGCCCGCGGGGCGGCGCGCGTGCTGAATCGTCGAGATCGCGTGCTTGAAAATTAGCTGCTCCTGCGCGCCGGATTCGAGCAGCACCGAGAACTTGTCGAAGCTGCGGATGCGGCCCGAAAGCTTCGCGCCGTTCATGAGGTAGATCGTCACCACGTCTTTCTCGCGGCGCACCGTGTTCAAGAACGCGTCCTGTATGTTCTGGGGAGTAGATTTGCTGTCCACTGCCGGGCCCCTGACTGAAATTTAACTGGTATCAAGTTGAGCAAGATTACACCCAACGAGTTCAAAGTTCAAAGTTTTCGATAAGAGTTTACAAAAAAGATAGACTTTAAACTCCCGCGAGTGAACTGTTCACTCGCGGACACTCGAACCGTTCAGAGACCGAGCCGCGAGGCGACCTGTCCCTGCGCGCGTGGGTCTTCGCCGAAGCCTTCGACCCACACGACTCCCGGCTCGCGACGGAACCAGGTCATCTGTCGTTTGGCGTAGTGCCGAACGTCGAGTTTCGTCTGCTCGACCGCGCTCTCAATCGTGCGCTCGCCGCGCAGGTGTTCGACGACGCGGCGGTAGCCGTGCGCGCCGAGTGCGCTGGAAGACGCCGGTACTCCGCGTTCGAGCAGGCGGCGGACTTCCTCGACGAGTCCCGCGCGGAAGTGCGCTTCCGTCCTCTCGTTGATGCGCCGGTAGAGTTCATCGCGCGGAGGGTTGAGCGCAAAGATGCGTAACCTTGCCGTCTGCGGAGGCGGCTCTGGCCGCGCGCCCGTTTGCGCCGACAGGCTGACTCCGGTTTGCAGGCGCACTTCGATTGCGCGCTGCACTCGCGACCAGTCGCGCGGCTTGAGCCGGGCGGCGGTTTCGGGGTCGAGCCGTCGAAGAATTTTGTGAAGGTGCTCCGCGCCTCGCCGTTCACGGAGTTCGACGAGGCGGCGGCGCAAAGATTCGTCGGTCGGCGGCGCTTCAAAGAACGGCTGGCGCAGCGCGCGCAGATAGAAGCCCGTGCCGCCGACGAGCAGGGCCGTGCGCCCGCGCGCCTCGATCTCTTCGATCTTCGCGAGCGCGTCGCGCGCCCAGTCCGCCGCCGTGTAATTCACTTCGGGCGGGACGAAATCAATCAGGTGGTGCGGCACGCCGCGACGTTCTTCAAAAGGAACTTTCGCCGTCGCGACTTCAATCTCGCGATAGACCTGCACGGAGTCGCAGTTGATTATCTCGCCGTTCAAACGGAGCGCGAGCGCGATGCCGAGTTCGCTCTTGCCCGAAGCCGTCGGGCCGACGACGGCGATGACGGGCTTCGCTGTTTGAGACTCGGCGCTCACTGCGAAGGGAAGGCGAGGCGGAAGAGAATCACGAGCCAGATTACGCCCAGGAGCGCGAGCGCGCCGACGAGTTGTTTGCGTGAGAAGCGCATCGCACCGCCCGCTCAGTAAAGTTTCGTCACGTTGATGCCGGTGTAGTAAGCCTTCAAAATCCTGTCGTAAGAATAGCCGGCGCGGGCCATGCCATACGCGCCGACCTGGCACAGCCCGACGCCGTGGCCCCAGCCGCGCCCCGTGAAAGTGAAACGCGTGACGCGGCCCGACTCGTCGAGCGTGCGGTCAATGACGAAGAGCTGTTCGCGAAGGCCGAGCGCCGAGCGTATGCGACCGCCGCGGACGTGCGCCGTCGCGTTCGTGCCGACGACTTCGAGGTCGAGCACGCGGCCAGAGACGCCGCGCCGCCGCACGCGAAGGTCCAGAAGCGTGCCGACGTTCGGCGCGGAGCGCGAAAGGCGCGAGAGAACTTCCGCGGGCGTCAGCGTCTCGGCCCAGTTCGTGAAAGGCGACTGGTGGTCGGAGGCCGCGCCGCTCGCCGAAGGCCGCGCCTCGATGTAGTCAACCTCGCCGCCCGCGCCTGTGTGGTATGTGACGGCCTCGCCGCCGACGAAGTTTATCTCGCGCACAGGGAATAGCCCTTCGCCGAACGCTGTGAAGAGGAATGCGTCCGAAGAGACTTTGACGTTCAGGTCGGAAGACCTGCCCGAAGAGGCGCGAAGCGTGAGCGCGCCGCCCGCGCTTGGTCGCGCCGTCGCTTTTTGAAGCCGGAGCAGGCCGCGCGATTCGAGAGCGTGCGCAATCGAGTGGAGGACTCGCGCTCTTGAAATCGGCTGCCGCGGGCGGAGCGTGCCGTCGGGGAAGAGCGAGAGGTCGCCTTCGCGGAGCATCGCGGCAACGTCGGCGCGGTTCTGCTGCGCGACTTCGTCCGCGTCGCGGAACGAGAGCAGGTATTCGACATCCGCGCTGTTGAGGAGCACTGCCCCGCGGCTCTCGCCGTCAAGAGCGGTTGCGAGCGCGGTCGCGAATCCGCCGGGCCGCAACGAATCCGAGTTGACGAGCGGCGCAGGCTGTCGCGTGAGCAAGGCGACTCTGCCGAGCAGGTCGCGCAACTCTTCACCCGCGACGTTTGACGCGAGCCACTCGTCGCCGAGGCGCGAAGGAATTACGAACCCGTGCGTCGAAAGGAGCGCCGCGTCGCGCGCGCTCGTCGCGTGCTCGGCTGATTTAATCGAGGGAAGCTCGCGTGTGGTTCGGACGTTGAAGGGCTGGAAGTGTTCGCCCTCTTCGATGGCGCACTCGCGACCGCGAAGGTACGGAACCGGCGAGCCGCCGAAGATGTTCTCGGCGTCCTCGGTTCGACCGCCGCACGTCGAGGTGTAGAGCGCGTTGATGGGCACGCCCTTGTAGGTCGCGACGCGCCCGCGCGTCTCAAGCACGGCGCGGTCGGTCAGCGGGTGCTCGGTCGAGCGACCGCCGTAAACCTGCGAGCGCGTGTCGGGCGTGAGGTCGAAGCCGTCCGCGGAGAAGCGTCCGAGGTTGCTGACCGCGTAAGTGCGAGCGGCGACGGCCTGCGCCTTCAGCGCTTCGAGCTGCGGCCAGCCGCCCGGCGAAAGCTCGTTCGGCACGACGCCGCGCACGTAGTCTTCGAGCGGCAGGACGTTGACGACCGTCAGCGTCCCGCGCGTGTTCGCGAAGACCTCGATGCGACCGCGGTAGGGCTTCTCGTTGAAGTTGACGGGGCTTCGCTCCTCGTCGTCCGAGGCGAAGACTACGGGCGCGCGCTCGTCGAGCAGCGGGCGCGTGGAGCCGGCGGCGTAAAGAACCTCGCCGCGCGTCGGCGCGACCGTGCGAGACGTGAGGCGCACGCCACCGCGATTGTTCGTCTGTGTCGAAGACGATGCCGGAAGTTTTGAAGACGCCCGCGTGATGACGGGGCTTGCGGTCGCGGCGTGAGTCGAGGCCGTGGTCGGCGCTGACGACCTCGGCGTCGGTGAATTCCGTGCGGCCCCGTCTGAAGTGTCGTTTTCATAAACGTCGTTTGAGGACGAAGCCGTTTCGACACCCGCGCCGTCGGCAGCGTCCGGCGTCGGCGCTGTCAACGGCGGGAGCGTGCGCGGCTCGATGCGGACGCGCGCGACTTCGAGCGGCACGGGCTGGCCGGGGTCTGTCGCGTTCAGCAGATGGCCGTTGGTCGAGACCGTGACGCTGCGGGCATTGACGGCAAGGCCGACGCGAATCATCGGCTCGCTCGTGATGCGCGCCGTCGTGGTCTCGACATCGGGATTCGGGAACTGGTCGGGCGGAGTCGTGGGCCACGTCTCGCCCGTCGCGCGGCGCGGCCTCGTCACGCTCTGCCCGGCGTCCTGCGCGCGGAGCGCGAGGTGCGAAAGCAGCAGCGTGCACGCGACAAAGGTCGCGATGAAAAATCTCTCGGCGGAGGAACGCATCGGACTCTCTCGATTGCTTTCGGCGCGGCGCGCGGCAGGGAGTTTCGCGCCGGAGTTAGTTTACAACATTTCGGCGAGCGATTGCGCGAAGAAACGCGTCCGCGGTTTCAGCTTGAACTCTGCGACGCTTCGCGCTCAAGGGCCTCGACGGCGAGCGTGTTGAAGCGACGGCGGACGGAGTTTATGTTGACGAAGGGGAGCGGGCGCGCGTGCGTGCGGTTCGTGAGGAGGATGAGGACGCGTTCGCGCGCCGGGTCAATCCAGCAACTCGTGCCGGTGAAACCGAGGTGGCCGAACGAGTCGGGCGGGAGCAGCGCGCCCGCGGTCGAGTCGGGCGTCGCGGCGAGTTGCCACGCGAACGAGCGCGCCTCGTTCAAGCCTCCCGTCATGTTCTCGCGGAAGAGCACGCACGTCTCCGGCTTGAGCAGCGCGGTGCTTCCGGCGAGGAACTGTTCCGCGATGCGAAGCGTCTCGCGCGCGGTCGAGAAGAGTCCGGCGTGACCCGCCGCGCCGCCGAGGAAGTACGCGTTGCCGTCGTGGACTTCGCCCCAGATCAAACTCGTCCGCCAGTTCTGGAATTGCCGCGCGCCTTGCTCGGCCCCGCACGTCTCGCGCTCGTATGCGTTGCCGCCGGACTCGCAGGCGGCGACGGCGGTCTGCAAAGATTTTTCGGGGTTGAAGAAGGTTCGCTTGAGTTCGAGCGGGCGGAAGATTTCGCGGCGCGCGAGTTCCGCGAGCGCGACGCCCGAAACTTTTTGCAGGAGCAGTCCGAGCGTGATGAAGCCTAAATCCGAATAGACGACGCGCGAGCCTGGCGTGCGTTCGAGCGGCTGCGCGGCGATGACTTCGAGCACGCGCGCCGGGTCGCCGTCCGCGAGCAGGTAGAGCGGTCGCCACGCGGGAAGACCCGAAGTGTGCGTCAGGAGTTGGCGGACTGTGACGGCGCGCTTCTCGCCGGTCGCGAACTCCGGAAGATAGTTTGAAACTTCGGAGTCGAGACCGACCGCGCCGCGCTCGACGTGAATCGCGGCGAGCAGTCCGGTGACGAGCGGCTTCGTGAGCGACGCGAGGTCGTAGATCGTCTCAAGCGTCGCCGCGCGTCGTTCGGGTTCGCGGACGGCGTCGCCGAGCGCGCTGGCGAAACGAATCTGGCCGCGCTCGGCGACGAGATAGACGGCGGAAGGGAAGTCGCCCGCGGCGATTCGCTCCTCAAGCAATGCGTTGATGTTCGGTTCGGTCGCGCCCTCTGCTCGTTCGCTCATGTTCGGTTGGGAAGTTTAATCGAGTGATGCGGAAAGTTTGAAACGGAGCGGGAAGTCAGAACTGCATCTTCAGACCTGAGATGATGGGATGCTCGTGTATGCGCGCGAGCAGGCGACCGGCGAGCGCGAGCGCGCGGCGACCGTCTTCGCCGGTGACGGGCGCGTGTCGGCCTTCGCGCGCGGCTTCGAGGAAGAGTTCGATCTCGGAGCGCAGCGGCTCAACGTCAACGATGTCGAGATTCCTGACCTGCACGCCGGGCCACGAACCCGTCGCGCTCGGCGGCGCGAGGCTGCTGATCGATGCGCGTCGCGTAGCGTAGTCAACGGCGATGTAGTCGTGCGGCTGGAAGAAGCGCATCTTGCGAATCTTCTCCGTGCCGACGCGCGAGGCCGTGATGTTCGCGACCGCGCCGGTCGAAAATTCGATGCGCGCGTTCGCGGCGTCCACGCGGTTCGTCAGGACTGGCAGGCCGACGGCGCGAACGTCCGTCACCTCGGCCTCGCCGCCGACGAGCCAGAGGACTATGTCGAGGTCGTGGATCATCAGGTCGAGCACCACGTCAATGTCGAGCGAGCGCGCGGTGAACTGGCCGACGCGGTGAATCTCGAAATAGACGGGGTTGCGGACGTGCGGGCGGAGCGCGACGAGCGCGGGGTTGAAGCGTTCGAGGTGTCCGACCATCAACGTCGCCTTGCCGCGCTCGGCGGCGGCGGTCATCGCGTCGGCCTCATCTATCGTGCGCGAGATCGGTTTTTCGACGAGGACGTGGACGCCCGCTTCGAGCAGCGCGCAGGCGATCTCGGCGTGCGACTCGGTCGGCGTGGCGAGGCTGACGGCGTCAACGTCGCCGACGAGCGTGCGCCAGTCGGTCGTCCATTTCGTCCCGCGCTCTTCGGCGACCGAGCGCGCGGTCTCTTCGTTCGTGTCGCAGACCGCGACGAAGCTCGACTGACCTTCGGCGGCGAGCGCGGCGTGGATGCGCGCGTGCTGGCGACCGAGGCTGCCGACGCCGATGACCGCCGTGCGAAGTTTCAGCGCGGTTGAATGAAGTGCCGACATGAATGATACTCGTCGAGTTTGACGAAAAGCATTTGGCTGAACGCTGAACGCTGACAGCTTTTCGGAGACTATACTTGCAACGTTTCATGCTTGCAAAGCGCGCGTGGCTCGTGCTGTTCGCGGTCGTGTGCGCGGTTTACTTTTACGGCCTCGGCGCGGTGCCGCTGCTCGGGCCGGACGAGCCGCGTTACGCCGAGGTCGCGCGTGAGATGTTCGCTCGCGGCGACTGGGTGACGCCGACGCTCGGCGGTCACACGTGGTTCGAGAAGCCCGCGCTCGCCTACTGGCTGATGATTGCGGCTTACCGTCTGTTCGGCGTGACGGAGTTCGCGGCGCGCGCCGGCTCGGCTTTGGCGGGCGTGGCGACGGTCCTGACCGTGGGCTGGGTCGCGCGGCGCGCGGAGTCGGAGTCGGGCGAGAGCCTGCGCGGGTTCGGCTTCACTTGCGCGGTTATCGCGGCTTCGACTCTGGGGCTGCTCGCCTTCGCGCGCGCCGCGAGCTTCGACGTGATCCTGACGGCGACGGTCGCGGCGAGCCTCGCCTGCTTTTACTGTTCGGAGGTCGAGAGGGACGACGCGCGGCGGCGCGGTTTTCTCGCCGGCTTCTACGCGTTCGTCGGCGCGTCGCTGCTCGCGAAGGGGCTTGTGGGCGTCGTCATCCCCGCGGGCGTCGTGCTGCTCTATTTTATTCTGCGGCGCGAGTGGCCGAAGCTTTTGCGGCTCGGAGTCGTCTGGGGTGCGCCGCTCGCGGTCGCGGTCGCGGCGACGTGGTATGCGCCCGTCGTCGCGCGCAACGGCTGGCCCTTCGTCCAACAGTTTTTCATCGAGCACCACTTCGCGCGCTTCGTCTCGGACAAGTATCACCACGCGCAGCCGTTCTACTTTTTCTTGCCCGTGATTATTGCGCTCGCGCTGCCGTGGACGCTCTTCCTCGTCGGGGAAATCCTGCGCCTGCGGGAGACGAGGGCGCGCTCCGACGACGCGACGAACAAGCTCGTGGTGCTCGCGCTCGCGTGGCTCGTGCTGCCGGTCTTGTTCTTCTCGGCGTCGGAGTCGAAGCTTCCGGGCTACGTGCTGCCGGCGCTTCCGGGCGCGCTGCTTCTCGCGGGCGTTCACGTTCACAGGTATCTGCGCGGCGTCGGCGGCGTGTTGACGATGAGGCTGACGGGCGCGCTCGCTCTGCTTTTTACGTCGGCGGGGGCGGGCTTCATCTTCTTCGGGCTGAGGCCGCTCGCCGAGTCGCTGCGGCAGACGCCGATTGATTGCGCGCTGGCCCTTCTGTTGCCGTCGGCGCTCGCCGGAGTCGTCGCAATCCTGTTCGCGAGACGGCGCGCGCTCTGCTTTCTCACGCTCGCGGGCGCGACGCTCTTGACCGTTCCGATCATCGCCGTGTGCGCGCTCGCGCCAGCCGCGCGCGAAGAGACGATGGCTCCCGCGCTGGCGCTCGCGGACAAGGCCGGCCTCGGCGGCCTGCCGGTCGTCTGCCTTCACGAGATCGAGCGAACGTCCGAGTTCTACGCGGCGGGCCGGCTCGCCTACGACGCGGGCGGCGAGCCTCTGAAGCTCGAAGGCGCGGGCGAGGTCGCCGACTTCGTCAGGCGGCGCGGGGGCGCTGCGCTCGTGCTCGTCCCGGTCGTGGACGAGGCGCAGCTTCGCGAGGACGCCGAACTCGAAGCGCGACGCGTCGGCGACAACGGGAGAATCGCTCTCGAATTCGTGAAGCTGCGCGGGCCTTGAGCAGTCGCGGTCTGTGATTCTGGAATCGCGGTCGGCAGGAGTCGTCGCGTCGTTGTCTTCGGGTCGGCGAGCGTTAGACGGAGATCGTCATTGGCCCGCGCCGAGCGTCCGGTTGAAGAATTCGATGACGCGGCGGTCGTATGCCTCGTCCTGTTCGGGCGAGGCGGAGGAGAGCGTGAAGCCGGAGAGCGGGAGGTCTGTGTGAACCTCGACGCTGCTGCGGGAAGGGAAGCACGCGGCGAGCGTCTCGGTCGTCTGTTTTAAGTTCCCCGCGTCCGCGCCCGAAAGCAGAAGCACCTGACGCTCGCCGATTCCTTCGGCGACGGTGCAGGCGGCGTCGTTCTTGTAGTGCCCCGCAAAGTAGAGCCGCGTGCCGACGCGGGCGAGAAGCCTCAGCAGAGCGTTGTCGAGTCCGGTGCGGTTGTTGACCGCCGAGTTGATGACCGTGTCCGGGCTGTCGGGCACGGAGTCGAGGACGAGCGCGCTGATGCTCTTCTCCTGTTTGGCCGCGTCGAGGGCGGCGTATGCGCCGATCTCGACCCCGTACACGCCGAAGTTTTCGCCGACGAGCGCGCGGCCCTGCGAGGATTTGAGCGAGCGCAGGTATTGAATGCTCGCGAGCAGGTCGTCGGCTTCGAGCGTGCCGAACGAAGTAGAGGCGACCGGCGGGTTCTCGCCGTGGCCGCGCAGGTCGGGCAAGAGCACGGTCATGTTCGTCGTCTCGTTGAGCTTGACGCCGAGGTTCAGGAGCCACGAGCGATCCGCGCCGTAGCGGTGGAGGAGGATGACGGCGGGCAGACCCTCCGAGCCGCGGATGAGCCAGCCGCGCGCGCTCGTGCCGTCGTGGTTTTGCCAGGTCTCTTCCGTGGCCTTCAGGCCGCGGTCGCTGAAGCGCGCGAACTTTTCCGGCGTGACGAGATAGCTCTGCCGCGGCGGGCGCGTCACGCCGAGGACGAGCCAGACGGTCAGGGCGATGAGGGCGAGCGCCGCGATCAGGAAGATCGGCAACAGCGAAACGAGTATCTTCCGCCCGGTTCTGCGTCGAGGAGACATCGTGGCGTCATTGTAAAGGCAAGCCGCGTTCGGCGAAAGATAAAAGTAAAACGCCGGTATGAAAATTTGCGCGCGCGTCGCGTTGAAAAATGCTTATTGACGCGATTCTTTCGCCGCCGGCATTTTCAGCTTTGCCTTCTCGTAATCCTCCGGCGTGTTGACGTTCGCGAAGAACAGTTCCGAGCTTTCGAGGTCTGAGAGTTCGTCGAAGGCGACGAAGCGTGTCCGCACCCTTTGGAGCAGCGAGCGCGGGCGCAGGTCTCCTTCCCGAATCAACTCTGCCGCGACAGGCAGGCAGGCTTCCCGCGAGTAGATCGCGCAGAGCGGCTGCTGCCGACCGTCTTCCTGAACGGGTGCGACCGCGTCGGAGCTTTGCCCCGTAAACTCCGCGAGTCGCGCAAAAAGTTCGGGAGTGACAAAGGGCAAGTCGCACGAGACGACGAACGCGCGCGGCGCTCGACCACTCGCGAGCGCGGCGTGGATTCCGCCGAGCGCGCCGCGGCCCGCGTGAACGTCGCGGACGACTCGGAGTCCGTGCGAGGCCGCGTCATCGCGAGAGCTGACGACGCTCACGCGCGCCGCGACCGAGTAGAGCGCTTCGGCAATTCGCTCGACGAAGGTGCGACCGCCGATTCGCAGGCGCGACTTGTCAAAGCCCATCCGGCTCGAAGCACCGCCCGCGAGTATAAACCCATCGAATTCAGAAATGTTCCGCACGCGCGCGCGAAAATTAGCACGCGCCTTCATGCAGCCGCAAGCCGAAGTTCGAGCCTGGAGGCGTCGGCGATTAAAGATTCGGCGCGTGCAACCCGCTTGGTCTGCCGCACATCTTTCCCTCGCAGTTTGTTGCTTGACCGTGTGGTTTACGCGCGGCTATAGTCGGCAAGTGCGGGCCTCCCTTCTCGCTCCACCCGCGTGCGGAGGTTTTGGCAAGCCGGAGTTGTTCGAGTGGCCGATTCAAAGAGCGAGACTTTCCCATTCCGCCAGAGGTAATTTCATGCGAAGAAACGCAATCGCGCTGTTCGTCATCCTTCTTGCGCTCGTCGCGACCGGCTCTGCGCAGCAGAAGTCGCCGGAGTCCGGCGCGCAGAAGACAGACTTCTTCCCGCTCGAAGACGTGCGCGCGGGGCAGAAGGGCGTGGCGCGGACGGTCTTCGCCGGGGCGGAGCCGCAGGAGTTCGGCGTCGAAGTCCTGGGCGTGCTGCCCGGCTTCCCCGCGCCGCGCCAGTCGGTCATCATCGCGCGGCTTTCCGGCCCTCTGGCCGAGCGCACGAGCGTCTTCGCAGGGATGTCAGGCTCGCCCGTCTTCATTGACGGCAAGCTCGTCGGCGCAATCGCCTACGCCTTTCCCTTCGAGAAGGAACCCATCGCGGGCATCACGCCCATCAAGCAGATGATTGACATGTTCGACCGCGGCACGCAGTCGAGCGGAGGACGCGACCAACTCGGCTTCCTCCGCGAGCCGCACGCCGTCTCGTACTCGCAGCTTTCGGGACTCGACTGGAAGCCGCAACTCCCGCAAGGCCGGTCGGGCGGGGCCGCGACGTTCGTCGCTCCCGTCGCGACCGGGTCGCCTCTCGCCGCGCTCCTCGGACAGCAGTTCGCGCCGATTGCGACGCCGCTCGTCTTCAACGGCTTCACGCCGCAGACGGTCGCGCAGTTCACGCCGCAGCTACAGTCTTACGGCCTGCTGCCCGTCGCCGGAGTCGGCGGCGCGTCGCCCCTGACGCCGATGGGCAAGGTCACGGATCAGACGCTCGCGCCGGGGACTTCGATCAGCGTCGAACTCGTGCGCGGCGACTTCTCGGTCGCGGCTTCGGGGACGGTCACGCACCGCGACGGCGAGCGCATCTACGCCTTCGGCCACCCGTTCCTGAGCCTCGGCTCAAGCGATATGCCGATGTCGGAATCAACGGTCGTCACGGTCATCCCGAACACGATGAACTCGTTTAAGCTGACCGTGCCCGGTTCGATGGTCGGCTCGATCTCGCAGGATCGCTCGACCGGCATCTACGGCGAACTCGGCCACGCGCCGAAGATGATTCCCGTCACCATCAACCTGCACACGAGCCGCGACCAAGTCGAGACCTACAAGTACGAGGTCGCCAACGACGAGTTCCTGACGCCGCTCCTGCTGAACATGACCGTCTATAGCACGATCACTTCGAGCGAGCGCAGCCTCGGCGATTCGACGGTGAGCGTGCGCGGCACCATCGCGGTGAAGGGGCAGGAGCCGATCACGCTCGAACGCCGTTTCTCGACATCGAGCGCTGGCGTCAACGCCGCCGGCTCGGTCGCCGCGCCCGTGCAGGCGCTTCTTTCGAGCGGCTTCGACAACGTCGAACTCGGCCCCATCACTCTCGACATCGCCTCCGTTGACACGCGCCGCGCCGCGACGCTCGACCGCATCGCGATTGACCAGACGGAAGTCCGCAGCGGCGACACGGTCGAGGTTCAGGCATACGTCCGAACCGAGTCGGGCAAGCAGTTCGTCCAGCGCATCCCCGTCGAGATTCCGTCGGACATCCCGCCCGGACAACTCATCCTCTTCGTCGGCGACGGCGGCGCACTCCAGCAGGCTTCCGCGTCGCAGAGCTTCGTTCCGAAGGACTTGGGCCAGCTCGTCGGCGAGATAAACAAGATCAAGAAGAGCGACCGCCTTTATGTAAAACTCTTCCGCGTGACGAACGGCGCGGTCATCGGCACGAACGAGATGCCGAACCTCCCGCCCTCGTTCGTCGCGACGCTCAACAGCGACCGCACCTCCGGCGGCTACACGCCGACCGTCCTTTCGCCCGTCGCCGAGAAGGAACTGCCGCCCGCCGAGTACGTCATCTCCGGCCAGCAGCTAATCGGCATCAATGTGATTCGCTGACAGACGCTCAAGCTCACACAAATCGGGCGAGGCACTTGGGCCTCGCCCTTTTTATTTGTCGAGATTTTGTCGGCTAAGAATTTGAGACAACGAAAAGGAAGCGACTCTCCGATTCGGGCATGCGCTTGGTGGCAAAGCTCATGCCCATCTCATTCAGTCTCAACCTCAACGACGCGCCGCCGAAGAGCAGAAGCGTCGGCACGCGCGCGGCCCACTCGACGAGTTGAGGCAGAGCGTCGGTGAACCGTTCGAGCGCGCGGCAGGTCAGAAAGTCCGCGGCGGGCGGCTCGGTCTTCTCGAAGCGTTCGGCGACGACTCGCGCCGCGTCACTCCTTCCGAGACGCGACAAGGCTTCGCGCAGGAAGACTGCCTTCTTCTTCGACGACTCGAAGAGGACGGCTTTGATGCCGGGCCGCGCGACGAGCAAGGGGATGACGGGAAGTCCCGCGCCCGAACCAACGTCAACGACCGTCGCGTCCTCTTTGACGAATCGCGCGGCGGCGAGCGATTCGAGGACGTGTCGGGTCGCGAACTCGGCGGGCGGGCACGGCGCGACGAGGTGCAGTCGCTCGTTCCATGACGAGACGAACTCGAAATAGTCGCCGAGCAGCGCACGCTCTGCGTCGCCGGGCAGGACTCCGAAGACAGAGGCGTGCGCCGCCAGCGCTTTGTCAAACTCGTCGCGCGGTGATAATTTTCGTTCGGTCATCCCCAAAACTCAGACGAAGCATAACGGATGTCGGAGGCGAAACACAGCACAGCAGCGGACGCGCTCGCCGCCGAGCACGAGCGCCTCGGTCGCGTAGCCGTCGAGATGATCGCCGACTACGCGCGCGCGCTCGACAGCGCATCGGTCTGCTCGACCGCGACTCCTGCGGAACTCGAAGCTCTCTTCGACGAGCCGCTGCCGCAGGAAGGCCAGAGCGTCGAAGACATCTTCGCCAAGTTCCGCCGAGACGTTCTGCCGCACGCGATGAACATTCCGAGTCCGCGCTACTTCGGACTCTTCAACCCGACGCCGCTTCCCGTCGCCGTCTGGGCCGACGCGCTCGCCTCGGCGATGAATCAGAACGGCGCGGCCTGGCGCAACTCGCCTTCGGCGAGCGTCGTCGAGGCGCGCGTGCTGCGCTGGCTCTGCGAACTAGTGGGCTACGGCCCGGAGAGTTTCGGGACGCTGACGAGCGGCGGCTCGGAAGCGAACCTCGTCGGCCTGAAGTGCGCGCGCGACCGCGCCGTCGAAGGCGCACGCGACCGTGGTCTGCGCGCGTCGGACGCGAAGGGCAAACTCCTCGTCTATGCCTCCGAGCAGTGTCACTACTCTTTCGTCAAGAGCGTTGACATCCTCGGCATCGGACGCCACAACCTTCGCAAGGTTGACACGGACGAGCGCTTCCACATCCGCACGGACTTGTTGCGCGAGGCGATTGAGCGCGACATCGCGGAAGGCCACACGCCGGTGTGCGTCGCGGGCGCGGCGGGCGCGACCTCGACCGGAGTCGTTGACCCGCTCGAAGAGTTGGCCGACATCGCGCGCGAGTTCGGTCTTTGGTTCCACGTTGACGCGGCATACGGCGGCGGACTCGCGTTCTCGGAGAAGCACCGTTGGCGTCTGCGCGGGATTGAGCGCGCCGACTCGGTGACGATTGACCCGCACAAGTGGATGTTCGTGCCGTTCGAGTGCGGCGCGCTGCTCGTGCGCGGCGGCGGGAAGGTTCTGCGCGACGCGTTCGACATCACGCCCGAATACCTGAGCGACGAGCGCGGCGGCGCGGACGTGGCGCTCGACTTCTTCCGCTACGGACAACTCGGAACGCGCCGCGCGATGGCTTTGAAAGTTTGGATGGCGCTCAAAGCTCTCGGCGTCCGCGGCTACGCCGAAATCGTCGAGCGGCAGATCGCGCTGGTTGAATATCTCGCCGCGCGCTTCGACGAGTTGGAAGAGTTCGAGCGCGTCGGCGAGGTCGAGACGGCTTTGTGCTGCGTCCGATTCTTGCCGAAGGGCGCGCGCGGCATGTCGCCGGTTGAGCAGGACGAGTTGCAGCGCGCGCTGCAACGTCGCGCCGAGCAGAGCGGCGAGGCCTGGTTCGCGACGACCGTCCTGCACGGGCGGCGGGCGCTGAGGATTAACGTCAACAGCTTTCTGACCGAGAGTCGGCACGTTGACGATCTGGTAGAATTGCTCAGGCGCGAAGGCGCGAAGTTGACTGGCGGAGGATGAAGCTTATGAAATTCCCGAAAGCTCTCGCGGCGACTGTCTGCCTCGCCGTTTCGTTCGTCTCCGTTTCGCCGCGCGCAGTCGCGCGGGCGCAGCAGTCTTCGAGCCGGGCGGAAGCATCCGCGGACGAAGTGCGCTCGCTGCCCGCGATTCATTCGCGCGCGGAGTTCGACCGGCTCGCGCGTGTTTACACAGACCAGCCCTACGCGCTGCCGCATGTCCTCTTCGTCATCGACCGCAAGGACGGGAACAAAATCTACTACGTCAACTCGCAGCGCTACCGCTTCCACAAGGACTTCATCAACGGCACGTACCTTTCGCTCGAACGCGGCGAGGAGTTCTGGAAGAACAATTACATCAACCCGAACCGCCGCTTCATCCTCGGCACGCTCGCGTGGCAGCAGCCCGTCAAGCGCTACACCTTCGAGTTCTGGGAGGGCGACCAGATTCCCGCCGACCAGATAAAACTGACCGCGGACATTTTGAAGCAGACCTTCTTCGACTCGGTCGCGTTCAAGCCCAACTCGACGAAGCAGGACGAGGACTCGGCCTCAATCGCCGGACTCGACCGCGTGCTGCAAAGCGACATCGCGCACAATCAGGAGTATCAGGCGCTCAACGTCGCGAAGGGCCTGGGCCGCATCCACATCATTGACAAGCTGGACGACCACGTCGAGATAGGATTCAACGAGATACTCGTCCTCAAGGAGGTGCCGCTGAGCCTGCCGCCCGTGGCGGGCGTCATCGTCTCGCAGCCATCGACGCCGCTCTCGCACATCAACCTGCTCGTCAAAGGCTGGGGCGTGCCGAACGCTTACATCAAAGACGCCGACGTGCTTCTGAAGGATTACGACAAGTGGTGGGTCTCGTTCGAGACGT
>Ga0070740_10000861_pt1 | contig 49994 bp, 40 predicted proteins | sample Coa_R2_FD_67286 | JGI IMG/M metagenome (GOLD analysis project Ga0070740, IMG submission 67286) | Surface soil microbial communities from Centralia Pennsylvania, which are recovering from an underground coalmine fire - Coalmine... | ecosystem: Environmental > Terrestrial > Soil > Unclassified ... | reverse complement strand
AAGCCCCTCTTCAGGAATGCGAAAATAGGAAGGGATCAAAAGAAAGGAATGCTCGCGGTCGCCAAAGCTTAATTCCTAGCTTCTTCCCACACCGCCCCATCGCTCATTCCGAAACGGCTGTGCCGCGGCCCTGCCGAGATAATCTCCGCCGCCGCAAAAGCCGAAAGTTTCACTGGGCCTTATGCCCGCGCACGATCAGCCGCTGAATTTGGCCAAGCAAGCGCCCGCGGCTTATGGCACTGCTCTGGTTATTTATTACGGCCCGGAGGACTTTTTGAGCGTTTTGTGACGATTCAGCCGGTAGCGCATCTAAAACAGCAGAGACAAGGAAAAAAGACGAGAATGCAGGACATCGTTTCGACCGCTTTCGTGGTTTTTCTCTTCGTGATGTACGCAGGGATTGCGCTGGCCTTTTTCGTCGCCGGAATTCGCACGTGGCTGGGGCGTTCAGGTCCATCCAGGTCCGCACATCGGCGACAAGTGGAAAGCTATCAGCGGGTCAAGTCCGTCACGCACGAAGAAAAAGCTTCTTAATTCTTGCCCGGCCGGGCGCCTTTCGACTCCCCGACGGCGGGAACGAGACCTGCTTCCTTCTCTCGCAGGGATTTGATCCGGTCCCTGAGCTTCGCGGCTTTTTCGAACTCGAATTGCTTTGCGGCCTCGCGCATCTGGGTTTCCAGGTTTCGGATTATTTCATCAAGCTGGTCCTGCGAAGTGATTCCCTCGATATCGCTTTCCGTCGGCACAGTCACGTAATCCGCATCCACAATCGCCACGAGCGCCATATCTACGGGTTTGATGATGCCCGCCGGAGTGATTCCATTCTCTTCGTTGTACCGGATCTGCTTGGCGCGCCGCCGGTTGGTTTCAGCGATGGCCTGCCGCATGGATTCGGTCATCCGGTCCGCGTAAAGGATCGCCCGGCCGTGAATGTTTCTTGACGCCCGGCCGATGGTCTGGATGAGCGAGCCCGCTGAGCGGAGGTAGCCCTCCTTGTCGGCGTCCAGTATCGCCACGAGCGAGACCTCCGGCAGGTCCAGCCCTTCGCGCAGCAAGTTGATTCCGATCAGCACGTCAAACTCACCCCGGCGCAGGTCGCGGAGGATTTTCACGCGCTCGAGCGTTTCAATCTCTGAGTGCATATACCGGCAGCGCACGCCGACTTCCGAGTAATATTCTGCCAGGTCCTCGGCCATGCGCTTCGTCAGCGTCGTCACCAGCACGCGTTCATTGGCTTCAACCCGCCTGCGGATTTCATCCAGAAGGTCATCAATCTGATTGCGCGTGGGCCGGACTTCAATCTCAGGGTCCACCAGGCCCGTGGGCCGGATGATCTGCTCGACCACTTCCCCGCCCGTCTTTTCAAGTTCATAGGGGCCCGGGGTCGCGGAGACATAAATCGTCTGGCGCGCGCGGTGCTCGAATTCCTCAAACGTCAGCGGCCGATTGTCAAGCGCTGAAGGGAGCCGGAATCCGTAGTCCACGAGCGTCTGCTTTCGCGAGCGGTCGCCGCGGAACATGCCGTGCAGTTGCGGAATGGTCTGATGGCTTTCATCGATGAACATCAGGGCATCCTGCGGCAGGTAATCGAGCAGCGTCGGCGGCGGCTCGCCCGGCAGGCGCCCGGACAGGTGCCGCGAATAATTCTCGATGCCGTGGCAGTAGCCCATCTCTTTCATCATCTCCACGTCAAACATCGTCCGCTGATGCACACGCTGCGCCTCGACCATTTTGCCCTGCTTTTCGAGCTCGCCCCGCCACCATTCGAGTTCGCGCAATATTCCCTCGATCGCGCGCTCGCGCTGATCGCTCGGCATCACATAGTGCGTGCGGGGATAAATGGGCAAGCGCGTCAACTCCTCCTTCACCTGACCGAGCAGCGGATCGATTTCCGCCAGCGATTCAACCTCATCGCCCCAGAGTTCGATGCGATAGGCGCTGTCGTCGTAGGTCGGAAAGACTTCAATCACGTCGCCGCGCACGCGGAACGTCCCGCGCCGGAAGTCGATGTCATTGCGTTCATACTGGATATCCACCAGGCGCCGCACGATGTCCTGCCGTGAGATCTTTTGCCCCTTTTCAAGCAGCAGCAACATGCCGTAGTACGCTTCCGGCGAACCCAGGCCGTAAATGCAACTGACGCTCGCCACAATCAGGCAGTCGCGCCGCTCAAAAAGCGACCGCGTGGCGGACATGCGCAATTTGTCCAATTCATCGTTGATGGTGGCTTCCTTTTCGATATAGACGTCGCTCGAAGGAATGTACGCCTCGGGCTGGTAGTAGTCATAGTAGCTGACGAAATATTCCACCGCGTTGTGCGGGAAAAATCCCTTGAACTCGTGATAGAGCTGCGCCGCGAGCGTCTTGTTGTGCGCGAGGACGAGCGTGGGCCGGTTGATCGCTTCAACCACTTTCGCAACCGTATAGGTCTTGCCGGAGCCTGTCACTCCCAGCAGCACCTGGTGCTGTGCGCCGCTTTCAATCCCGCGCACAAGTTGCTCGATCGCCGTGACCTGGTCGCCCCGCGGCTTGTAGTCGGAAACAAGCTTGAAATCCATGCGCTCTCTGGATGGCGGAAGTCAAAAAAAACCTGGCGAATTCATTATATCCGCAATTCCGAGTGGGAATATCTCCCGTCGGAGCGCGATCAAGGTCAGGTTACAATAAAGTTGTGAAACGTTGCCCCCGAATCCATATCATGCTGGGCGAAGCGAAACATCTCCGTATTTCGCGGGTGGAGTACGCGTCGCATACATTCCATAATTCGGAACGGATGTCGCACGCGCGAAGTCCACTGTCAGAGTGCCTTTCACCCGTGTAACTGTCGGACCTTCTTCCTCCTGCGTCTCATGTACGCTACCGTCGTCTGCTTTCAAACGGACGAAATTATCTGGTCCTTTAAACACACCTTGGCTCGTTTGTACAGGCGTTTTTCTCAGAATCCGTGCAGCATACAACACGCGGATTGTCACGGTTCCCGCCGATCAGCACCGTCTTCGGGTAACCCGAGTACACGCGTGCCCCATACCCTGCAGACCGTCCGTGCGGCCGCTGATGCCCTTGTAAACACCGACTGAGTGCCATAATACCTGCCTCCGAGAAGGAGAGGCTGCCAACTCATCAGTAACTGTCGCAGATTTCCGGGTCATACTGGCTGGTTGGCCCAGGCGCCAAGGCGACTCCGCAACTTGCCGGTACAGCGAGGGCACGACGATCCAAGTCTCTGCGACGCAACGTCCTCAAACCACGGAACGCACAACTTTCGTCTTGCGGTAGCATACCGCCCTCTCCGCCCCCGGTGGAGAATGCTCGGGGCCCTCCTGGCGATTGAATCTCGTCAGAAGCGGCACCTGACACGCAATCGCACGCAGCGGTTGCCGCCGGGCGGATTTTTCTTGACAAGTGTTGGCTAATATGCTAGCCTAATCCCATGGGTTCTGTCGCGTGGGCCCCTGGACGTAATAATGCGATTGGACATCAACAGTCCAGACAGACTTGTAAACTATGGTCAAGTTGCTGAAAACACAAGGCGATGGCTTTCAAATGCTCAATACCGTGGGACAAAAAACATCGATTTTGCAAAAACGAACCGGAGAAGTTGTTGAAAACAAAGGACTGGCTATCAAAAATGGGACAAAACGAACCGGAAAACGAACCGAAGAAGTCCTTTAGATTCAGCGCCTGTGGAAAAATGAACCGGAAGGGACCACAGAATGACCTCGATCCTGCTGAAAACAGGATTGAGCCGGCAAACGAAGCAGAGAATAGCCCGCCGGTTTGGCTTGGCTGGATGCTGATCCGCCATCTCCGGCTGCGAGCCCAAAGCGCCAGCCGGGCGTGCGGCGTGATGGCGCCCCTAAATGCTGCGTGAGATTCCGGCTCGCAAAGGGATGAAAACGAGCCACAAACTGCTGCCTGTGATGCAGATCGCTTGCATCCTGACGGTATCGTTGTATACTTCCTACCCGTCAGGTGACCAAATATGATAAAAAAAGTCCAGCATCATTCGCGTTTTGTTTTATTTTTATTGGCGGCGGCTGTTGCCGCCGCCACCTTCACGAGCACAGCGCGCGCGCAGCGGCTTACTCCGGCTGAGATCGACCGCCGCGCAAACGAACTGCTCGCCAAACTAACCCTCGAACAAAAAATCAGGCTGATCGGCGGCGTGGACGGAATGTTCACGCATGCCATGCCACAAATCGGTCTGCCGCGGCTGAAGATGTCTGACGGGCCGGTCGGAGTTCGCGTATGGGGCCCGAGCATCGCCTACGCGGGAGGCGTGGGCCTTGCAGCATCATGGGACCCCGAACTCGCGCGAAAAGTTGGGGTTGCGCTCGGCTCGGACACGCGGGCTCGCGGGGTCCACATCCTGCTTGGCCCCGGAGTGGACATGTACCGTGCGCCAATGAACGGCCGCAACTTTGAATACTTCGGAGAAGACCCGTATCTGGCCTCGGCCATTGCCGTCGGCTATATCGAGGGTCTGCAGAGCGAGGACGTCGCGGCCACAATCAAGCACTACGCCATGAATGACTCCGAGTACGACCGCCAGCACGAAAACGCCATCGTGGGCGCCCGCGCGCTGCGCGAAATCTATCTGCCGGTGTTTGAAGCCGCCGTAAAGCAGGCGCATGTAGGCGCCGTCATGGATTCCTACAACCTGATCAACGGTGAATACGCCACCGCGAACAAGTTCCTGAACGTGGAGGTCCTGAAGAAGGAATGGGGCTTCCGCGGCATCCTGATGTCCGACTGGGGCGCGGCGCACGACGCCGTGGCGGATGCCAACGCCGGTCTCGATCTCGAAATGCCCTCGGCAAGGTACATGAACGCCGAGAACCTGCTGCCGGCAATCAAGGCAGGCAAGGTATCCGAAGCGACGATTGACGACAAGGTGCGCCGGATACTGCGGGTGGCCATCGAGTTCGGCTGGCTGAACCATGAGCAGACGGACCTCAGTCTTCCGCTTTACAATCCGAACTCGCTTGCTACGGCGCTTGAATCAGCACGGGAAAGCATCGTGCTGTTGAAGAATGAAGGGAACCTCCTGCCGCTCGACCTGAATAAGGTCCACACCATCGCTCTGATTGGCCCCGACGCATTTCCTGACGAGGCTTCCGCGGGCGGCAGCGGACACGTGACGGCCATTGCTCCGATCAGTTATCTTGAGGGCCTGACTGATTATCTGCCGCACACGAAAATTCTCTGGAACAGCGGCGTCAAAGATTTGAAACAGCTTCTCGGGCCGCAGGGCTTCTTTGCCGCACGCAATAACAGCTTCTCAACCGATGTGGAAGGCAAACATCAGGGGTTGACACAGGAAGAATTCGACAGCGGAACCTTCACCGGCACGCCCGATCGTACGCGCACCGTCCCGGGCGTTCAGTTGTGGGGAGGCAGCCCGTTCGTACCTCCGTCGCCCAAAAAGCTGGCCGTTCGATGGGTGGGTTACTACACGGCGAAAACCTCCGGGCCGCAGGAGTTCATCGCCGCATCGATCGCCCGCGACAGCTACAAACTTTATGTGAATGACAAACTGGTTCTGGAGGGCCTGCCCGGCCGCGGCGAGCCGCAAAGCGCCGAGATCGACATGCAGGCGGGCCAGGCCGTTCCTGTGCGGCTGGACTACTTGCCGGAATCCACCCGGATCAGGATAGGATTCAACGCGCTGCCGGCCGCGGATATGCTCGACCCCAATGCGGCCAAAGTTGCCTCCCTGGCGGATGTGGCCGTTCTTTCCGTCGGCTTTGATCCGGAAACCGAAGGTGAAGGCCACGATCGCACTTACGCGCTGCCGCCTGGCCAGGAAGCCCTGATCAAAGCTGTTGCCGCGGCAAACCCCCACACCATCGTAGTGCTTACTTCCGGCGGGAGCGTGGCCACCAGCGGATGGCTGAACCGAGTGCCGGCGTTGGTCGCCGCCTGGTACGGCGGATCGGAAGCCGGCCGCGCACTGGCCGATATTCTGGCGGGCCGCGTGAACCCTTCGGGCAAACTGCCCTTCACCTGGTGGAAGCGCGTGGAGGATAATCCCACCTATAACAATTATTACGAGGAACCTGGAACGAACGATGTGCACTACCGGGAAGGAATCTTCATGGGCTATCGCGCATATGGGCACAACGGCCAGCCTGCTCCACTGTTTCCGTTCGGCTTCGGGCTTTCATATACGACGTTTGCTTTCAGCCACCTGAGCGTCAGCCCGAGGGCCGCCAGCCCCGATGGCCCCATCACCGTGAGCTTTGACGTTGAGAATACGGGCCATCGCGAAGGCAGCGAAGTGGCAGAAGTTTATGTCAGCGATCCTTCCGCCACAGTGCCGCGGCCTGAAATTGAACTGAAGGGGTTCGAACGCGTCACCCTCAAGCCCGGCGAAACCCGCCACGTCAGCGTCACGCTGGACCGCCGCTCACTCGCCTACTGGGACACAAAGTCAAACGGCTGGAAAGTCGATCCGGGCGAGTTCGCAGTGTCCGTCGGCGACAGTTCGGAACATCTGCCGCTGAAGGAGACGTTCACGGTCCGGTAGATGCAGGGCGTGCCGGGCCGTCCGGCGCCGAGAGGTCTGCAGCTCAAGACCGATGCAACGCTTTTCATCCGATTGCACATTTTTGTGCAACTCACTAAAATTGCACGGAAGTGTGCAATTATGACGAGACGCTGGGCAGTCGTGGTATCTGACGTCGTGAGGTCCAGCCGCAGGCGGGACCTGCGCTCCATGCTCGGCCCAAGGCTGCGGGCCGTGAGCGCCGCCCACCTTCGGCAGAAGGTCATCCGCCTCCCCTACGCGGTGACGGCAGGGGATGAGTTTCAGACGATCGCGGGCGACCTGTCTCAGCTACCCGGTCTGATCTATGATCTGCGCAGGCGGATGAGGCCGCTGCGGCTCCGCATCGGCATCGGCATCGGCACGGTCCACGGCCGCATCCGCCCGCCCGTGAACCAACTTGGGGGTCAGGCATTTGAGTTCGCCCGGGAGGCGATCGAGGAAGCAAAGAGTTCGCATACCCACCTGGAGATGCGGACCCGCTTCCGCTCCGACCATGAGGGTTTTGATGCGCTCGCAAATTTGATTTACTGCCTCCATGATGCGCTGGTGGGCGACCCTTCCGAGCAGCAATGGGCGACGATCGACGCCTACCTGGCCAGGAAGCGCGTTGACCTTGCGGCGAATGCTCTCAAGATCAGCGCATCCACTGCGTCGCGGAACCTGAAAAGAAGCCGCTTCTGGTATTCTCTTGAAACCATCGAAACGGTCAGCAGGCTCATCCGGACCACATTTTCCTGATTGCACAAAAACGTCTCATCTGAAAGGATTGCACGATTTCATGCAATTATTCACGACATGCTTTCTTGCGCTCTATCTGGCTCACCTGCTCACGGACTTCGTCTTGCAATCCGACCGGATGGTTGCTCAAAAGAAGGCGGGAGCCGTTCCGGCATATGCGCGGCATGGCGGAATTCATGCGCTCGCATGCACGCTGATCATGTGGCTCGCGCTTCCGGATGTGGCTTCCAGGTCCATCTTCTACGCGATCATGGCGGGATTAACTCTGGCGCACCTTGCGATCGACGGGGCCAAATCGCAGCTTGTGCGATCAGGAGGAATCGATGACGACGCGAAAGCGCTGCTCTGCGACCAACTGTTGCACCTCCTGACGGTCGGCGCCGCTTCATGGCTGCTGGCGGCGACTCCTCTCCTCGATCTGATTTCGAGAGTGCGTGCGTATCAGTCGCAAATGGAGAAGCTGCTTCTTTTGCTGGTCGTGTATGTGGGAATCATTTTCGGAGGAGGTTATGTCGTCCGCTTCCTGACGAAGGCCCTCGGGCAAGGCGCGCTGTGCGCCAGCGATGTGACACGGGATGAACTGCAAAACGCCGGAATGTACATTGGATGGCTTGAACGCTTCCTCGTCCTGACGGCCCTGCTTTTGCAGTCGCCTGCGACTGTGGGGCTGATTTTTACTGCCAAGTCGATTGCAAGATACCCTGAGCTGAAATCCGTCCGGTTTGCTGAGTATTTTCTTATCGGCACGCTCCTCAGCGTAAGCATTGGAATCATCGGCGGACTTATTCTATTAAGAGCGTTTTATGGCTCCGTAGTGCTCGCCAGATAACCCGTCTGGGGTCACTCTTGCAGTGGGTCCCGCAAGTTCGCGAAAATCCAAAGGCAAGAAGGTAACGCCTTGAGGGTCGCCTTTTCAGCGTGACGCCTTCCCGGTTCCCACTTCAGCAAAGACCCGGGCTATGATCTCCCGGGCTTCTTCCTGGATCTGATGCAAATGGTCTTCGCCAAGGAAGCTTTCAGCGTAAACTTTGTAAACGTCCTCGGTACCGGAGGGGCGTGCGGCAAACCACCCATTCGCCGTCACGACCTTCAGGCCGCCGATCGGCTGCCCGTTTCCGGGCGCCGTGGTGAGCATGGCTTCGATCTTTTCACCCGCAAGATGCTGAGTCCCTACCTGCTCGGGCGAAAGCCCCGCAAGAATGGCCTTCTGTTCTGGCGTAGCGGGGACGTCGATCCGCTGGTAGGCCGGACTGCCGAATTCAGCCGTCAACTCGTTGTAAAGTTCACTGGGATCGCGGCCGGTTCGCGCGGTCATTTCGGCGGCCAAAAGCCCCATGATGATGCCGTCCTTATCGGTTGTCCACACCGTACCGTCACGCCGCAGAAAGGACGCCCCTGCACTTTCTTCGCCGGCGAATCCCAGCAAACTATTCAACAGGCCATCGACAAACCATTTGAAGCCGACCGGCACTTCAACCAGCTTCCGCCCCAGTTTGGCTGCCACGCGGTCAATCATGCTGCTGCTGACGAGCGTCTTGCCGACGGCCGCGTTGGAGGGCCAGCCGGGGCGGTTGCGGAACAGATAGGACACTGCCACGGCCAGGTAATGATTGGGATTCATCAGCCCGGCGCTTCGTGTCACAATGCCGTGCCGATCGTGGTCCGTGTCACAGCCGAAAGCAATGTCAAAGCGGTCTTTCAGCGCGACCAGTGCCGCCATGGCGTAAGGCGAAGAGCAATCCATGCGAATCTGGCCGTCCCAGTCAAGCGTCATAAAACGGAAAGCAGGATCAACGAGCTTATTAACCACGGTCAGAGGCAGATCGTAATGTTCGGCAATGCGCTCCCAGTACGTTATGCCCGCTCCGCCCAGCGGATCAACGCCGATGTTCAGATGCGCCCCACGAATGGCGTCCATGTCCACAACCGAACCCAGGTCGTCGACATAGGCCCCTGTGTAATCGTGTTTATGCGTTGTTGGGCGATTCAACGCTTTTTCCAAGGGGATTCTGCGAACGTCGCCCAGACCGCCTTCGAGCAGCGCGTTCGCGCGATCGGCAATCCAGCGCGTCGTGCCTGTATCGGCTGGGCCGCCTTCGGGCGGGTTGTATTTGAAGCCGCCGTCTTCGGGAGGATTATGGGACGGAGTGATGACGATGCCGTCGGCGCGAATTTCTTTCTGCCTGCGGTTGTACGTCAGGATCGCATGGGAGAGGGCGGGCGTCGGCGTGTAGCCTCCGGCGGAGTCGATCATCACGTCCACTTCGTTGGCGGCGAGGACTTCCATGGCGGTGGCAAATGCAGGTTCCGAAAGCGCATGGGTGTCTTTCGCCAGGAAGAGCGGGCCGCCGATTTTCTGCTCTCGCCGGTAGTCGCAGATGGCCTGAGCAACGGCAAGAATGTGGCCTTCATTAAACGAGTTTGTGAAAGACGAACCCCGATGGCCGGATGTCCCAAAGGAAACGCGCTGCGCGGGCACAGCAGGGTCCGGTTTGCCGGTGTAATATGCGGTGATCAATCGGGGAACGTTGATCAGCATCGAAGGATCAGCCGGCTGGCCGGCGCGAGGGTGTGCCATAAGGATTCCTCCTTCATCGAAGCGCCAGATTACAAACTGCTAATGATGAATTTTCGGCGCGTTTCCCGCTTTGAAACTCTGCGTAATAATCAACATTGTATCACCGCCATAGCCTCCCGCGGCCGGGCGCAGCGTCGCGTCAGGGTGCTATAATAAATAAATTTGGAGTCCGGAAGAGCTACCATGCATTCCATCTTACTCTGGCTGGCATTGCTCCTTTATTTTGCCGGGATTGTACTGACAGTCCCCTCAGTTGTAAAGCATCGGCCATCACTCTCTCCCGCGGCCCTTGCGGCCCTTGGCGTCGGGCTGGCGCTTCACGCCTCCGCCTTGATTGCCAGAGCAGTCAATCTGGACCGCCTGCCGGTGATCGACGTTCAGAGTGCCCTTTCGTTCTTTGCATTTCTGGTGACTCTGGCCTTTTTTCTGGCATATTTGCGCTACAGGATCAACGTGCTGGGCCTTTTCATGCTGCCGCTGGTGTTTGTCCTGACCCTGTTCTCCGCTTTACGTCCAGGGCCATCCTTTCAATCAATGGCGTTTCGCAGCGGGTGGCTGATGGTCCACATCAGTTGCATCATGATCGGCTACGTGGGCTTTTTCCTCACCTTTGTGGCCGCCGTCATGTATCTGATTCAGGAGCGCCAATTGAAATCCAAAAACCCGCGGGCGTTCTATTACCGGCTGCCATCGCTTGAAGTTTGTGACCAGCTTTACTACCGCTCACTCCTGTTCGGGCTGCCGTTCCTGACCCTGGGCATTCTGACGGGATTTGTCTGGGCTGCGCGGATGTGGCATGGCCCTTGGGAACTCGATCCCAAAATCCTCGCAGCACTGATCACATGGTTTATCTATCTCTTTTTGTTTTCAGCGCGTTTGAGCGGAACGTGGCCTATTCGCCTTTCGGCCTATGTGGCCATCCTGGGCTTCGCCGCAATCATGGTGACCTTTGTGGGAATCAGCTTCGTCAGCGGCTGGCACGGCTACGTGCCTCGGCTGGGCAGTGCGCCTTGATGTGACGCAGCTCACATACCCGGATTCTGGAAAGGCGGAAAATAGCGTTTGCCGGTGATGTAATGAGAGTATGAACCTCGCGCTTGTGGGAATCAATCATCGAACGGCTCCCGTTGAAGTCCGGGAACGGATGAGCATTCCGGAGTCCCGCCTTCGCGAGGCCGTGCGTGACCTGGTTCGAAGAGAAGGCATTCAGGAGGGCCTGATTCTCTCCACCTGCAATCGTGTGGAAGTTGTTGCAAGCGCTCGCGATGGCATCGCTGCCGAGCCGATTATACGCCGCTTCCTCGCAGACCATCATCAGTGCAACCTGGCCCTCTATGAAAAGCACTTCTATCAATACCGCCAGCGGGAAGCCATCGAGCACCTTTTTCGGGTAGCGTCCAGCCTGGATTCGATGATTGTGGGTGAGCCGCAGATCCTCGGCCAATTGAAACAGGCTTACAATGCGGCCCGGGACGTCGGGGCTTTGAATGGGACCTTGAACGAAATCACTTTGCGCGCGCTGGCTGTGGCACGCAAGGTCCGGAGGAACACTGCTATCGGGGCATCAGCCGTTTCCGTTTCCTATGCGGCGGTGGAACTTGCCCGGAAGATATTTGGAGATCTGACGGGGAAATCGATCCTGGTTCTCGGTGCGGGCAAAATGAGCGAGATCGCCGCCAGAAACCTAATTCGCAGCGGCGCGGGAGCGATTTTCGTTGCTAACCGGACCTACGAGCGCGCGGTGGAACTTGCCGAGGCCTTTCATGGTACGGCCATTCGATACGAGCAGATACTCGATCACGTTGGCGAAGCTGATATCATCATCTGCTCCACGGCTGCACCCCACTATGTGATCCAACGCAAGCATGCGGAGCAATGGCTTGCCGCGCGCAAGAACCGACCGATGTTTTTCGTGGATATCTCGGTTCCGCGCAACATCGATCCGTCAATCAACGAACTCGATAACGCATTCGTGTACGATATCGATGACCTCGGCCAGGTCGTCGAAGCCAACAAGAAAGAACGCGAACGGGAGGCGTTCTGGGCGGAGCAAATTATCCAGGATGAAGTGCAAAAGACCATGCGGCGGCTGGCCTCGCGGGAGGTCGTCCCGACGATTGTGGCGCTCGAGCAGCGGCTCGAAGCGATCCGCGAGAGCGAGCTTGAACGGTATCGGGGCCGTTTGGGCGATTTGACTCCCCAGCAACGCGAGGCTATTGACGCCTTGACGCACGGCATTCTGAATAAGGTCCTTCACGGTCCGATTCAGGAATTGAAGAGCGGCGTTGGCCGTCCGGAACAAAGTTCGCTCGTGTCACTGGTTCGCAAGATGTTCGGCGTAGTTGAGTGAAGCATTCTGTCATTGAAGTTTTTTGATTTTGCGTCTCCAAACTTTCGAGAATGGGGCAACTCCGCCACGGGGCGTGTTAACCGATTACCGCTCTTATGCAAATTACGATTGGATCAAGAGGCAGTTCACTCGCTCTATGGCAGGCCGATTGGGTAAAAGCTCGCCTCGAGGCACTTGGCCACAAATTACAAATCAAGATCATCAAAACCAGCGGTGACAAGCTCCAGGACGCTGCGCTTGCCGCTTCAGGGACCAAGGGGCTGTTCATCAAAGAAATTGAAGAGGCCTTGCTGGACGGCGAGATCGATCTGGCCGTGCACAGCATGAAGGACCTCCCCACTGAGTTGCCCGAAGGCCTTGGCGTCGCGGCGGTCCCTGAGCGTGAAGACCCGCACGATGTGCTCGTTTCAAAAGACCATCGGACACTGAAAGATTTGCCATCCGGCGCGCGCATCGGCACCAGCAGCCTGCGGCGCCAGTCGCAGTTGCTTGCCTTACGGGCCGATCTCAACATTCTTGCAATGCGCGGCAACGTGGACACGCGGCTGCGAAAGCTCGATCGCGGCGACTGCGACGCACTCGTGCTGGCCGGCGCCGGCTTGAAGCGTCTGGGATTTGCCCAGCGCATCACAAGCTGGTTCAGCGAAGATGAAATCTGCCCAGCAGTCGGACAGGGTGCGCTTGCCATTGAAGTCAGCCTGGAAAACGCAAATGTTATGCAAGCGGTCGCGCCGCTGGACCATCCATCGACGCACCGATCTGTCCGAGCGGAGCGGGCCATGCTGCGTGCACTTGGAGGCGGGTGCCAGCTTCCGATCGCCGCCTATGCAAAATGCGATTCAGAAGTAATGCACTTGACGGGCGTGGTTGCGAGTCCAGACGGTACGCGTGTGCTTCGGACAAGGGCCTCGGGCAAAGCTGAAAATCCGGAAGACTTGGGAAAGCGCGCGGCTGCGGCGCTTATCGACCGGGGCGCGCACGAACTTCTCAGCCAGGCAGAGTCACACGCAAAGTGATCTTCGACCTGGAAACTTCATCAACCACTTAACGTCAGCAACCAGCAGGTGGAAATGGGCGGAAAGGTTTACCTTGTCGGTGCCGGGCCTGGTGATCCCGGCCTGCTGACTCTCAAGGGCAAAAAGGCCCTCGAGCGCGCGGACGTTGTCATCTACGACTTCCTCGCCAACGACGACCTGCTCCGGTACGCGGGGCCGGATTGTGAGAAGATTTCCGTCGGCAAGCGGCCGGGCGAAAGATCAACGCCTCAGGAAGACATCAACAGCCTCATCATCAGCAAGGCCAAGGAAGGCAGGATTGTCGTCCGTCTGAAAGGCGGCGATCCGTTCATCTTCGGACGCGGCGGCGAGGAAGCTCTGGCCCTTGCCAGGGCCGGAATCGCCTTCGAAGTTGTTCCCGGAGTTTCCTCAGGCCATGCGGTCCCTGCATACGCGGGAATCCCACTCACACAACGTGAATTATCTTCGAGCGTAACTTTTCTGACGGGCCACGAGCCTCCTTCCAGTTCTTCAAACGCGATTAACTGGTCAAAGCTTGCCACCGGCTCGGACACGCTGGTCCTGTTCATGGCGGTACGCAATCTGCCGGAGATAAGCGCGGTTTTAATCAGGGAAGGCCGCGACCCGCAAACTCCTGCAGCGCTGATTCGCTGGGGTACGCGAATAGAACAGCAAACCGTCACCGGCACGCTGGCAGATATCGCCGCGAAAGCCGGTGGAATCGAGGCTCCCGCTGTTGTCGTAGTGGGAGAAGTCGTCGGCTTGCGGGAAGAACTCAACTGGTTCGAACGGCTGCCGCTTTTTGGCAAACGCATCGTGAACACGCGCGCGAAAGAGCAGGCCGGCACTCTCACCGAAGCCATCGAAGAACTCGGGGCTAAAGCTGTCGAGATACCGGCGATTGAGATTCGAGATCCACAGTCATGGGTGCCGCTCGACGAAGCGATCCAGCGGTTAGAAGAGTTTGATTATCTGATCTTCACGTCGGCCAACGGAGTCAAGAAATTTCTGGGTCGCCTTCATGCGTGCGGACGCGATGTGCGTGACCTGAAAGGATTGCAGATCGGCGCGATCGGACCCGGGACCGCAAGTGAACTGTCCGCCACTGGCATTCGCGCTGATTTCCTTCCAGAAGAGTACCGCGCGGAGGGTCTGATTGAATGCATCCAGGGCATTGATATTCGCGGCAAGAAGTTTCTGATACCCCGCGCGAAAATCGCCCGCGACATTCTGCCGCGCACGCTCGAGGAGCGCGGCGCGCAAGTAGAAGTGGTCGAAGCCTACGAAACGACGCAGCCCGACTATGCCAGGGGAGAACTCAAACAACTCCTTTCGCCCGCGCCTGATGCCATCACCTTCACAAGTTCGTCCACGGTGAACAATTTTGTGAAGCTGCTTGATCAACATTATCTTCGTGGAGTTATGGATAGTGCCGCTCTTGTGTCAATCGGACCCATCACTTCCGCGACGATTCGAAAACACGGCCTGAGGGTTTCGATCGAAGCCAGGGAGTCAACCATCAAAGGGCTTGTTCAGGCGCTGCAAGACTACTTCAGCCGTGACGCGGAGGAGATTTCCTGTCCCGGTCCATGACCGGACCGCGGACAGGCGGAAAAGTTGTCATGTTGAACGGCAATATCCCTGCATTTCATGGAACACAAATGCCGGAACTCTCCGTCGCGCTCAGAATCACAGGCAAATAGACTTTTTTCCAGATTATGGTTAGAGATTGAGCAGTTCCCGCAGTTTTCGCGTCTGCGCTCGGCTCACAGGGATTTCCGTCTCGCGCCGGTCCTGCATCTTGAGTTGATATGAACTCTTGAACCAGGGGACGACTTCCTTGATGCGGTTGATATTCACAAGGTAGGAGCGATGGACCCGCCAGAAAACGTTCGGGTCAAGGTTGCTTTGAAGCTCTTCCACCGTGCGGAAATTCGACTGGCCTTCAAGGTCCTTAGTCACGATGCTGATCACGCCATCCTGGATCGTCGCATAGATAATGTCTGAAGAATCGACAAGGACCATGCGGTTGCCGCTCTTGACAACAAGTTTGCTGGAGGCCGGCGCCGGACGCTCCTCGATCATATGGACCAGCCGATCAAGCTTTTGAAATGCGGTTTCCGAAGCTTCCAGCATCCCGCGCACACGCTGTAAAGCTTTTTCCAGGCGGTTCTTTTCGATCGGCTTCAGCAGGTAATCCACCGCGTTGACTTCGAAGGCACGCACGGCGTAGTGGTCGTATGCAGTCACAAAAACGAAGTAGGGCGGGCGATTGCCCTGATCGAGCAACTTCTTAATCACCCCGAAGCCGTCCAGGCCGGGCATTTGAACGTCCAGGAAGACCAGCTTGGGATGCAATTCGCCAACAAGGCTGACCGCCTCGATACCATTTTTCCCCTGCCCGACAACGTCAACGTCCGGAAAGTTCTTCAGCAGGTACGCGAGTTCATCCCTGGCTGGTTGCTCGTCGTCAACGATCAGCGCGGAAATCTTCATCTTGCTCCTTTCCGTTCGGCAACGGCCCTTCAACAGATATCCGTCAGGAAAACTAGTATACCAGCCTGCTCTTGTCCAGATCATCCCGCACGCCGGGCCGCCACTGCGGGGCAGACCGCCTGGTTATGAATTCTCCGCCCGGTAATTCCAATTGTGATAACATTTGCGGCTATAAGGGCCTCTTAACCCGCGGTGGAGGCCGGTCATGAACTTCAAGTAAGCCCAACTGGAGAAAGGAGCGGCCATGAAACGCCGAATCCTGATCGTCCTTCTTGCCGGACCTTTGTTGCTCGGGCTTCCTACCCGATACTCACTCCGTGGCCAGACATGTACCGACGACGAAGGGATGGTCAAGAGCTACGTTCAAAGTATCACTGATCTGATCGACACGGTTAAGAAAGAAAATCTCCCTGACTTTGAAAAGGCGTATCACGAACAAAGCTGCCTGACCCGGCTAACGCTGGCGCTGGGCATCGTCAACAGCCTGATCGACTGCTTGAACAAGGCAGCTAAAGACCCCGCAGCCACTCAGGAACAGATTGCCGCAATCAAAACTAAACTTCAGAGCTATACCAAGCTGAAATCGACGCTTGAACAGGACCACGAATCATTGAAGGCTGCGAAAGACACCAAAACTGCAAAAGCCTTGATCGAGAAGTTTGTCATCTCGACCTGAGCGAACCCGGTTCTATCCTGCCCAATTCGTTCCGGCTTTTGACGATGTTGCTGTAGACTGTCTGCGTGGAAGGAGGAGTGTACCCATTTGCGCGCAAAAACGAAAGTCCAAGTTCTCAGCAGCAAGACTGTGTATGAGGGCCGAGTCGTGGGTCTCAAGCTTGACCGGGTGATAGAGCCTGGAGGCGTTGAGTCAACCCGGGAAGTCGTGGAGCACCGGGGCTCGGTGGTCATACTCCCGCGACTCCCCAACGGCCGCATTGTTCTCGTTCGCCAGTACCGCTACCCTGCTCGAAAGCACATGTGGGAGCTTGTCGCAGGATCGCTCGAAGCCGGTGAGAGCATCATCCATGCGGCGCGACGCGAATTGCGGGAAGAAACGGGCTATCGAGCAGGCTCGTTCAAGCGCCTTTTGTCCTTCTATCCCAGCCCGGGCATCCTGACGGAAGTGATGCACCTTATTGAGGCGCGAGACCTGACCCTTGCAAAGGCTGACCCGGAAGCCGATGAGCGCATTCAGGTCGGCGAATTTTCAAAGACGGAGATTGACAGGATGCTGCGCGAAAAGAAGATCATCGACGGCAAGACATTGGTTGGCCTCCTTTGGGACCGCCGGAGATTTGGCAGCAGGTGAACGGAATTTGCCCCGAGCCGGAAAAACCCTATCGTGAGTAAAGGTCTGGAGGAAACGCAGGACGGAAAAGGCCATTCTCCTTTGTCGGATATGCATGCTGGAAGGTGAGAAATGAAGAACGGGTATGGAAAGCCGGTGCCAGTGCCGCCTCTTGAAGACCGGAAACAATACCGGAACTCGCCCGATGAAGGGAGGAAGTAACATGGCGGAAAAACCGGTCACTGCAATACAAAGAATCCCGATGCTGTTAGGGAATGAAGAGGTGGAAACATCCCGCCTGCGCACGATCAGTCTTCCCTACGACGGCACTCCCGTAGCTGAAGTTTACGATGCCGACGCTGCCACCGTAGATCGCGCAATTGCGGCAGCACAAGCCGGGGCCAGGGTTATGGCCAGCCTTACTCAACACGAGCGCGCGGAATTGCTTGACCGGCTGCGTCGGCTGCTGGCCCGCGATGCGGAAGAGTTCGCTCGCCTGCTGTGCCTCGAGACCGGCAAAACGATTCGTGAAGCGCGAATCGAGGTGACGAGGGCACTGACAACTCTTGAAGCTTCAGCAGACGCCGCCCGCGGTCTGCGCGGCGAAGTCGTTCCGATAGAAGCTGCACCGGGTGGACAAGGGCGCTGGGCTGTAACCGTCCGGGAGCCTCTGGGTATCGTCGGCGCCATCACGCCGTTCAATTTCCCATTAAATCTTGCGCTGCATAAAATCGGCCCCGCACTCGCGGCTGGTAACAGCGTTGTTCACAAGCCATCGGAAAATACGCCTCTCAGCGCATTGCGACTCGCCCGCCTTGCGGCGGAGGCCGGGACCCCTCCCGGGGCTTACAATGTCGTGACAGGTCCAGGAGAAGAAACCGGCAGCCGGATCGTCGGTGATCCCCGCATCGCCATGATCACGTTTACAGGCAGCGCCGAAGTGGGTCAGCAGATTCGAGCGGTTGCGGGTCTGCGGAGAGTTACGCTCGAGATGGGTTCGAACTCTTCCGTCATTTTGGAGCCCGATTGCGATCTGGATTGGCTGGTTCCGCGCTGCGTCGGCAGCGCCTATGCCCTTGCCGGTCAGGTCTGCATTTCGCTCCAGAATATTTACGTGCACGAATCGATTGCGGATAAGTTTACGGAGCGTTTTTTAGCCGGGGTGCGGGCGCTCAAAGTCGGTCACCCCCTTGATGAAACCACAGACATGGCTTCGCTCATCAGCGTGGCGGCCGCAGAACGCGTGGAAAGCTGGATTCAACGGGCTGTGGCGCGCGGCGGACGGTTACTCACCGGAGGGAAACGCCGCGGCTCGGTTATTGAACCGGCCGTGCTGGATAATGTTCCTGCCGACGAAGACATTTGCTGTAAGGAAGCCTTTGGCCCGCTTGCCGTCATCCACCGATACTCGGAACTTGACCAGGCGATCGATGCGGTCAACGCGAGTGTGTACGGTCTGCAGGCGGGCATATGCACACGAGACATCGACAAAGCGTTCAAGGCCGCTCGCAGACTTCATACCGGCGGTGTGATCATCAATGACGTTCCGTCATTCCGTGTTGACCTGATGCCCTATGGCGGCACCAAAATGAGCGGCGTGGGGCGCGAAGGTCCGCGTTATGCGGTTGAGGAAATGACCGAATTAAAGCTGATCTGCTGGCGAGGGTGAGTGACAGGTCTGCCCCGGACCGCAGCCGGCTTTTTACGACAGATATGATTCAACTCAGCGGATAGCCGTCAGGGTCTTTTCCCCTGAGTCGCCGCCACCACACCTGAATCGTTGGAACATTGATCGTAATAATGAAAAGCTTCCGCAGGCGGTCAGGCGGACAGCCAAGCGGTCGTACACCATGCCACGAGTGTTCAGTACGCTGGAACAAGAGGCTGCCGTTGCCCCGAGGATCAAGTGAAGCCGCAACTTTCAGGTCGTCAAACAAGGGAGCTGAATGGGGTTTAAACCGCCCGCTGTCATCCAGAATCAGGATCTCGCCGCCCCACGCCGATTCCCAATCAGCTTGGGTATTGAAATAAAAAATGTGCGTCCCGAGCTTTCGCCTGGCATCACAGTGCGGTGAGACAGAACAACCCTGCCACGCATAGTACCACTCAAAAGTCAGGATTAATCTCGTGCTGGCGGGAACCCCGAACAGCCGCCGGACAAAGGCGTCGTAAGCAGGGCCCTGAAGTTCAGCGATGAAGTTTTTCCACGCCGGGGCAAGAAGAATTTGGGGACGGTAGTGGAGAATGTACCGGTCGTGGCTCATTTGCCCGTGTGTCCGTTTAACCCCGACAATCCGATCAAATAGCTTGACGTCTGGCAGGTTAGCCAAAAGTTCCTCATATCCCTCACGGGTAAGCGCCGGCCGAATCTCAACCCAAGGGTAAGGTTTGTGATTTCGGAAGTCGTTTGAAGAAACCGTATTAAAGGCTTCGTGGTTGAGGTATGCCATCATCAGCCTCAATGAAATTGTGTCTCAATCACCGTCGGAATCCACATTTCCATCCGGTGCGGTCCTGAAATTTCTCTGCCGGTGCCGTCCTGAAATTTCTCTGCCGGTGCCATCCGTGAACCGTCACGCGCTGATATAGGCGCGCATCCGTTGCTCACTTGGAATTGACAAACGCCCCTTGGCGATCGAGAGCAGTCCAAAATGTTTCAGTCGTTCGATGGCCTGTGAAATCACCTGACGTGCGTCACCAAAACCAGCGGCCGTTTCCGTGACCTCCTGGTTCGCCAGAAGGATGTTTGTCGCCTCTTCCTGAAATAAACCCTCAGGACCGGTATAAGTCAAAAGTAGAGGAACTATTTTGCGGTCCAGATCCAGCAACGGTCTTTCACTCTTTCTCCAAGGAGACAACGACCAGCGGCTGCCGTAAAGCACCTTGCGCACAGCTTCGGGATAACGAGTATTGAAAACAATGTCCCAGAAACCATTCGTCAAACCATAACCGAGTTCAGTTCCGGCCGGAGCGTGGTGGAACCCGTGGTGTCGCTTGATGTACCGGAAATATCGATCATTGAAAGGATAAAAATGGACGGAGTGGTGGATCCACTCTTCGAGGACATAACATTCGACCACGCCTGCCAGCAGCATAGGCAGCGTATAGACAGGTCCGATAAAGCTGAGCGGAGCGGCAACAATGAAAAGTCCCAGCAAATCTGTGAGTGCCCCGTTAATGTGAAGCCCGTCATAGGGGCGTTCATGATGCTCCCAGTGTAAAGGGTCCAAACGTTCGTGCGCAAACCGCCTCAGAAAACCTTGCCCCGGGCCGAACCTGCCGTGCAGAATATACCGATGGAAAAAGAATTCGACAAGCGTCCACACGGGAACCGCTGCGAGGAGGAAAAGGAGAGCGATTCCGGAATGCGGGGACCTGATGGCGAACACGGTGATAATGGCAAAGTAAATTGTATAAAAGACTGTGACCGGGTACAGGCGTCGGCGGGAAATTCTGGCCTGCTCCTGTTTGTAGAGTTCGAAGGATTGCGTGTTGTTACTCTCCAATGCAACCGGGGAAGACATCGCAGCCGCCCAAGTGTGCCAGCCTAAAAGTCGTTGCGTGGGCTTTCAGTGACGAACGTCACATGCCATCGTGATGCAAATTCGCGTATCAACCCCCATCACCAGCCGGCTCAAGCTTGCCTGAAGCAAGCGCCGAAACGGCGCGCCATGGCGACACCTGTTACAACAGTGGCAACGCAGCGCCGGAGGGTGTATCGGCTGCGCACAAAATTGACATGGCGCTGCGGAGACGGGCACTCCCATTCAGTGCCAGCTTGGCAAGATGACGGTTACTGGGATCCGAGTGACTCGGCTAAGCCGAGTGGGAAGTTCGAAGCACAGGAGACAAGACAACGGGGGCAGAAAAGAACAAAGCGAGGGACTGCGGGTTTCGGGCTAGCCCATAGTCCCGGCTGAGAACCTCATCCGTTCCTGAAAATAACGCCGTTGTGAACTTGAAGGCGGCAATTCGAGCCGGGCGACTCACGAACTGTGCCCATGTGCCTCTTCCTCCTTAGCCATTATCCCCTTGACAAGCTAACTCATAAATATATACTTAGTCGCCAGGGAGTTTTTACGGTGTTCGCATCGGGAAAGTGTTCCTATGAGAACGGCCAGGAGTCTGGGCGATTCCTGGCCGTTTGTTTTTCTGGGAAATCCGATGGGGCCATCGGCCACTTATGTACAGCGACTAAGGAGGAACGGACGTGGCAAGACTGCAAGGCAAAGTGAAGTGGTTTAATAACAGCAAGGGTTACGGCTTCATTGGGCAAGATGGCGGAGCCGACGTTTTTGTTCATTATTCAGCTATTCAGGGCGATGGATTTAAGTCGCTCCAGGAAGGCGATACTGTCGAGTTTGAAATCGTCCAGGGGCAAAAAGGGCCTCAAGCCGACAAAGTTACAAAAGTAGAATAAGCGGGAATGGGCAGTTCCCGGGCTTCCATTCATTTTCAAGAGACCTGAAAGGCCGAATTTATACGGGCGCCTACTCAATTTTGACAACTTCTTGACAATGAATGCCCAGGGTTGCTTTACAATTGATGCTGCCGATGCGGTACTGCACTTTCCGGCAGGAAGTTAGAAATTCGTCATGGAATACGATCAAGCGGCAGGCTGCCGGGTAACGGCAAGTGTTGGAGACCATCGGAATCCGATTAAGGAAATTTCCATGGAACGAGGGAGGAAGAGAATGCAGCGATTGATTGCCGTGTTCGGAGCACTCTTACTTGCCGCGCCTTTCGGCACCGCCGCAGGACGTGTCGCGCTGACCCATCGGAGTGAAGTTGCTTACTACCCCGATACAGGCCCGGTGACATCATCGGTCCTGACCATACCTGCGGAAACGCTGGTTAAAGCGCGCCTGATCTCAGGAATGCATACGATGGTCAGCCATGTGAACGATCCGGTTTCGGCTGAAATGACGGAGCCGGTCTACATTGATGGCCGTGTAGCGCTTCCTAAGGGAACGCTCTTCGACGGCCACATTACTTCCATCCGCCGGCCTGGCTGGATGCGGCATAACGGAGAGATTGCCTTCCGGTTCGACCATGTTACGTTGCCTGACGGACATCAGGTTCCGGTTTCGGCGATCATAACTCGTCTGGACAGCAACAAGGACCTGATGGGGACCCTTGATCCGGAAGGCCACGTACGGGGGCGCAGACAAGGCTCATGGAGGAGCTTCCTGACGGGCGCTATCGGCGTCGGCGGTCTCACAGCCGCGCGCGCCGTCGTGGCAAGCTCTGCGGCGCTGACTGTTGCCGCGCCCGCAAGCGCTGCTGTTTTTGTCGGTTACGAACTTTTCCTGCGGCGCGGAGGCAACGTTAATGTGCCGCCGATGACGGGATGCAGCATTCGCATCCTCAGTTCCCTGAAGGTTCCAGGCCTGGCCTAAGATGTACTGAAGTCAGGTTTCGCTTCATGTTTACTGGGGAGCAGCCCCTGCGGCTGCTCCGCCAATTTCGCTGTAACTTGCCACAAGCGTAATCCCAATCTGATCTCCTGTTTGGGTAAGGCCCATGGCTTGGAAAGGATTGGGATGGTTAGGATACTGGTTCTGCCAGGCAATTTGCTGGGCCAGCTTCAGGCCCTCCAGGACCTGGCGGAGGCTTGCCGCATCGTTATCCGACTTGCAGAACATTTTGAGAGTTAACCGGATGTCGCTGCCCGTCTGGATTTTGTAACCCAGCACGTCCACGCCCTGAAACACTTTTCCCCAATCCAGCTCAACGTCATTCTGCCCGGGCATCCAGCCCTTGAACCATGAAGCTACGGCGGAAGCGACGGCAACTCCCCAAATTGGCGCCGCCCCTGATTGTTCCTGTTTCACCACATTGGCAAAAGCCGTGTTGGATTCAAGTCCGCCACCACCGCTGTCGAGAGCACTCATGATCTGGCTCAGGGTGTTCAGTGTTCCAAATGCGCCCTCGGTTGGGCTGAGCACAACCACGCATTCCGTCCCAAGACCCGCGCCCAGGCAGTACCCGGTCTTGCTCCCAATAGGCTGGGGAGGAATGTTTCGGGCTGCGGCCCGCTCATCGAGGGCATTTGGACGAAAGTGACCGCTTGCAAACCCGTAGAGATTCATGTTGGGACCGTCGGTGTTCCACCCCAACACCAGCTGATCCACGTCATTCTCTGCAACGCCAAGCTCCGCCATCGTATCAACAAGTTTCTTGAGCTGCGGCCCCATGTAGTGTTCGCGCAGGCTTGCGTAATTCGGCAGCTTGCGAAGCGTTGACGGGCTGGAAAATTCCAGCCGAATGGTATCCGTGGGGAAACTGTTGAGGGCCTTTGATATGAGATCCTGCCCCAACAAAGGAGCGGCTCCCGCAAGTGCCAGCACGGCCATGACAAGAGTCAACTTTACGAATAATCTCATTCAGATCTCTTCCTCGTTCTTCAAGACCACTACTTCCCGCCTGTGTGAGCGCGTAAGAAACGTTTTCAGGCTGCCATTGGTTATCAGCCTTTCAATCTCCCGGTTGGTCAGCGGGGCATAAGGGAACTGGCCGGATTCCTCGCCTTCCGCGCCGAGAGTTGTAAGACTTTCAAGCCACCACCGCCCGTCTTTGCCGTGCGCGAGGTTGGGTTCACGGAGAAAAAAGTAGAAGATGCCACCTGGCTTAAGGAGAGAAATCAGAACCCCCACAAGTTCGGCCACATTCTCGCGCGGAACAAGGTCCAGCAGGTGCCAGCCGAAAATCAGGCTGAGAGAAGTGGGAGGAACAACCGGAAGCTGTTTGAGCAATTCATCAAGGCGGAAAACGGTCTGTTTCCCAGCCTGCTGCCAATACGCTGGGTCGCCGCGCTGCAACGGTGCGATCATGTCCGCCACATAAACTCTAGCGTGGCGCTGCGTCAGAACATTTATCGTGGCGGCAGAGACAGCACCACAGTCAAGAATGCGGAGGTTTGCTGCATCCTGCAAATAGTTCCAGATCCACTGGAGGGCCTGGCTTGGTGCTGCGGAGCTTTGACCTGAAGAAGATCTCCTACGGGCCCCCTCCTGCGTCTTCACTGAAAACATTGCCAAACCTGAAAAACTAAGACACCCGTCGTCAAGTCGGTCCGGTCGTCAGGATGGCACGAACCGCTTTCTTAGATTAACATGCCGCAGACGAATCCCGCAGAACCGCGCAAGCTGAAAAGCACACCTTCATTCATTGTCTTCGTAAGCTGCTGTCGCCGCTGCAGCGATGGGTGTGCGCTCTTCCTGCCTTCCTTCGCGGAGGATGTCGATACTGCCTTTGAAGTAGGCGCCTTCTTCAATCGAGATGCTGGCCGCCGTCAAGTCGCCGGTCACATTGCCGCTTCGCCGTACCTCGATTTTTTCACGCGCGGTCACGTTCCCATTGACCGTCCCGAAAATCACCACCTGCCGGGCCTGTATCTCAGCCTTCACTTTGCCGTTGGCCCCAACCGTCAGGCAATGGTCTTGCAGGTTGACGGTTCCCTCGAACTGCCCTTCGATCAACAGGTCCTCATTTGCGGACAACTCCCCTTTCAAAACGATGGAGCGCCCAATCGTGGCCTGGACCTGGCCTTGTGAACTCATACCTGTATCTCTTCGATTGCTCTCTGGCATAGGGGTTTCCACCTTAGATATTTCGTAGGATGAGGGAACGGTTGGCTGCGAATATGGCTCTCCAGGTTGCGACTTCTTATCCTTTTCCCACCACATAGAATGCTCCTGCTGTCGTTGTCATGGCGGAAAAGACCGCCTGCCGCCCCCCGTCGCAGTGCATATTAACTCGGAAGCCAACAAGATTGCAATGATCTTTCACGCGTGGGCGTAATATTTGTTGTTTGAGGACGGGCGCAGGGGCGATTGCTCCCGTTTTACAGGAAAATCACAGCGTTACTCTTTGTCCTTGGGCCGGAATCTGGAAGAGGCAAGAAGTTTTGCGGTTTCTGCCGCAATCATGTTTCCCATGGTAGAAGTTGACACGGGACGCTTGCGCCCTGGGAGGTCTGGCGTACGGACGCCGCGCTTCAGGACCTTTTCAATCGCTGCTTCGACAGCCGCCGCCGCGCGCTCCATACGGAAGGAATAACGCAACATGAGAGCCGCCGACGCAATTGCGGCGATAGGATTGGCCCGCTTTCTCCCGGCAATGTCAGGAGCAGAGCCATGGATGGGTTCGTACAGCCCGGAGCGTTCACCCAGGCTCGCCGAGGGCAACAATCCAATCGACCCCGTCAGCATCGCCGCTTCGTCGCTGAGGATGTCGCCAAAAATGTTGTTGGTGAGGATAACATCGAAACTGCTCGGTTTCGCTATCAGTTGCATGGCGCAGTTGTCAACGTACAAGTGCTCGAGCTCGACGTCCGGGTAAGACTGTCCCACGCGTGTGACTACCTCTCGCCACAATCGGGAGCTTTCAAGGACATTCGCCTTGTCCACCGATGTCACTTTCTTCTTCCGCAGGCGGGCAAGCTGAAAGGCCCGGTGCGCCACGCGTTCTATCTCATGTTCATGATAAATTTCGGTATTGACCCCCATCCGCTCGCCGTTCTTTGTGAAAATCCCGCGCGGATTCCCAAAATAAATCCCGCCCATCAGTTCGCGAACGATCACGAGGTCTGTACCGCGGACAACATCGGCTTTCAAAGCTGAAACCCCTACGAGCGAATCCAGCACGCGCGCGGGCCTCAGGTTCGCGTAAACACGGAGCCTCTGCCGCAACTGGAGCAGGCCCGTTTCAGGCCGATTGTCCGGTCGCCGGGAATCCCAGCGAGGTCCACCAACAGCCCCAAGAAGAACAGCTTGCGCTTGATTGCAGATGGAAATGGTTTCAGGAGGGAGCGGAACCGCTGTCGCATCAATCGCACAGCCGCCAATCAAGCCTGTTTGGAACCTGAATTTGGGCCCGATCACGCCCTCGATGGCGCGCAACACTTTGAGCGCTTCATCAATGACTTCCGGCCCGATCCCGTCACCCGGCAATACGGCTATTTTGAATATGCCCTGCATTTTGTAACGGGCATCTTACACGAACAACGCCTGAAAGCACAAGATATTAATGAACTTAAGACAATAAAAAGCTTATGATACGCAGGCGATCCGCGCCGACCCTTATCTAATTGCTGTGTTTTCAGTAGGTTATAAGATAAGCTCAGATACTGGCAAGGAACCGTCCTCAGAGCTTGCTTGAGCGGTTTCTGCTGTCATGCGGGTTTCAGGTGATCCACGGCGAATTCTTAACCTCTTGGCTGATTTGCGACATGTACCACTTGGAAATAGAAGTCAAGAATTGGCTGGCAGGCAATTCAATAGCCGCCGGGGAGGAGGCGATCAACCAGTTCGTTCTCATGGACTGAATTTCTTTCCGCAGCGGCCTCCTTTGCGGCCGTCCTGATCGTATAAACTCCCTTGTTGGCAGCTTGGAGATAGGCACGAGCCGCGGCCTCAACGACGTTGTAGCTTGTCGATTTCCCGGAGAACTCCCTTCCCTGGAACCTGGCCCGGATGATGACCTCAGCCGTCCCATCAACTCCGGCTCCCAAGGTGTGCACAGAGAAATCGATGACCGTTCCTGGAATTCCGGTAATACGGTCTATGGCGCGAAAGGCAGCATCACAGGGGCCCTCGGCCGTCGCGGACTCGCGGTAAAGCTGGCCGTCCCGTTCGAGCTCGATGGTCGCGGTTGATCGACCCTGGCTGCTGGAGACGCTATCGAGGAGCTTTAACGTGAAGAGTTCCGGGATGTGTTCGAATCCTTCATTTACAATGCTGATCAGGTCTTCATCGTAAATGTTCTTCTTGCGGTCCGCCAATTGGGTGAACAACTGGTATGCCCGCTCGAGCTCAGGCTTCGTAAGTTCATAACCCAGTTGGCGGTAACGGTTTGCGAGCGCATGCCGGCCGGAGTGTTTCCCGAGAACGATATGGTTGGCTGGCATGCCGACCGTTTCAGGCGACATGATCTCGTAAGTGATGGCGTTCTTCAGAACCCCGTCTTGATGGATGCCAGCCTCGTGAGCAAATGCGTTCCGGCCGACAATGGCTTTGTTTCTCTGCACTTGCATTCCCGTCAGGCGAATGAGCAACTGACTGGTAGCATAAAGTTCTTCCGTCCGAATGTCCGTATGAACGGGGGAAACGTCGCGACGGACGTAAATTGCCATCACAACTTCTTCGAGCGCCGCATTGCCCGCGCGCTCACCGATTCCGTTGATGGTGCACTCGACCTGGCGCGCTCCGCCACGTATGCCCGCCAGGGTATTCGCCACTGCCAGACCCAGATCGTCATGAGTATGCGTGCTCAAAATGACTTTCTCGATCCCTGGGACCCTGGCCTTGACGTCTGCGAACATCTTTTCGTATTCAGGCTCAAAGCAGTAACCCACGGTGTCCGGCAAATTCAGCACCGTTGCACCCGCCTCCACTGCGGCGTGGCAGCATTCAATCAGATAACTGCGGTCAGTTCTGCCGGCGTCCTCCGGAGAAAATTCCACGTCGTGGCAGAGCGAACTGGCATAGCCCACGGCCCAGGAAATCTGCTTAAGAATTTCTTCACGGGTCTTGCGAAGCTTGTATTTCAGGTGGATATCCGAGGTCGCGAGAAACGTATGAATGCGGGGCTTTGCGGCACCTTTCAACGCCGCCCATGCGCTGTCAATATCAAGCTGATTCGCGCGGGCCAGGGCGGCAATGACGGGACGGCGGACCTCTGCGGCAATGGCGGAGACCGCATCAAAGTCACCTTGCGAAGCAATCGGGAATCCCGCCTCGAGAACATCGACGCCGAGGCGGTCGAGTTGGCGCGCCATTTCCAGCTTCTCTTCGAGGTTCATGCTGCATCCGGGCGACTGCTCGCCGTCGCGCAGGGTTGTATCGAAGATGTACAGCTTTTCGCTCATTCAGGTTCCTCCGCCCCTGAGTTTGGAGTGACTTGGCTGCGCCACGAATCGGATATTTGCGCCGGCCGACAGATGTGTTTATTGTCCAACCTGCTGCGGGGCATTGTCAAATCGATCTTCGAATGACAAATCTGACCGTACATGACTGACTTTGCTTAATGCATCTGCCCCGGTGGAAATCCGCCAGATTTCCCTTGCCGGGAAACACTTCATTGCCTCATGCGGCATACAACTGATAGCATAAATCCGTGGGGCGCTTTGAACACTGCCTTTTATTCATCGCCTGGTTGTGCCGGAACAAATGAGAATCTGCCAATTGAGCATGTGCTACTTTTACAAGCTTTAGCGCCTGATTGTCAAATCTCATTCATTGTCTTTGCACGGTCTGGCGTATCCGTTTCATCATCTAATTCATCTCATATGGGTGCCAGGGTCGTTGCACGCAGGGAAGCAGCCATCAGGATTAATGGACAAGCAAACCGCTTCCTGCAAGTAAATTTCTCCTGGACGTTGAACCAAGAGACTTGATGAACGCGGTATCGGGAACGAGGTTTCTCTGCGTATGGGACGCACGCGCCTGGCTTTTACTTTAATTTTCGCGAATCTCGTCTGACACACCAGAGTGTGTGACGACCGACCTGATCCAGGTCTTAAGACGGTTTCTTTGCTGACGGAAAGGACAAAGACAGGGCAAAGCGCCGCTGTTAATGAAGATCTCTCTTGCACATGCTGATCCTCAAAAGACGCTTACCGGAAGGAAGATTCCAACTGTTCTCCTGCTTGCCAGACAGCTTATCGAAAGCCATCGATCCACGAAGGGTGGTCTGGCGCACCGCTGTAACCATCGCGGTAGTGTTTGTTACAGTCTTGGCAACTGAGGCCGCTACTGCCCAGACGACAACCGGGAATCTCCACGGGACTGTGACCACGACCACGCCCCAGAGCCGGCTGTTGCCCGTCGGCGGTGTAGCCGTCAAGCTGACCGGAGTTGGCCCGGGTCTGCCGACGGAAACCGCATATTCCGATGAACAGGGGAATTACGAGTTTCGGGATCTGCCTGCAGGTTCTTACACTCTTGACGCCACGATAGAAGGATTCAAGCCTGTCACTCTGAACGTCACAATAGCGGCCGGCCAGGAAACGGTCCAGAACCTTCAGATGCAACTTCTGGAAATCAAACAGAAAGTCGAAGTGCGCGAAACGGCGCCGGTGGTTTCAACCAAAGGTACAGTCCCGGCCACTCAGACGCTCCAAACAACGCAACTGCTCACGCTCCCTGTGATCCAGCAGGAGTTCAAACAGGAATTGCCGGTAACGCCTGGAGTGCTTCAAATCCAGACCGGCAAAATCTACATCAAAGGTGTCCCGGAAAGTCAAAGCATGCTCCTGGTGGACTCCATGCAGGCCGTTGATCCGGTCACTGGCGCATACGCCATCGATGTACCCATCGATGCCATCGAGAGCGTGGACGTCTATAAGGCGCCGTTTGGTACGCAGTACGGTGGCTTTGTCGGGGGCATGACCAGCGTCCAGTTGAAGCCTCCCCCCTACAACTGGGGCTGGACGATGCATGACATGAATCCGAGCGTTCGAGGAAAGGCCGGACACCTGGTAGGCTTTTCCAGGGCCACGCCGCGCATCTACTTTGGCGGTCCGCTCTTGAAGAACAAAATCAATTTCGCAGAATCGTTTCTTTATGAAATGAGGAAGCCGGATGTCCGCGGCCTGCCATGGCCCAATGACGAAAGGAAAATTCAGGGATACAACTCGATATCGCAGTTCCAGTTCTTACTCTCCCCGCAGCACGTCGCATCGCTGCATGTTAACCTCTATCCCAGGCGGTACCAGTGGGCCGACCTCAATGCCCTGATTCCGCGACCCGCGACGGCCGACCTGGGACAGAAAGGTTATTCGATCGGCGGCAGCGACACTTACCAGTTCAAGTCTGGTGGAATTCTGCGTACGATCTTTAATTACACCCGGTTGGAAGCCTACGGTCACGGGCACGGGCCCGAAGCCATGCTTCTCACGCCCACGGGTATCGGCGGAAACTACTTCAACACCTGGGCGCGGAACAGTCATCAGGAAGAGGGCCAAGCTATTTTCAGCCTCCCCACAAAGCAATGGGCGGGCAATCACGAACTGATGACGGGCGTGGACATCATCCATCGCGACTTCACTGGGTCGAGCGATTCGCACCCGGTGCTCATACTTCGGAGCGACGGGACTGCGGCTGAGCGCATTGACTTCAGCGGGCCAGGGCACCTCAGCGCCAACGATACGGCCGCTGCGGTTTTCGGGCAGGACCATTGGATTTTCAACAATCGTCTGGCGGCCACGATTGGCCTGCGTTATTTCGGCGAAACCAACGGCAACGCCGTCAACCTTGCACCGCGGCTCGCCGTCGTCTATGCACTCGATCAGGGGGCGAAGACGGTCTTTCAGGCAGGCGTAGGAATGTTTTATGACCGTACGCCGCTGCTCGCCAGCAGTTTTGCGGACAATCCCATGCGGATCGTTACGCCATTGGACCTTACAGGATCGCCGCTTGGACCGCCGGTACCCTATCTGAACGAGTGCAGCCGCGTGTTATCGAGCGGCGCACCGATGCTTACGAGTTGTTCGGATTTGGGAAGCTCGCCACGCAACGTTACCTGGCGCGCGCAGCTTTCCCACCGTTTTTCAAGCAAGGTAAGCGCAAAAGTGAGCACGCTTTACAGCAATACCTCCAGGCTGTTTGTCATCAATCCCATACTCCAGCCGAACGGGACCGGGATGCTGCTTCTGGCCAACCGCGGGGCCTCACGCTATCACGAATACGAATTCACCGTCGATTACAGGGCCGGAGAAAACGCGGACCTGAGCATGTCATACGTCCGCAGCAACAGCCGCGGCGATTTGAATACGACCGACAATATCTTTGTGCCGCTTGAAGTTCCGGTGATCCGGCCCGATATGTATGCCAATCTGCCTTCCGACGTCCCCAACCGGCTTTCGGGGTTCGGTTTGTTCAAACTGCCCTGGGGGATCACGCTCAGCCCTTCAGTGGATCTGCACTCCGGCTTTCCTTACTCAAACATCGATGTCCTCCACAACTACGTGGGTGAGCCCAACTCGGAGCGGTATCCGATCTTTTTCTCACTCAATTGGCGCGTTTATAAAGACCTTCCTCTCCCTTTCCACCTCCATCGTGGGCACACATTTCGATTTGGCATCTATTCGATCAACACCACAGGCCGGCAGAACCCGACTGCGGTCTATAACAACATCACCTCGCCCATGTTCGGCCAGTTCACAGGCCTCGATAAGCGGATCAACGGAATCGTCATCGAGTTTTCGCAGTAACTCATGTCCGCGGTGAAGCCGATGTCGTATTGACAACATCGGCGAAGTGTCTCGCAAGTTCATTTGCGTCGGGCTGGAGTCAATTTCGAGTGCAGCAGCAGCAAGCATCTGGCTTCCTTCCACAATCCTGCTCGCACCGCAAGAACAGTCTCCAAAGCCTGCGTTGTGAAGACGACGGTGTGCCGTCTTGATCCAAGAGCCCTGCAAAAGGGGCCGAGGCGATCGGCCTACTATAATGGCCTGCACCCGCATGACAAGTGGCAAGGACGAGTTCCTGGCCGTTCTTACATCGCCATGAGGGCAAGATTGCGGGCGAATCCGAAGCTGGCGGAAGACACCTCGCTACTGAACATTGTCGGGGAATGAAAAGACAGGATCGACATCGACCGGCACATCTTTAATCTTGTCCAATGCGGACTTGAGCGTCGCGGGCATCTGATCGTAACGCTTGAACCATGTCTCCGCGCGGGCGCGGTCGCCTGTGGCCTCAATTTCCAGTAGTTGCTGAGCGAGCCGGGCAATTGCGCCGGGCATGCGGAGATAATCAATGGAATAGTACCCCGTCGCAGCGTCCCACGTGATGGCCCTCTGTTCGCTCAGGAAGTTGAACTCCATCAGTTCCGCTCTGCCGTGCGCTTCGCCCACGCCGTAGCGCACGGTGCGGAAAATTCCTCCGACGTAAGAGGCATAAGCTTCATCGAGGCTCGATTCCGGCAGCGCGTGATGGTCCACCAGCCACCTCAGCCCGTACATGCCGACCGCGTCGGCCTTCGCCTCTTCCAAGCCCGAATAGGTTGGCCCAATCGCTTCCCGGATGCTCACCTGTTTTTTCCCGACCCGCGCAAACGCGGGACCCAGGCCGTGTGAGATTTCATGCATCACGACCATCGCCAGGTAACCTTCGCCTGTGACCTGTGCCGCCTGCGCGGGCGGCAGCAGGTGCTTGACCAGCGGCAGGATCACGTAATTGACGCGGGCATCCATGAAGTTCTTGAAGAAGATTTTCTTTGTGCCCTTCGTCTCGTGGATTCTGGGATCATTCGGAAGATTATCAGCAACGGCTTGATAGCCATGGCGCAGATCCCCCCCGCGATAAGGCGAATCCACCACCTCCATCGGCGTCAGATGGCCCTGCATTGACGGCAAATCCTGCGCGGGCAGCGGGAGCGCACGCTGGATCATCGGAATGTACTTCTGGTAAAGGGCAAGTTTCCGGCTTTCGGCGTCGTTTCGAATCAGCACGGCCGCACCGTAGGATGTCTTGACTCCGAGCAGACCATCGAGATAGGTTTCGTAGGGGGCAAAGATCACGTCGATCTTCGGATTCTTGAGTTCAAGCCACAGAATATCGCTCGGGTAATAATTGTCATTCAGCAGGGCTTCAGCACGCGCGTCGAGAAATTTCCCAAACGCTTTGTCTTCCGTAAGGGCGGCCGCGTCACGCAGGTCTTTCGCGGCCTTCTCAAGGAATGGCTTGTAGGCAACGTCATAAGGAATCCCTGCCAGGTCTTCATCTTCACGGCGGACGACGGTATAGGGGCTGTAAATGTCACGCTTCAGGGTGGGATGGGTTTTCAGGTACGCATCAATTTCCTCGCGCGTCAAATCCGGCGGATAGAGCCAGTGCCCGGGAGGCATGGGAGTGGTGCCCACAAACGGTTTGTTGTCATCCAGGAGATCGAAGCGGCTGCCATTGATCATCAGCAGGCGCCGCAATGCGACATCGGCTGGGTCTTTCTTGCCCTCGAGCGACTTATAAAGTTCGAGCGCGTCGGGATCACTCTGTCGCCAGAAAATGTCGTCAAGGTAGCGCGTGGCATCGACCAGCTTGTTCACGACCTCGCGCTGGGTCTCGGTCAGGCCCGAAGCGTCAAACGGCATTTCAACGCGCTTCCACTTTGCCAGGCGCGCGGGAACGTCTGGAGACACAACCCCGAAGCGCGAGCTCTCGTTCGTCCGGTTTTTCTTAGGTCCGGCGCACGCCATAAGAAATCCTGACAGGAGGACTGATATTCCCCATCGTCGGACGTATCGCCTCATTCTTCCTCCCTTCAAGAGCGCTTTTGAAATTCAAACATCACGCTCCTGGCGGGCTCGTCGCATGACCGCCCACCGACGCTAGCGGCCAGTTGCTTCCCGCCTGAGATAATGGTCAAAAAAATCGGATGCTGCCTGATAAGCGCGCAACCAGGTGGAATGAAGATGGAAAACGTGGCCTTCGTCCGGAAAAACAATCTGCTGAAAAGGAACGCCCTGCTCTCGAAGCGCTTCCACCAGATGGACCATTTCCTTGAACGGGACTTCGCGGTCGTCATCCCCCTGGATCACCAGTACCGGCGACCGCCAGATCTTCATATAGGCCAGGGGCGACGACTCAAAGGCCAGCCGCTCTGCCTCGGGCTGCCGCTGGGGATTATATGACGGGACCCAGTCCGGAATTTCAAAATTCCAATTGTGCACGCCTGAAATATCAACTCCGGCAGCAAAAAGGTCGGACGCGCGCGCCAGCGCCAGCGCCGTCAGATAGCCGCCCCAGGAGCCGCCCCAGATGCCGATGCGGTCGGGGTCCACGTCGCTTCGATTGCGCAGAAAAAGCCCGGCGCCTTCAACGTCATTAAATTCGCTGCCGCCGGTCGCTCCGTAACCGAGCGCCTCGCGGAAATTTAAACCGTAGCCGATGCCGCTGCGGTAGTTGATCGAGAGAATAATATATCCGCGGCTCACCAGGTACTGGTCCAGCGCATACGCGTTGCTGTAATAGCCCATGTAGTGCCAGCCGAGAAGCATCTGGCGCTGCGAACCGCCGTGAACAAAGACAATGGCCGGGTGGCGCTTGCCGTCATGATCGTTGGCCGGAAGAAAAAGCTGGCCGTGGATGCGAAGGCCGTCAGCGGCGGAGATGATCACCGATTGAGGAGCAACCATCGCCTGCGCGGGAAAATCTTTCGGAATAGCGCCCGGCGCGAGGTCAAGAATACGCCCGAAAGCCTCAAGCACGGCAGGTCGCGCCGGAAGTTTTGCATCAGAGTGCAGCAGGATGATGTCCTGCCCTTGCGCTGTCACCACGGGAGACCATTCAATTCCGTCGCCGCGCGTCAACTCGGTCGGACGCGTACCCGTAACTGCTTCCTTCCAGAGATGGCGGCGGTCAATATCGTTTTCGTTGGAATTGAAGATCAGTTCGCGGCGGTCCGGACTCAGCGTTACATCTTCAACAATATAATCGCCCGGAGTCAACAGCCTCGCCTTGCCCCCCGAAACAGGAACCGAATACAGGTGGGTCCACCCGTCACGCTCCCACGGGAAAATTAGCAGATTGCCGTCGGCCCACATCAACGGATTCTCCGCAATGACCCTGCGGAATACGCTGCCCGGGCCTTCGTCGGCTTTCCAGACTTCCCTGCCCGCGCCCGTGGCAACATCAGCGATGCGGATTGACCACGGCTGGCCGCTCCGCTCCGGCCCGAAGATCCTTTCGTGCTCTGAAGCGGGAATGCGAATGAACGCAATCTGCCTGCCGTCAGGAGACCAGACCGGATATGAATCGAGATCGACGCTGGGGTCGAGATAACGTACGCTGTTTTCGGCAAAGTCGTAAACGCCGATCAGCCTGTGGTCGCCGCGGTCGCTCACAAAAGCCAGCTTGCTTCCGTCGGGTGACCAGCGCAGTGATCCCGCCTTGCCTTCGCTGTGGATCAGTTGCGTTGCGGGCGCCGTGGGATTGATCTTCGCCAGCCACACCTGATCTTTAAAGATGAACGCAACGCTCGTGCCTTTCGGCGAGACTGCGGGCGAATGGCCTTCGCCGATTCGGATCGGAACGCCGCCGCTGAGCGAAATCATCCAGACGTCCTGCTCAACACCCTGCGGCAGACTTCTCGGATTCGGATAAGGGCCGCCGTTTTCTAAATCGCCACCACGCACGTAAACGATTGCCGAGGCGTCCGGCAACCAGGCCAGTTCCCCGAGGTCGAGGCCCTCATCGCCGGAATAATTCGTAAGCTGCCGCGCAATGAACTTGTCGTCGGGCGATGCCTCCGCCACCCAGATGTTGCGCGCGCCCTGAGCGTTGAAAACCCAGGCCACTTTCGAGCCGGCAGGAGCGGCTGTCAATTCCGAAGGAAACGGTGCGCTCATCACCTGCTCGAGTGTAAACGGCCGCGGCACGGCTACGGCGCATATCGAGATACTGAAGGCGAGGCCGTAGATTAGTCTGATTCGATCGCGAATTCTTCTCGGCTTCATGGCAACTCGTACGGGTCTCACGGGCGAAACAGTAAAGGACCGGCGGCCGGGCATGTCCGCATCCGCGTCGATTGTCGCCTGGCGCTGATGGAGCCGTCACGGCTTTCCGGCCTCATCAGCTCAGGCGGCCCGGGAGGTATTGCCGGAGGAAGCGGTACGCCAAGATGAACCCGTCCTTACGTTCCTGCGGAAAGTCTGCCGCACTGTCGCTCGGCGGCGCATCCCAGAAGCGGTCTTCATGCTCGACCGCCGCGCCGCCATTGAATCCCGCCTGGAGCAGCACAGTGAAAAATCGCGGCCAGTCGATCAATCCCTGCCCTGGAATGCGGTAACGCCACCAGCCATCACCATGAATTCCGACCTGCTGGAGCACCGGCTGAGTTATTTCCGTGTCTTTAAGGTGGATCGCCAGGATGCGGTCGCGAATGTCCCAGGCGGCCTGATAAGGGTCGATGTATTGCCGGACAAGATGTGAAGGGTCAAACTCCATGCCAAAATGGCGGTCGGTGATCAGCGAAAAGACCTTTTCCCATGCGGCCGGGACGGTGGCAAAGTTGATAGCCGTCGGGTAATTTTCCCAGCCCATCGAAACATCGTACTTCTGGCAGACAGGTAGATATTTCTCATTGAACACTTCAGCGAGTTCTTTGGCCTGGCGGTCGAAGTTCGCGTCTGGAATTCCTCCGCTGAAAGAGCCGACAAACTTGCAGCCCAGCCGGTGAGCGAACTCGAGACAGTGGATAAACCGCTCATTCATTGATCGCCGCTCGGCGGGATCGGGGGCAATGTGGTTAATGCCCTTGCCCTCCCCGTCGTAGAAGCACTCGACGCTGATGATGCGGCAACCCGTCTCGCGCGAAGTGGCGAGGATCTGGTCAATCTGGCTGTCGCTCAGGTAGGGATTGAAGTCTTTCCCGGTCTTCACCACGACGCCTTCGTACCCCACCTGTGTCGCAAAGGCCAACTTCTGGCGCGAATAATTCGTAATGATAGCCAGCTTGGGATATTTCGTTTCCGGAGCAAGCGGAGGGTCCTGCCTTTTCCTGCCCTTCTCTTGTTGAGCACCAAGGCTGCTGTTTGTTCCCAGCGCAGCTGCGGATGCGCCAGCCGCCATCATGAACTCGCGCCGCCCCACTCGTGATTTCTTCATGATTAAGCCCCCTGATAATTTGAAGGGTGAGTATAGGTCAAGCGTATTGCAGGCCGCAACTGAAAACGGCGAAAAGCACCCTTGCCGTGGCCTGTTACACAACGGATGCGGACTTCCCTTCGACAAGATCAGGGAAGACCCGCTGCGCAGGGTATCCCGTGCAAACTCCATTGGCCCTTCGCTCCGCCGAAATGACATGCAGGGGAACAAAACGATGTACGACACGAGCAAATCTTATCTGGACGATTGCAGCTTCGGTTCAGCCTCAAGCGGCATCACGACGCGAAGCAGAGGCGGCGCCACCAGGGTCGTCACGATGCTCATGACGACAACAATGGAATAGACAGCATCAGAAATCGTGTGCAAGCTCAGGCCTACGCCGGCAACAATCAACCCGACTTCACCGCGGGGCACCATTCCAACGCCGACACGCAACGCGTCTTTCAACCCCAGCCGCCAGGCGCCCAGCCCACATCCCATCAGTTTTCCTACAATCGCCAGCATGCAGATGACAACGGCCATGGTGATAATTCCGGGAGACAAAAAGGTCTTGACGTTTACCTGGACGCCAAGCATGACAAAAAGAAGGGTGCGAGGAATTCACTGAGCGGATGAGCGTTTTCCTCGAGCCTCCACCGCTCGCTGTGATCTGCAAACGCCAGTCCGGAAAGAAACGCGCCGATGATCGCGGCGATGCCAATGTAAACGGATGCCAGAGAAAGCCCAAGGCAGAGGATGATCGAAAGGATGAATGCTGAGTTCTGGGCGCGAAGCTTTTCGACGTGCGGCTGAAACGTTCCGATCACGCGCGACCCGAAAGAGATGATAAGCAGCGTGAACCCCACAGCTTCTACTGCCACCGTCAATAGCTGGACATAATGGACCTCGCCGGTCGAAAGGCTGCTGACCACGGCGAGTACCAGCAAGCCCAGAATGTCGTCCAGGACGGCTGCGGCCAGAATCACGGGGGCTGACCGCGTAGAAAGGGCCCCCATGTCAGCGAGGACCCTGGCGGTAATGCCCACACTGGTAGCCACCATGGCGGCGCCGATAAAGATCGACTCCACTGTAGGATGGCCGGCCGCTTCCATGTATAAGAACCCAAAAACAAACGGCAGAGCAACTCCCAGTGTGCCGACCGCGATGGCGGTCCAGCCCACTTCCAAAAGGTCGCCGGGCTTCGTCTCAAGCCCGACGGTGAAAAGCAGGAAGACCGCTCCCATTACGGCAATGCCTTGGTTCAGCTCAGTGACGTGAATAAGTCCCAGCAGTGAAGGCCCCAGCAACACACCTGCCAGCAACTCACCGAGCACTCCCGGCTGCCGGAGTCGTTCTGCAATTTCTGCCAGCAGTTTTCCGCCGGCAAACATCAGGAAGAGCTCCAGCAATACTTTGCCTGAGTTTTCCATAACCCGAGGGTTTCAGATTCGGAGTGCCCTCGTCGAATCTCTGCCGTGCCGACTGCTGAAATCCTTCGCTCCGTTCAAAATAACAGCTGCGAGCACCAATTCATTGGAGCGGGCAGTGAATGCCGGTCTCCGGCCTTCCGAGGGAATCATTCACCGGCGCGCTGCTTCCATGCGCCCATAAAAATGTTACGAAGAATTGAAACGGCATGAAAGAAGAAAAGCGTACTGCTATGAAAAACCTGCGGGTCCCGCCGATGGGCGATTTTCGATATCACGGCGTCCAGACACTACCGACCGGCTTGCTGCTTCGCCTGGCCTGCCCCGCGAACGAAGGTCGCCTTGCCGGGAGAAAATTCGATTTTCCTCACATGATTCGGCAGCAGAAAAGGTTTGCTCAAGTCAATTTTGTATTCAGACTGCAGATAATTCTGGATGAACCAATTGACCAGCCAGTCAGAGAGTGTGGTGTCGCCGATGTGGACGTCTTTGATGGTAACCGTGCCAGTCCCGCCGCCGCTCTGGACCACGCCGAGCGCCGTCACGCGCTGAGTGCCGCGGAAAATGGCGGCCAGAAGCCGCGCCCCCAACTGGTCGCCGAGACGCTCTGTGGGCTTCAGTTCATCGAAATTCACGTTGGCCGCTCCATAAACGCCCTCGGGCTTAAAGTGGAATTCAAGGTCTTTTACGGCCGGAGGGAGAAATTGCGGGCGGTCGTATTTGATAAACGAATTCACTTCGGCGTCTGTAATCACAATCGGGCCGAGTGCGCCGCCCCTTGCAGGACCGATTGCCGAAAGCTCCATGAGCTTAGTTTGGAAAGCATTGGCCGCCGCCGGGGAAAGGCCGGACACCGACGTCGCATTGATAAACGCCTCCGTCCCTGTGCCACCGATGCCCAGTAAAAGGGTGCATGCAGCGAGCACCGGCGCTGCCATGAGCTTCATGAGGTCTGCAGCTTTGATTCTGAATGCCGAATCCTGCTTCTGCAAAGGGATGGCTCCTTCAAGGTTGTGTCTGCGAAACCTGTGCCGAAGGGACCATCTCAAGGTTCCGCAACGGTCCCGCCAAGCGAAAGTCTGCCATTCGGGACACAGGACCGGCGCCGGACGACTGGGCGCTTACCCACGTCCGCCGCACCCCGCGCAAGTCTGCGCGCACCAGCAAACTTGCCGTCCCGTTAAAATTGTAAGTCCCCTGCAGCCCGAAGCGCGCGCCGGAAATCTCCACAGGAAAGCTTTCGAGGATCGCCCGTTGGTTCCGAAAAACCAGGTGTGCCGTAGCGGCGGGAATGTACAGCGGCTGTGGACCTGCTTCCATTAGATCAAGCCCCAGGTGACGGGCCAGCGCCCGGATGGGATTGAAGCTGCCCAAATTGACGCTTTCAAGCTGCACCGTCGCTTTTCCCTGAAGCGTGCGGAGCAACTCCTCGCTGTCCGTCCCTCGCGATGTGAAACTTCCTGCTGCGGAGAAATATCCGCGCACGCCGCTCAAGGATGATGGAAGATAAGGATCCAGCGTCTGGATGCTTGCGCCGCTCACGCCGGCTTCACATGAAATCTGCAACGGAGTCTTGCCCAGGTCCACCAGCGCGTTTCCGTCGCCGCGGCCGCCGCCGGCCATGAAGCTGACCTTTGCAAGGGAGATTTTCTGATTGTGGATATTCACGCTGGAATGAAACTGATGCAATTCGAGCGCGCGATAAGTGAGCAGGGGAGTGGAAAACCGCCCGCGCGCATCCAGATGGCTGGCAAAATCGAATGATGGACGGCGCCCCGTGATCGATGAGATGATTCCCGAAATTCTGCTGAAAAATGATGACGAATTCTGATCGCCTGTCCCAACAAACCATTGCGAAGCCTGTTCGAGGCTGAGTTTGTCCGCGCGGAGGCTGAAATCCCACGGAGCCTTGGAGCCTCGCTCGTGCATGGCCCATCCGGAGAAAACGCTGGTACCCATCACGGCCAGCACCGGATTGACGATGACCTGCTTGCCGTAAACCTGAACGCGCGCTCGGGGGACGTTCAGCGGCCCGTTCAGTCCGGGAACCACCAGTCGCGCGCTGCGAATGCTGGCCTGTGCCGTGACGCTCGGACGGGTCCAGGGCCATGCGATACCCGTGAAATGCAAAGTGAAGGAGCCTATTCCTTCGGCCTGGATCGGCCTCCCGCTAAGCAGCCCCACGGCATGGGCGAAGTGCAACAGCCTTTCAAGGCTGATCGCTCGTGAAGAAAGTGTCAGAGCATATGTTGGGCGAAACTTTGCACTCCGGCCGTGCACTGCCGGCGATATGTGCTCGAGGCTGCCTTCTGCAACCACCTCGACCCCCGGCGAAAGCAAAACCTGAGCCGGGGCCAGTCGCGCTCGGGACCGAGAGAATTGAATAGCAACGTCTGAAACAGGAAATTCCCCCGAATGCGTAACGAGATGAATGTCGCGCGCATCCAGAAAGCCGAGATACTGCCGGCCGCTCCACGGCCCCTGCATAGACACCATTCCGTTCAGGCGGCCCGTCAGTTCCCACGCAACCTGACTGCCCAGCACACGCTTGCCAAGCCGCAACAGGTCCTGTAACCGCGACTGCTCAAAAACCACGCCCAGATCAAAGTTTGGCTTCGAAATAACGTCCTCGATCGAGCCTGCCAGATGGACCTGCGACCCTGCAAAAACCAGGTCCGCGCCGGCGAGGGTCAGATTTCCTTTGTCACGGTCGAACCGCCCGCTGAAGCGGACGTTACAAGGCAGGTCATTCGATGCGGGCAACTGCTCCCATCGGTGCAACTGACTGACGCGCGACTCACCGGAGAAATGGATGTTGCGCAGGCTTCCAGTCAGGTGGACCGTGCTGTCCACGACTCCATAGACTTCGGGGTTGTGCCCGGTCAGGAGCGGTACCCAATCATAAAGCAGGGTCCCCTGCATGCGAAGCGTCGCGTTGAGGGATTTGCCGAGCGGCCTTTCAGGCGACCAGTTGCCTTCCAGTTCCACGCGGCCCGGCGTGGGAAATTCCAAGTCCGTCCGGACCGGCTCGCCCGCGATTCGGAAGTCCGCGCGGTGCGATTTATATTCGAAATCCAGATGTGCACGCGCATTGACAATCGCAAAAGGCTTCTTGTCCTCGCCAATCTTGAAGTTCAGGCGACCGTCCTCAACCTCAATCGACAGATTGGAAGGCGGCGGCGAAGGCCCGAATTTGGCAGATTGACCCGGGCTCCCATTCTGTAAAAGCAGGTTCTCAACGTTCCACATGCCGGAGGCGTTCCGGACGATGTTGATGCTGGGACCCGAAAGCCGCAGTGTTCCGAACGAAGGGCTGGCGCTCCACAGACTTCGCCAGCGCAGGTCGCAATCCAGGCGATTAACGCGAATGAACGGTTCAAGTCCGAAGGCGGGGTCTTCGGCAACCACGACATTATTTACGGTAAAACCAAGGCGAGGGAAAAAATGAACGGAGATATCTCCAAATGCCACCTTGCGATGCAGTGCGCGTTTGAGTCCGGCTTCCAGCAGCGGACGGTAACGGCTGGCGTTAAAAAAAACCGGCACCACCCACGCCGCCGCCACAAGCAGCACAACCACCAACGCCGTATTTCTCAGATATCGCCGCTTGCTTTGACCCATTAGTGCACAAGCTTGAACGTTCTGTTCCAGCGCGTCCGGGTAAAGAAATGAATCAGCAGACTGCCGAACTGCCTCAGCCGGTCACCCAATGAGTTCTGTTCGTACTGCTCCGGCGGCGTTTCGTAGGACCAGTAGATAATCAGCGGGCGACCGGAGATCAGCTTCCTCGGCACAAAGCCCCAGAACCGACTGTCCCAACTCTCTTCGCGGTTGTCGCCCATCACAAAATACTCGTTGGGAGGGACAACGATCTGGCCGTCCGTCACGTAATTCTGGAATTCGGCGCGCCAGGTCGCCGTGGAGCCTTCCATCTCATCCCAGGTGATCGGAGGGAAATCGTCGCCTGGCCGCAATTCATCCGTGTGGCTCTGGCGAACGAACGGCTCCTCGACGCGCTTGCCGTTGACGAACACCTGCCGGTGGAAAATGCGGATTCTGTCGCCCGGAAGCCCGATCACTCTTTTTACAAAATGCTCCCCGGGCTCCTGAGCATCTTCCGCCCTTCCTGGGTACTTGAACACCACAATGTCATCGCGGTGAATTTTTCGGTAAGGAAGCAGCGGCGCGAGCAAACCCTGAGGATACGCAAAAGCAAACTTGTTCACGAGGAGATGGTCGCCGATCAGAAGAGTGTTCTCCATCGATCCTGTCGGTATCTTAAAAGCCTGCACGACGAACGTAGTGCCGAAAATCGCGAGGATTACCGTAACCACGAGCGATTCAAAGGTGTCGCGCAGCGAAGATTTCTGGTACGGCTCACTCATCCGGCCCCGCCTTTTCCGTCAGGATCGCGAGCGCTCGTTTGGCAGCCTGCTGCTGCGCGGCCTTCTTGCTGGCACCCCTGCCCCGGGCGATAATTCCCTCGCCCGCCGTCACTTCCACAGTAAACGTTTTCTGGTGCTCCAGACCTGCCTCCTCAACCACACGATACTGAGCTGGTCCCTGGCCTTCGGCTTGTAGATGTTCCTGCAGTGCGCCCTTGTAATTTGTAGCAAACAGTTCATCCACGCGCTCTGAGAGATCGCGGGGCAGGATTACTTGTTCAACGACCTTTCCGGCCGCCTCCAGGCCCCCATCGCGAAAAACCGCGGCCACCACGGCCTCGAGCGCATCCGCCAGGATGCCGGGCTTTCGTCTCCCGCCGCTCTTCTCTTCAGAAGAACCCAATCGCAGGTGCTCGCCCAGTTCGAGTTTCTCGGCAACCCCGCTCAGATAGCTCGCGGCCACAAGGCTTGAGCGCGCCAGCGAGAGTTTTCCTTCGTCGTAGCCGGGAAACGCCTCAATCAGCTTCAAAGTGACACTGAAGTTCAGCACTGCGTCCCCAAGAAATTCCATAAGTTCGTTGTCACGGGTGCGCTGTGAAGCTTCCTGAACATACGAGGAGTGGGTGAGGGCTTCGATAAGAAAGGCCCGGTTACGGAACTTGTAGCCGATGCGTTTTTCCAGTTTGTCTAAGGAAGGTCGCGACATGCTACGGTGGTGCACTCCAGAAAACTTCGCTGCCCGGCGAAGCACAGAACGGCGCGGCACGATTGCGTTTTCTGGCCGGATGGCTCACCACCCCGATTTATGGTTTTGCGGCAGCCTTGGGTTGGGATTGCTGGGCCTTCTTCAGCGCCTGAATCTGCTGGTCGGCAAGCTGCTGAATAATCGTTCCCTGCGCCAACTGGCCGGCCTTGGTGAAGGCATTAATGGCGTCCGCCAGCTTGTTCTCACCTGCATAAACTTCCCCCAACCGGTAATAGTCGGCGGCATTCGGAGTTTCGGATTTACTTATAGCGGTCTTGTAATTTTCCTCGGCCTTGGCGAGTTCGTCCTGGTCCAGTCCCTCAAGCGCCATCCTGGACCTCTCCAAGTGCACCATGCCCAGCGATGCGTACGCGCCAGCCGCAATCTGGTCCTTCCGCTTCTGATAGGCCGCATCGGTTTCCTTGGGCTGCTTCGGAAGCTGGTCGATTTCGGCAAGGGCCTTCTGTGCGTAATCGGCTGCCGCGTTCAGCCTTTTCTCCTTTTCAGCATCGCTCACATTATTGAGCATCTGCGGCTGCGGCAGGACGCTTGATACCATCAGCAGGCTGATCAGGTTCTTCGAGTCCAGATCAAGGCTCTTTTCTCCGTATTTCACAACGTTTGCTGCGTCGTTCTTTTGCTGGTAGGCGCTCGCCTCAAGCGCATAAACGTACGTCAGGAGCGCGCTCTTGGGAAATTTCTGCGCGAAATCATCGGCGTCCTTGATGACGGCCTCCGGGACCTTCTCGTCCTTCAACTTGTTGTAAGCCTCCGCCTCTTCCGCACTCACCTGGGGGCCGCTGCCGTTCGCCTTGCGGGCGGCGCGGGCGGCGGGAGTGAACTGCTTCATGTAAGTAACAAGTTGCTCGCTGGCGCCGGCTTTGGTCAGCTTCTTCTCGATGTCGGGTGTGAACTCAAAGTCAACTCCCCGCGCTTGGACCTGCTGGGCTATCTTCTGCGGGTCCTTCTTTTCTTTCTTGACCAATTTGATTAGTTCTTGCTCCGTCAACGGAGCTTCTACAGGGGCCGAAGCCTGAGCCCCCGGCTGCGATTGTTGCTGCGCCTGCTGCGCCGCAGAGACGGAAAGATTGCCGATCGCGAAGCCGCCGGCAATCAACAAAGTCCACAAGGTTCCAAGGCTGACAGCCTTCTTTGTCCAAGACATGACACACTCCCGACTTTTCAAACGGTTAGTATAATTCAGCCTACTAGAAGCTTTACCCGCTGTCAATAAAGTGCGATCCTGGTCCAACAGCCGACGGCTGGCTCATGGCCCGGATCGCACCGCGTTTGAGCGTTTCCGTTGCTTGACACGGAGACCTGCCGCTTTCTATAATTTTTCAGTAAGTTGTGGCACTTATTTTTGGAAGTCTAAGCGGGAATAACTCAGTGGTAGAGTGCGACCTTGCCAAGGTCGAAGTCGCGGGTTCGAATCCCGTTTCCCGCTCCAAAGTTTCCCGGCGCGGTACCCAAGTGGTAAGGGAGAGGTCTGCAAAACCTTTATGCGGGAGTTCGATTCTCCCCCGCGCCTCCAACAGTGGATTCTCTTCTAATCCTCAACTTGCCCGTTTGCCCGGCGACCTGTCACAACTCGCGTCAGGCGCAGTCTTGATAACCTCCTGCTGATTCATCGCGCCTCAGTAAGATTAGCTGGCGATTATGCGAGTGTCGGGTGCTCGCCTTTGGGTTCCGGAACAATTAAAGGGCACGGCTTCAGTCGTGTCACCTATACGAACCCTCAACAGAGCACGGCTTCATTAACTGGGTTTTCCGTGGCAAGTGCCGGCTGCCTGATCCAAGGGCTGGAGACCTTGAACAGTGTGGATCTCTCCTTCTGTGACACGACGGAAGTCGTGCCCTTTCTCATCGCTGTGCGTTTGAGTGGAACGGGTCGCTGGACGTTACGGGCGCCCCAGGTTCAGGGCTCGGGATATCGAGGTTCACAACGATAGGATCCTGACCGCTGCGGACAACAACGGCCTCAACCGCCTCATCGGGAAGGGCGTTCATCTCCTGGTGGGGAACGAACGGCGGGACGTAAACAAAGTCGCCGGGGTCCGCTTCAACAACATTTTCAAGACGGTCGCCCCAGCGGAACCGCGCGCGTCCGCGTACGATGTAGATGACGGTTTCGAGTTCTCCGTGATGGTGTGCTCCGGTGCTCGCCGCCGGCTGCACCACGACGGTGCCGGCCCAGAGCTTGTTGGCGCCCACCCGAGCGTGTGTGATGGCCGCCGCGCGTGACATGCCGGGCGTTTGCGGCGTGTTCGGATCCAGTTCTTTCCCGCGTACAACGCGGATGCCGTTCTCTTTCCAGCCAGTCACGAATCAGCTTTCCTTTGAGCCAGGACGGTGCAGCGCCAGCACAAAATACTGCGCGTGGCTGCCGCCCACGTTGCGGATTCCGTGCTCGTCGTTCGAAGCGATGAACGCCACCGAACCCGGCCCCGCTTTTGAACTCTTCCCGTTGATCGTCACTTCGAGCGTGCCCTCGCGGACCAGGAACATCTCTTCGTGGATGTGGTGGTGAGGAGGGTGCGGCATGTCGCCGGGAGCGAGGTCCGATTCGTGGACCTCGAGCCGGCAATTTTCATGCGTCAGGCCGTCCAGCACAGGGCGGGAGGTGTTGGTCTTTCCGTGATGCACGGGCAAATCCTGAAACTCGTAAACCCTCGAACGCAAGTATTGGGTTTCAGCCGCCAGCGAGCCCGAAGCCATCAGGGCCGGCAGCGCCGCAAGAAAAGCCCGTCGCGGATTGTTCATAGAGCATCTCCTTTTGTTCATGGACTTGTGGTCTTGACGGATGAAGATGTGCTCTGGTTCCGGCCTCCCGAGAGCAGGCGATAAACCGCGGCGACGGCGTCGCTTTCAAGCTCCGGCGCATGCCAATGGAAGTTCCGGAACGGGACCAGTTCATCCTGTATCTGGGAAAGCGTCTTCCCTTTCTCGATTCCCACCTTCACCTGCCCGGAAAGCCATTCGAGAAATTGGCGAAACTCCTCGACGCTGGCCTTGCCGCCCGGCTCGCCGTGGGCGGGAACGTAAACCTCCGCGTCCCATCCCTCCACCTTGCGGAGCGTTGCGATCCATTCATCGATGTTCGCGGGGCCAATGCGGGGAATGTACTCGTTCTCAAAAACGTTCCCAAGAAAGACCACTTTTGATTGCGGCAGATAGACTGCGGCGTCGCCTGGCGACGCATTGTCGCCCAGGTCGATCAGCCTGATCTCGGTGCCGCCTAACCGCAGCGTTGTTTCCTTATCAAACGTTTCGTTCGGTGGAAGCGGATGGACGCCGCGCATGCTGGCCGCGAGCCGCCAGTCGCTTTCGACGCGTGCCGGAAAATCGTCGTGGTAAGTGCGCATTGCCTGCGCCGCCTGAGGAGTCGAAAGGACCGTCGGTTCGAAGTCCTCGAACGCTTCGTTGCCCAGCATCAAATCGGGCGAAGCGCCGGTGTTGATTACATAGCGGACAGGCTGCTGGGTATGCTTGCGGATTTCGTAAAGGACCGCACGCGCGTTGAAAGGGCTGTTCGTGGTGTTGACGACCACAACGCCCTCAGGCGTAACGATAAAGCCTGCGTTTCCGGCGCGTTTGAACTGCGGATCGCCTTCCTGATTGAGGATGTCTTCCGCGACCCAGACAAAAACGTTCGGTTTGACTTCGACGACGTGATAATGACTGTCCTGTGCGGAAGCCGTGCGTGGCACTGCAAGAGCAACCATCAGGGTCATCAGCGCAAGGGGCAGCCTGGCGGGAAACCGGCATTGGAAAGCGCCGCGCACGCAGCACCGCGATTCGGCATCAGCCTCAGGTCCTCTTTTTGGGATACGCGGGAAGCCAGCCGCAGCCTGGCAATGCATTTCAGATGTCCACATAAACCTGCGCGCGCCAGCCATCCGCCGTCTGTTGCAGACTGAGCTGATGGTAGGTAATGGCTTTGACCATCAGATTGGTCTGGTGTCGCGCCGGATCAAACTTTTCGCCCCAGGCTTTGCCTGAGACTGCATGATCGTCAAGACTCTCTACTTTGAAATCGCAGAACAGCAGATGCTCAGCGTCATGCCGGAAAAGAATTTCACTGAGCCAGTTTACCAGAAGATCCGGCAGACCATCGCCCTGAACTTGAATGGAAACTTCATCCACGGGACGGACGGTTTTCGGGTCCGCAATCAACTCGGCCAGCGCCCGCGCGGAGTTTTCAAACACCTCCTCCGGCGTCGCGCCGAACGCTTCAAATCCAATATCGGCCGTGTGCTCGAGAATGCGGAAGCGGGACATAAGGTTGCAGATCAACCAGCCGGCGAAACATCCCTGGTGCCTTCATCCGCCAGGCCGCGCCCGCTGTCAAAATCTTCACCTCAAATTTCTATCATACCGGATGCAGAACCGGACCACCCATCAATCTGGCTAGCGTTCGGATTAAAATTCTCGCGGCCTGCTCCCGCACGTTTGTAAAAGGATGGCCGCAGATCCACGACAGCAACCCCGTACGACCGGAGTTTGCGGAGGTCGTCTCGGCCAGATTTCGACGGCATTCGGCCAGAGAATCTTCCAGATCGGTGCGGAGGTTGACTTCTAAAGCCGAACGCCGAAAGCGGCCTCAGGGCAGCCGACAGCAACAGGAAAGGTTGGGGCATGCCTGCTGCCGCTCCTGAATATCCAACTGTCGCGGGCAGAGGTTTATAAGGTCTCTGCCCGCGCGGTTTCTTTGTCCTGCCAGGTTGCCGTAAGAAGCCAATGTGCCAGGTTGAGCGCAGCGAAGGATCTCTTATTTCTCAGAGAATACATACATGGCTCGTTTGTCACGCTCATGTTGACCAGCGTAAAATTCGTTTTTCAGAAAACCTATTAAGCCAGCTCGACATTGAAGGAGGATGATCTGCGGGTCTGGCATAGCGGCCCTGACATAAAGTTCATCCGGTCACAGCTTGGCGAATCTTTTAAACGTCTCGCTGAATTACGGCTTGCGAATCTGCGGTATCAGGTGAAATGCGAAGGGCGTTCTGATTATCGCAGATGGAGAGCAGACTTCTGATCAGAGGAGACAACGCATGAAGAGGAAATTGCTGGTTCTTATAACCCTAGTGGCGTGCACGGGACTCGTGGTCCCCGTGCTGTGGTCTGAAAAGCTGATGACCTGGTCGCAGGGTCGCTCGATGGTCGTGTCGCAACGCGGAATCGCTGCGGCGGAACAATCGCTTGCTTCTGCCGCCGGCGCGTCGATTTTGGCGAAGGGCGGCTCGGCGGCCGATGCGGCAATCGCCACTAGCGCGGTGATGGGAGTCATGCAGCCCATGATGAATGGCATGGGCGGGGATCTTTTCGCCATCGAGTATGACGCGAAAACCGGCAAAGTCAGCGGGTTGAACGCAAGCGGGTGGTCGCCGGCGGGGCTTACCATTTCGTACCTTCAATCCAAAGGACTCCGGCACATACCGGGCACGGGAATTCTCTCCGTGAGCATCCCGGGATGTGTAATGGGCTGGTGGGAACTTCACCAGAGGTTCGGGAAGCTCCCATGGAAGGAATTATTCCAGCCGGCCATCTTTTACGCCTCTCACGGATTTCCGGTCGCGCAGTGGGACAGCATGTACTGGCCGGCCTATGCCGACGTTCTCAGAAAAGACCCGGAAGCAACACGCATCTATCTGCCAGGAGGTCGCCCGCCCCAACTGGGAGAGGTCTTCCGCAATCCCGAGTATGCAAAGGCATTGGAACTGGTCGCGAACGAAGGCGAGCAGGCATTTTACCAGGGCGATATCGCCCGCGCGATTGTGAAAACTTCCCAGGAACTCGGCGGGGTCATCAGCGCCGAAGACTTGAGGGATTACAAAGCTGAATGGGTCGAGCCGATCGAAACCGACTATCGCGGCTGGAAAGTGTTCGAAATCCCGCCCAATACTCAGGGCATCGCAACGCTCATGATGCTCAACATCATGGCACAGTTTCCACTGCCGACCTACGGACCGCTGAGCCCGGAAAGGTTTCACATCGAGATGCAAGCCCAGCAACTGGCATACGCGGACGTGCGGAAGTACGTCGGCGATCCGCGTTTTGTCAAAGTGCCCGTGCAGGGCATGCTTTCAATGGATTACGCAAAGGAACGGGCCAGGCTGATCAGGCTTGATGAGGCCACCTGCGACTTTCAAGCCGGAACCCCTCCCGGCGCCAATCCCAGTACGGCCATGGCCTCGCTGCATCCGGGAAAAGACACAAGCTACCTGACGACCGTTGATAAAGATGGCAACATAGTCTCACTGATTCAGAGCCTCGCGGGAGCATTTGGCTCGGGAGTTGCCGTGCGCGGCTACGGCATCATTCTTCAAAATCGCGCCACCGGATTCACGCTGCGCCCCGGCAGCCCCGATGTTCTTGCACCTCACAAGCGCCCATTCCACACGATCATTCCCGCCTTCATGGAGCGCGGCGACATTCACATCGGCTTTGGCATTATGCGCGGAGGCAATCAGCCGCTGGCACAGGCGCAGTTCGTTTCTGACATCGTGGACTACAACCTGAATATTCAGCAGGCCCTTGAAACGCCGCGCTTCAACAAGTTCGGCCGGGGCGGGTGCAGCTACCTGATCGAGAGCCGCGTGCCCAAGGCAACGCTGATCGGGCTTTCAACGCTTGGGTACGACCTGCGCGTCGTCGGCCCATTTGCAGAATTTGTCGGCGGCGGCCAGGCCGTTCTTCATGACTCCGCGACCGGAGTCAATTACGGCGCTTCCGATCCGCGCAAGGACGGCGAGGCAGTCCCCGAATCTTCGCCGGAATAATCGCAAATGTGCATGTGATTGTGCACCGGCGCAGCCTGCGACGGCGATGT
>Ga0070740_10000855_pt1 | contig 50397 bp, 42 predicted proteins | sample Coa_R2_FD_67286 | JGI IMG/M metagenome (GOLD analysis project Ga0070740, IMG submission 67286) | Surface soil microbial communities from Centralia Pennsylvania, which are recovering from an underground coalmine fire - Coalmine... | ecosystem: Environmental > Terrestrial > Soil > Unclassified ... | reverse complement strand
AATAGCTGCGGCTTCTGTCGTTGGTACAGGTCTTGGCGCAGGAGCGGGTATTACACAAGATCAATTTTCCAGCAAAAAACATTCAGATACTCCTGTACATGCAGAGAGTGGGCGTAAATCTCAGGGTGCTGATGTAACGGATGAAGAATTAGATGAACATTTGCCATTGATATCGCATGACCGGGAAAGCAGAAGAGAAAACAGATTATATTCGTTGCTGCCTGAATGGTTAAGAAGAGGAAGCGTATGGTCGAGACCATCATCTCTATCCTCGCATGCATTGCCTGTACAGGATGGGGGTATTGATGTGTTGATAAATAATGAAACCAGTAAGCGGATGTATCCACCTCGAGCATAAATCAAGGTGGAACGGCTTTTCTGTGGCGGCGTGAACATAAGTTGCATAAAATATAAGGTAAATCACATTAAGGATGGATGACACATGAAAAAGATATTTTTAATGCTATTAGGAATGATTTGCTCAATTCCTGCTTGGGCTGATGTTGATTATAGTACTCTGTTAAACAAGGTAACCCTGCAATTACAATCCGAACAATGGGTGACGACCAAGACTGCCTTGGTCTATGTGTCTGCCAATGCAGCTGTCACTGATCAGGGTATTGCCAATGTGCAAGCAGATGTTATGAACAAATTAAAACAGTTATCTGATAAGGGTGAATGGCACATCATGGCATTTAACCGGTCACTTGATCAATCGGGACTGGAAAGCATTCAGATCACAGCACAAGCAAGATTGCCGCAGACAGAGCTTGCCGGGTTGCGCACCAAGGCTAAGGCAATCAGCAAACCAGGCGAGACATTCACCATCGATAATGTGCAATTCACTCCCAGCGAGGATGAGTACAGGCAGGCAAATAGCATATTGAGAAATAATTTGTATCAGCAGGCAAAAGCTGAAATCGATGCATTAAATAAAGTCTATCCCGATCAAAAATACTATCTGTATAGCATAGACTTTATAAATGTGAATCCGGTGGCACCCGCTCCAATGGTCAATAATGTTTACATGGAAAAGGCTGCTGCGGTTGCCCGTATGCCTGTTCCAATATCGGTGGGCAGCAAAGTACAGCAGCAAGCGACGGTTATCATCGCTTCCATGCCTGATGTTCTTAATCAAAAGCTGGCGCATTAAAATGAGAAGCCATACAACCATAAAATTTAATCCACCCGTCATCGGACATCGTGGAGCCTGCGCATATGCTCCTGAGAATACTATCGCTTCATTTACGAAAGCGGCGCAGTTAGGTGTTAAATGGGTGGAATTTGATGTGATGGATGCTGCCGATGGTCAATTAATCGTGTTCCATGATGAATCGCTGGATAGGACAACGAATGGCCACGGAGAAGTCAGTCAATATCCTTATGCCTATTTAGACTCGCTTGATGCAGGCGCCTGGTTTGATTTGCGCTTTTCAGGCGAGCGTATCCCCAAACTGCGTACGGTAATTGATTTTCTGCAAGAAGCGCATCTCTCTGCAAATGTAGAAATCAAAGCATTGCCCGGACATGAAGAGAGAGTAGTAAAACAGGTTCTCGAACAACTGGCGCCATATCTTCTATCAGCAAACAATCAATTCCTGTTTTCCAGTTTTTCTGTTAATGCATTAAGGTTATTACGGAAATATTCGCCTGAGTGTTTGCTGGGACTACTGCTGCATGAATGGGAGCCGGATTGGGAGTCAATATGCAGGTCTCTACATTGCATATCTGTCAATGTCAATGAAGAAATCATGACGGAAGCCGCGGCGCACAGAATTAAAGCCATGGGCAGGTTATTACTCTGTTATACAGTAAATGATCCAGCACGAGCCAAACAGCTTTTTTCCTGGGGAGTGGACGCGGTTTTTTCTGATGTGCCAGACAAAATTGTTGCATTTTCCTGATTTTGGATTGAATGTAATCCGGCTTTTGGTTTCTCTTTGCTCTGTCTAAATCAAGACTTGTTTGATAAGCTATTCATTTTGCTTGGAATTTTTTTTCATACTTCTTTTCATAAGCATTGCTATACTATAACTATCAGGGTTTAAAAAGGGATTCATCATGGGTAACCTAAATATTGTTGATATTTTAATCCTGGTAATTGTATTTGGCTCAGTGATTGTCGGATTTGGCAGAGGTCTGGTGAGTGAATTACTCTCTCTCATCACCGTGATTGCAGCGTTTGTAGTGGCAATCATGTATACGACGGCTCTTGCCAATTTCTTCACAACATCTGCTCCCGTCCAGTCTGTCGTAAGCCAGACCTCAAGCGCGATTGGTACCAGCACAGCTACACCTGTTTCTTATTTGGCATATGGGGCCAGTTTCGCTGCCCTGTTTGTTGGAACCATGATTGTTGGCTCTATCATCAAATGGATACTGAATTTAATATTCTCCACGGGTATTTTGGGATTTGGCAACCGGATATTAGGCGGTGTATTTGGCTTCGTCCGCGGCTTTCTGATTGTTGTAGGTGTTATTTTTGTGGTGCAACTGTCACCTGTCAGTAAACAAACATTCTGGCAGCAGTCCCAGTTAGTTCCCCAATTTCAACCAGCGGTAGTCTGGCTGGGCGGCGTAGTTAATCCAGCATTGGCAAACATCAAATCAACATTCGGATCAACGGTGCAAAGTGTTACGGGATCAGTCAGCGGTGCAGTCAGTGGCGCTGTTGAGAAGATATCCAAATAGCAACAACCCGGATGTTTGACTCTATATATTCTTTTTCTTTTAAAAATACAGGTTGGGTAGAATTTGAACCTAACCTTTTGTTTTTATTGATTTAATTAAAATGTAGACCAGGTGAGATCAAACATTATACAATCCCTGCGTATTTTTATAAATTAAGACAAAGTAAAAATGCAATAATCAGAAAATTTAACGGGGATTAAGGTAAATGTTTAGCAAGTTCTCATCGGATTCATCTCCAAAGACACAATCTCTTCATACAAAAGGTAAACTGGTTGTTCCGCCAAATGCTGAACTGATCTGGGCAGAGCCTGCGATACTTGGTATTGTGAAACGAAAAGTAAAATTGTTAAAAAACATTCCGCTGCTTGATCGAAGTTGTTATGAACAAAGCAAGGAAGCCGATGTTTCGGAACAGATCAACATTTTCCATTTGAAAAAGGACAAGGCTCACAAAATTACTTCATTACAGCTTCAGCATTCGCATACCCTGGTTCAAAGCAACACTGTTCTGGAAGAGGATATGCAGGTTTTGATCCGCCCTGTCGTGATAGCAAGTGCACTCCACAAGATGCTGATGTTAAGTCCGTATGCATATGAAGTGGCAACCTTCAAGCCGGCGGAAAAGAAAAGTAACTTGCCTGAATCCGGGCGCGGTGTAGAGGTTGTAAAGAGAGGATACGCTTTCGCAGAGGATATCAAGACTGATAAGGTTGAATATTACCGCGATAATACCGAAGATCTTTTTCCCAACGGCCAGGCCGTTGATATCAGGGAAATCAAGCAAACCGTCCTGGGTGATTGCTTCTTGTTGTCTGCAATCGGATCGATTCTGGCAACAGATAATGGCGTGGATTTTTTCATGAACAGTATGGTGCAGCAGGGCAAGTACACCATTGTTCGTTTGAATCATCCAGAAAAGCAAAAGCCGGAATTCCTGATTGTTTCCAACAAGTATTTTTGTGAAGGCAACGACAACACAGTAGCACATACACCCTGGATACACATGTTGGAAAAAGTGTATGCGGGTTATGCTTATCGTGAGGTGGATGGCAAATTGGGTTTCACCCACCCATCATTTCGTGTCATGTATGGCAGTGGTGGAAGAAGTGAGCTCGCATTCAAGATACTAACCGGTCAGGATGCGAAGAAATATACAATTAACTCCAATCTGGTGGAAAGCATACATCCATGGAATGCTTCAGCCTGCGCTGGCGCATTAATGTGGGCATCACTATTATCCATGGGATTGAAAGCTGAAGAACTTGAAAACCAACGTAAAATATTTGAAAAGCAATTCAATGAAGGCAATGTCAAGAACTGCTTTAAAACACAAGAAAATTATTTGTTATGGGGTGAATTCCTTCTGCGCCTGAAAAAAGCACTGCCAGAAAAGTATAGTGAACTGATGCGGCTAATCGAGAAAATGGATAGTTTACAAGGGAGGGTTACTCATTATCAGGCATCCGAGTTGCCGGAATTTCTTGAAAAGCTGCGAACAACAGAAGTACAGACGCCGGTAGAATTAATCAGTCTCTTGAGAATGTATATTATCAATCCGGAAGTGACTCTTGAAGGACAGTGTGTATATCATTACGCCGGTGTTGCGGAAGAAGGTCTGTATACTGCCCAGCACCTTTCACTGTATAAACAGATTAAGGAATTGCTGGCGTCACATCATTGCATGACGGCATCAACGGTTGAGAAGTTCAATTTTGACGTGCCTGGTCTCCGAAATAATCATGCCTATTCACTCTTGGATGTGAAAGAAACGGTCATTAATAGCAAGACATATTATTTTTTACGATTAAGAAATCCTTGGGGCGAGATTGGCAGAGCATATCTCTGGGACAAGCAACGTAGTGTGGATTTCATCAAGGAAGAAAAATCATTTGGTGTTTTCTGGATAGAGTTAAGCGACTTTGCACGGTATTTCGTAGATTTTATAGCCTGTGATCCAATTCCTGGACTCAAATTGACAAATACTTTTGTGAGTATTTCCGAAAATAAAGGATCAGGCTTGACGGATTCACTTAAACAATAACTGGCAAGGTCCCTCTTCTCCACAAAAATGTGGAGAAGAGGGGTTTCTATCGAAGCAGTGTGAATGGTTACTTGAATTTGAGATCGAAGTAACTGACATTCATCAAGTCTGGCGCTGCTAAACTGCAAACATATCCATAAATGAATTGACAGGCATGGCTTCTAGCGCATCCTTGTCTTCAAACAGTGATAACAGCTTCTGTACCTTGTCTGAAGAATAGAGCGTTGATGCATTTTCCTCGAACTTTTTATACATCAGTGGAATTCCTTCTTCGCGGCGACGACGGTGTCCGACTGGATACTCAACGACGATTTTATCTGTATTGGTGCCGTCCTTGAAGAATACCTGAATTGAATTTGCAATCGAACGCTTTTCCGGATCGAGATAATCCTTGGAAAATTGTTTATCTTCTTCTACATGCATCAACTCGCGTAATTTATCTATACGTGCATCGCTGGCAAATTCATTTTCGTAATAGTCAGCTTTAAGATCGCCGTGCAAGAGCGCAACAGCAACCATATATTGAAGACAATGATCACGATCTGCTGGGTTGTGCAGGGGGCCGGATTTACTGATGATGCGTACGGCTGATTCCTGTGTCGTGAGAACAATTTTTTCGATTTGTCCAAGTCTGTCTTTAATCTTGGGGTGTAGGATAATCGCACATTCTACTGCTGTCTGTGCATGAAATTCAGCAGGAAATGAAATTTTGAATAATACATTTTCCATCACATAGGTGCCAAAAGGTCTGGCGATCCTGAGCGGCTTGCCTTGAGTGACAGAGTCATAAAAGCCCCATTTTTTTGCGGTAAGTGCGCTTGGATAACCCATTTCACCCTGCATGGTCATCCATGCAAGACGTGTGGCACGGCTGGTAGCATCGCCGGCTGCCCAGGATTTGCGGGATCCAGTATTTGGCGCATGTCTGTATGTTCTTAATGCTGCGCCATCCAGCCAGGCTTGTGACAAGGCATTGACAACCTGATCGCGTGTAGCGCCTAACATGTAGGCTGCAACCGCAGTGGAAGCAATCTTGACAAGAATAACGTGATCAAACCCTAAACGATTAAAGCCGTTTTCAAGTGCAAGCACACCTTGAATTTCATGCGCTTTAATCATGGCTGCAAGTACATCCTTGACAACCAAAGGCTTTTCACCTTGGGCAATTCTCTTGCGGCTTAGATAATCCGCGAGTGCCAGAATTGCGCCCAGATTATCTGACGGGTGACCCCATTCGGCTGCAAGCCAGGTATCATTGAAATCCAGCCAGCGTACCAGTGTTCCAATATTGAAAGCCGCAAGAATGGGATCCAGCATGTAGCTAGTGCCAGGTACACGAGCACCGATGGGTACCGTTGTTCCGGGAATAATCGGTCCAAGAAGTTTCGTGCAGGCAGGATACTGTAACGCCAGAATGGCACAGCCTAATGCATCCATGAGACAATAGCGGGCTGTGGTAAAGGCAAGGTCGCTGCCCACATTATTGCGGGTGACATAGTCTGCAATTGTTACCAATTCAGTATCGGGTGCGGGTCGAATATTTTCATCAACTGTATGTAAAGCCATTATTTAGCCTCTTTCTTGTATAGGTGTAAATGGACGAGGTTCTGGTCCGATATATTTAGCTTCCGGTCTGATCAAACGGTTATTTGCCCGTTGTTCGAAAATATGCGCACTCCAACCACTTAAACGCGACATGACAAATATTGGTGTAAATAGCGGTGTCGGAATTCCACAGAAGTGGTAAGCGGTCGCACTGTAAAAATCGAGATTGGGGAATAATTTTTTCTCATCCCACATTATTTTTTCAATGCGTTCGGAAACTGCATATAAATATCCGTCGCGTGCGGTTGCGGATAGTTTTTCCGACCAGCGCTTGATGATATCTGAGCGTGGATCGGAAATCTTGTAAACACGGTGCCCAAAGCCCATGATTTTAACTTTCTTGGCGAGCATGTCTCTGATAGCTGCTTCTGCTTGATCCGGTGTTTTAAACATGCTGACGAGCCGCATGGCTTCTTCATTGGCGCCGCCATGCAAGGGCCCGCGCAAGGTGCCAATGGCGGATACAACAGCAGAATAGAAATCAGATTCGGTGGATGTTGTCACTCTTGCAGCAAATGTTGAGGCATTAAATTCATGTTCAGCGTAAAGAATCAGTGATACATCGACAGCACGCCGCTGATCATCGTCAGGTTTTTTGCCATGTAATAAATGCAGGAAATATCCGGCAATAGTTTGTTCTTCGCTATTCCAGGTTTCGATACGTACATTGTTACGATGAAACTGATACCAGTAGAGCAAGATGCTTGGCGTGCAGGCAATCAACCGGTCTGCAATTTGGTGAGAAGTGTATTGGGCTGTTTCAGATTCCAGCGTGCCAAGCATGGATATGCTGGTACGCAAGACATCCATTGGGTGCACGGAGCCTGGTATTGTTTCCAGGAGCAGTTTTAACTCGTTAGGCAGACGGCGCATTTTTACAAGCTTTTCCCGGTATGCCTGCAATTGTGCTTGTGATGGCAGATCACCATAGATGAGCAGATAGGCAACCTCTTCAAATGTGGAGTATGCGGCCAAATCATGGATATCGTAACCACGATAGGTTAAACCCACGCCTTCCTTGCCAACAGTAGATATCGCTGTATCACCAACGATAACTCCTTCTAGTCCTCCAGTTTTTGCGGTCATTTAACTTTTCCTTTAGCAAAAAGATCATCTAATTTTCTTTCGTATTGGTAGTAATCCAATACATCATAAAGTTGTTCGCGAGTTTGCATTTCATCAATAACAGCCTGTTGTGTCCCTTGGGTGCGGATGGTGTTGTATACATTGATGGCCGCGGCACTCATTGCTCGGAATGCGCTCAGGGGGTAGAGAATCATTTTTATGCCAGCTTGATGCAGTTCATTCTTGGTAAATAGTGGTGTAACGCCAAATTCAGTAATATTTGCGAGCACAGGTACACCGCATGCCTTGGTCACGGCATGATACTGGGATATATCAGTGACACCTTCAAAAAAAATCATCTCGGCGCCTGCTTCAACATAGCGGCTAACACGTTCAATTGATTTTTCCAAGCCTTCAATTGCCAGGGCATCTGTGCGTGCCATCAAGACAAATTGTTTATCGTACTTTGCATCGATAGCTGCCTTGATCCGGTCGCACATCTCATCTGTGTCGACAATTTCTTTTCTGGGACGGTGACCACAGCGTTTGGACTGAACTTGGTCTTCCAGGTGGGCAGCCGCAGCGCCGGAACGGATCATGGTCTTGATCGAACGTGCAATATTAAATGCTGAGCCCCAACCAGTATCGATATCCACCAATAGCGGCAGATCACAGGCAGAAGTAATACGTCTTACATCTTCTGCAACATTCTCAAGATTGGTGATTCCAAGATCAGGTAATCCGTAAGATGCATTGGCTACACCAGCGCCAGAAAGATAAATGGCGCGAAAACCAGCGCGCTTGGCGAGTAAAGCTGTGTATGCGTTAATGGTGCCTACGATTTGTAGGGGGCTTTCCTGTACGAGTGCTTTACGCAGTCCATCCATAAAATACGTTACTCCGAAGACTAAAACCTGATTATCAGAGAGGGACTAGTTGCAGACTTGCATCTACTCCCCGGGACGGGCTCGAACCGCCGACCCAGTGGTTAACAGCCACTTGCTCTACCGACTGAGCTACCGGGGAATGTAGCGCTAAGTGACGAGAATACTAATATCGGATGATGCGGTCGTCAATAATTTTTTATAACAATTCATATCATTACTACTTTTTGCATTAATAGTCGACAAGCAGGAATGAAGCATTAGGACTCTGGAGCATCTGTATGCGTTTTTGAAGTGGTCAGCGCGTCAATTTTTCATCGAAAAAACAAGGGATTCAGTCCGTTTCCACAGTCTATCGGCTGGGGATATTATTAAGGCTGCTTACCAGGGAAGAGTCCGTATCCATACTGGAAGACCGCCATAACCATTCCACGCGCGATATCGCACGATGATCTACCAGATACTTGACAGATTTTGAATCCGATTTTTGGTCAACTCTCAGGCAGGGCACAGTGTATATTGGTTTAAAAATAGCAATTCCAGTATTTTTATCTGCAGCCTGTTTTTTGATAAACGACCATTCATCCATCTCGATGACAGAATTCGGGTACATGAAAATTCCATTTAAAATCGGTGAATGCTTGGTGAGGCCAACCAGAATGGAATCGTCATTCAGTGTAACGATGTCAATTGATGCATATTTGTGATCATTCTTTTGGAGTAAATATTCTTTCTGTTTTTCCAGCTGTTCAAGAGATGGCGTATAAGAAGAAGCTGGCGGTTTACCATTATGTAAGTCAATGTCTGGTTTATGTAGCAAATTCGGATTGGCGGATGAGTAAAATGTTTGAATTTTCAGGTGCTTTTTGGGAAGGTTGTTTGTGGGTTTGTTGGGTGACAATAATTTCATTAATCCAAACAGCATATCTTCCGCCCTCGTCAAATTGTAAATCTTGGGGGTCCATCAACACTTGCCGGTGCAAGTCTGAATCATGATCTGCACAAGCAATGATCCAATATTTATTGAAAACAGTCTGTCCTGAAAACAGGCGCTGCTTTGATTTTAATGTCACACAGCGAAGCTTCATCCCTTAACAAGTGATGAGACCAGTAAAGAGGGAAAATCCGATTCTCCTCTTGGGGCAGTCTGTTGTCCGCATCAGTTGCGGAATAATCAAACCGCATTGGAATCGCTGATATTATCTTTCATCTATACTATTTTTTTTACGCAAATCAAGTTTTTTTTGAGTTTTTCTAAGATTCTCTTAATCTCTACATTGGATAATAACTTACATCAAATTTAGCGGGTTCATCCTCAGCGACTAGAAATAATAAAAACTATAAAATTAGCGTGATGAGGTAAAGCAGCGGGAGCAACCATGCCGCTGCTTGTATTTTTTATGCTTTCAGTTTAGCTAATGCCTTGTTAATTCTAACCATGGCGTCTATCAGGTTTTTCATGCTGGTCGCATAACTTATACGAATATGTCCTGGCGCGCCAAATGCGGATCCCGGAATGACAGCGACTTCGGCATTCGACAAAATAAATTCTGCAAATTCAATATCATTAGTGATGCCGGCATCCTTGTTAAACAGTGATTCCACAGACGGGAAAGTATAAAACGTGCCATCAGACGGTATGGATTTAAGTCCTGGAATTTTATCGAATTCGGCCAGAATATAATCATGACGTTCTTTGTATGCATGAGTCATTGTCTTGATGCAGCTTTGATCACCCTCTAATGCGGCTTGCGCAGCATACTGAGAGACACTGGCCGGATTTGATGTGCTTTGTGACTGCGCTTTTTTCATCGCGGCAATGATTTTTGCAGGTCCTGCTGCATAACCTATGCGCCAGCCAGTCATTGCATATGATTTTGATACGCCATTTATCACGACACAACGTTCGTATAATTCAGGGCAGGCATTGAGAATATTGGTAAATGGCGTGTGATTCCACAGGTTGTGCTCATAGATATCATCAGTAGCCACAATAATCCCGGGGTGGCGCAATATGACTTCAGCGAGAGCTTTCAGTTCGCTAGGAGTATATGCCATGCCGGTAGGATTGGAAGGGCTGTTTATGATGACAATACGCGTTTTATCTGTGATGGCTGCATTGAGTTGTGCAGGTGTCATTTTGAAATGATGATCAAAATCGGTTTTGACGATAACAGGATTTCCATCCGCAAGCTTGGTCATGTCAGGATAGGAGACCCAATAAGGTGCAGGAATGATGACTTCATCGCCTGGATTGAGGATGGCGGAAAAAAGGTTGTAAATACTGTGCTTGGCGCCGCAGGAAACAATAATCTGGTCCGGTCCGTAGTTTAAGTGATTCTCGCGGGCGAATTTGTCGATGATGGCTTTTTTCAATCCTTTGGTGCCGTCAACGGCTGTGTATTTGGTGTGACCATCGCGGATGGCTTTTATCGCGGCTTCCTTGATGTGCTCGGGTGTGTCAAAGTCTGGTTCACCTACGCTGAGATTGATAACAGGCCTGCCTTGGGCTTGTAGTTCTTCGGCTCTTGCTGATACAGCGAGCGTTTGGGATGGTTTGATACGCTGCACGCGCTGTGATAATTCTTGTGCCAGGTCTTTGGTCGTTGTTTTTGTCATTTGGATCTTGCTCCAGTAACCAATAATTTAAAGTTGATCATCAATGCGGTATCATGCTCCGCAGGGCTCATACCCGCAGCTTTAGAATCATATTATTCTGAATTGCTGACAGACAACGTAAAGTGGATGATCTTGGCATCCATCTTTTCTTATGTTCTCCGGTGTGCGAGAGTGAATTATAATTTAATTAAATATGCAGTGCCAGACTTATAGCTTATGACGCAACAGTTTGATTTACACTCCTCATTTAAACCTTCTGGTGATCAGCCTGAAGCAATCCGTCAGTTGATTGATGGTATCAATAACGGACTGGCCCACCAGACCCTGCTGGGTGTGACGGGTTCAGGAAAAACATTTACGATCGCAAATGTTATTCATGCCATTCAGCGTCCAACCCTGATATTGGCTCCGAACAAGACATTGGCTGCCCAGTTATATGGCGAAATGAAAGAATTTTTTCCACAAAATGCGGTCGAGTACTTTGTTTCTTATTATGATTATTACCAGCCTGAAGCCTATGTGCCTTCATCAGATACGTACATCGCCAAAGATGCCTCAATTAATGAGCATATAGAGCAAATGCGTCTTTCAGCAACCAAGGCTTTACTTGAACGACAGGATGCCATCATCGTCGCTACAGTTTCAGCGATATACGGGCTGGGTGATCCTCGCATGTATTTAAGCATGGTCATGCATCTTGACCGTGGTGACAAGGTCGATCAGCGTTTCATCCTGCGACGTCTGGCTGAGCTGCAATACACACGCAATGATATTGATTTGCATCGCGCTACCTATCGTGTTCATGGCGATGTCATCGATATCTACCCGGCTGAATCTGACAGCGAAGCTGTCCGCATAGAATTGTTCGGTGACGAGATTGAAAATCTTGCTTATTTTGATCCGTTGACTGGCGAAGTCATTCGCAAGGTGCCGCGTTTAACGATTTATCCGAAAACACATTATGTCACTCAACGCGATACAATTGTAAAAGCAATTGATCAAATCAAGATTGATTTGCGTGCTCGCCTCGAGGAATTGTACAAGCTTAACAAGCTAGTCGAAGCACAGCGCTTAGAGCAACGGACTACTTATGATCTGGAACTCATGAAGGAGTTGGGTTATTGCCAGGGCATAGAGAATTATTCCCGATACTTATCTGGCCGCGCGCCGGGTGAACCGCCACCGACATTATTTGATTACCTTCCTTCAAGTGCCCTGCTCATAATAGACGAGTCGCATGTGACCATACCTCAATTGAATGGAATGTACCGCGGTGACCGGTCTCGCAAGGAGACACTGGTTGAATATGGATTCCGTCTGCCATCTGCGCTGGATAACAGGCCCTTGCGTTTTGATGAATTCACGGCGAGGGCTCCGCAATGCATATATGTCTCAGCGACGCCGGGTCAGTATGAGCTTGAACATTCGGATGTGATAGCCGAGCAGGTCGTGCGGCCAACCGGACTGCTGGATCCCGAAATTGAAGTTCGTCCTGCCACCACACAGGTGGATGATTTGCTCTCCGAGATAAACAAGCGGGTCGAGGCTGGTGAGCGAGTCCTTGTCACGACACTGACCAAGCGAATGGCGGAAGATCTGACTGAATATCTGAATGAGCATAATGTCAGGGTTCGTTATCTGCATTCCGATGTGGGTACCGTTGAGCGCGTGGAAATCATTCGTGACTTGCGTCTTGGTGCGTTTGATGTACTGGTGGGAATTAATTTGTTACGCGAAGGACTTGATTTGCCTGAGGTTTCTCTGGTGGGAATATTGGATGCGGACAAGGAAGGATTTTTACGCTCGGAATCATCGCTGATCCAGACGATAGGTAGAGTCGCGCGTCATTTTAATGGCAAGGCAATTCTTTATGCTGACAGGATAACGGGATCAATGGAGCGTGCCATCCGGGAGACACAGCGCCGTCGAGCGAAACAAAAGGCTTACAACGAAGCACACGGTATTACACCACGCAGTATTCTCAAGGCTGTACACGATGTCATGGAAGGTGCGTATGCAGATAATAGTGTGCGTGGCCGCCTGTTCCCGAAATCAAGGGTTACGGACAAGCGATCGGAATATCTCGCTTTGTCCCCTGAAGCATTGTCAGTCAAAATAAGCAAACTGGAAAATCAGATGTATGAGCACGCGCATAATCTGGAATTCGAAAAAGCAGCAGAAATCCGTGATTTGATCCATCAGCTAAGAGAGGGTTCCTTGGGCAGGTAAGATAGCATCACAACAGCTGGACTGACGCCCAGCTGTGTTGCTTATTGAGATCATGCCTGCAATGCATTGAGTGCTTTCAATACAATCGCGGTGGTCAGGGCGCTGGAGCTGGACCTTCCCATCAGTACGGGATTGCCATTGTCATCTGTCCCGGCCCAAAGCCAAAAATCATCCGCTGGCCAGGAGCCGTTGTAGGGGGACTGTGTATTCAAGAGGTATTGTTTGGCTTTCTGGATTTCAGGGCCATGATAGGCTGATGAAATCAAGGTGTTAAGCGCGATGGCAGTTTTAAAGGGTGAGTTGTCAACACTGCCGTTTTGCTTATCAAATTGTGCAATGACATAGTTTGTGATCAACGGAATCGAGGGTTTCAGGCAGCTAATGCCGCTGGCATAGGCGCGAGTAATGAGATAATAGGCGTCCGGAAGTGTATAGTACACAGCACAATTGTTTCCTTGCGCAACCTGTTCATTGATATAGCCGCAGACTTGCGCATCATTTTCATGCAGATAGGATAAAACATTGGCATTGACCCCGCAATCTACGCTATTGCGTTCATTGGGAAGCCGAATGAATGTCAAATATATGCCAGCTGCATTTTTGTTCGCCTTGATTGCTGTGCGATTATCAGGAAACGATATATTGTTTTGTTGCAATACGATGGATGCAAAGGCGGTGTCATCGAGATCGTAAATCGTATTGGGATAGAGCGGTCTGGGATTGTGTGTCGTAAAATAGGACCATAATCCATTCTGGTTGACCAGTTGTGATTGCAGAAATGCGACGGTTTTCTTTTGCATGCGCTCGACTCTTGGGTCGGAGATGGAGTGCAAGGCATCTGCCAGCATGGCGGTGGTAAAGAGGTTGCTGTCAAAACTGGATTGTAATGAACGCTGCGGTTCAGGGATGTTGGGCGTGAAGGTAGTTGGAAACTCGCCATATTCCATCTGTACACTTTCCAGATAACGCAAGCCATTATCAATGGCGGTTGTTACATTATTATTATTCTCTGCGTAACTATTGATTGAGGTGGCAAGCAGCATTGCCGCAGGTAAAAGCCATTTAGAAAATCGCATTGTATCTCCTTATTTTTAATAGAATGATGCTTGATGAAATTGTGCGAATCGACCGCAATATTCCTTGCATGTTTCACAGTCCGCATGGTACAGAACAACAAACAAACTGTCATGAACTAAATATTCCTGTTATATCTTTTGACGGCATTTGATGCCAGAATAGAGTTAGTGCAATCTCAAAAAGGACGAGACCATGCATGACATGATTTCAGCGCAGTATGATCCCTGGCCAGCTTTACCTTATGCTGAATTCAAATCCACGCAGCATTTATTGCACAGGTTTGTGCAAGTCCTTGGAAAGGTTAAGCTGACTACGCCATTTGAACCGCATTGGTCCAATGTTGCGCTTTGGATCACCAGTCGAGGAATAACCACCGGGCCTGTTCCATATCATCAGGGTGTGTTCTCCATCGATGTTGATTTCATCACTCATCAGGTCATATGTAATACAAGCTGGGAAAGCATGGAATATTTTGCCCTGGGATCAATGTCGGTTGCGCATCTTACACATTCATTATTCGCCGCCTTGCACAATCTCGGGATTGATATCACCATTAATATGGTTCCACAGGAAGTTCCTGATCCAGTCGAATTTGACAAGGATACGGAAACGCGCGAATACCGGCCTGATCTTGCCAATGCGTGGTGGCGTATCCTGATAAGTTCATACTCGGTTATGCAGCGGTATCATTCGCGTTTTTATGGTATTACGCCCGCGATAGGCTTGATGTGGGGAACATTTGATTTGCGTGATGCCAGATATAAAGGCTTGCATCTGGCAACAGAAGGGATTAATTCAGGTTACATACGACGCAATGCCATGGATGACGCACAGGTGGAGGCAGGCTGGTGGAGTGGCAACGAGCAATATCCACGTCCAGCATATTTTTCATTCATCTATCCGGAACCCACAGGGATAGATCAGGTAAAAATCAAGCCGGATCAGGCACGCTGGGATAACACATTGCGTGAATTCATCATTGACTATGATGATATCCGCTTGTCGAGCGACCCTGCGCAAGCGTTACTGTCGTTTTTTGAATCCTCCTATCTGGCTGAAGCCCGGAAGGCGGGTTGGGAGTCTGATTTGATTGTTTCAGGTGAACCGGTATGACTATGTGCACGCTCCGCGCATATGGAGCGCCGCCTCTAAAACCGGACATCTAACGTCTGCAAGATTATTTTTCAGACTTTCATCATCTTAACCTTGATAATTACAGCGCTACGTTGTATCTTTACCACCCGAATTTACTGGCGATAGGCACGTAGCTCAGTGGTAGAGCATCACCTTGACATGGTGGTGGTCGGTGGTTCGATCCCACTCGTGCCTACCAAATTGAAAATAATCCCTTGCTAGCCTTTGCAGCGAGGGATTTTATTTTGTATAAATGTATTTTCCTGTTTAATTAAATCATGAAGCAGTGGACCTATGCCTGTGATCACACTACCGGATGGAACCCAAAAAAAATTTGATGCGCCTGTTACTGTTGCTCAAGTCGCCGCGAGTATTGGCAGTGGATTGGCGAAAGCAGCAATTGCCGGAAAAGTCGATGGCAAATTAGTCGACACCTTTCATGTCATTGATAAGGATGCCGAAGTCCGTATTATTACCGACAAAGACCCGGAAGGGCTGGAAATCATCCGTCATTCGACGGCGCACTTGCTTGCCCATGCAGTAAAGTCATTATTCCCGACTGCTCAAGTCACCATCGGTCCGGTTATCGAAAATGGATTTTATTATGATTTCGCATTTGGAAGGCCATTCTCGGTGGATGATTTGGCGCAGATTGAAGCGAAAATGCATGAACTGGCGCAAAAGAATTTTCCGGTATCGAGAAGAGTTGTGAGCCGGGATGAAGCTATCAAATTTTTTAAAGACCTGGGAGAAGAATACAAGGTCAGGATTATTCAGGATATTCCAGAAGACGAAATATTGACTATCTATCAACAGGATGATTTTGCCGATTTGTGCCGTGGTCCGCATGTTCCACACACCGGGATGCTGAAAGCCTTCAGGCTTACCAAGGTATCTGGTGCTTACTGGCGTGGCGATTCCAGCAATGAAATGCTGCAGCGAGTGTATGGTACCGCATGGAAGGACAAGAAATCACTTGATGAATACCTGAAAAATCTGGAGGAAGCAGAAAAGAGAGATCATCGAAAGCTGGCCAAGACCATGGACTTGTTCCATATACAGGAAGAGGCGCCAGGCATGATTTTCTGGCATCCCAATGGCTGGGCAATTTATAAAGCGATTAAGGAGTATATCTCCAGCAAGATTGCAGAGCAGGGTTATGAAGAAGTTGTCACTCCACAAGTTGTTGATATTGAGTTGTGGAAGAAATCGGGTCATTGGGCCAACTTTGGCGAGGAAATGTTTACCGTTGAAACAGATGACCGCACATTTGCCGTCAAACCGATGAGCTGCCCATGTCACGTACAGATTTATAAGCAGGGGCTGAAGAGCTATCGTGACTTGCCATTAAAGCTCGCTGAATTTGGCTGTGTGCATAGAAATGAAATGACCGGTGCTATGCATGGATTAATGCGGGTTCGGCAGCTGACGCAGGATGACGGTCATATCTTTTGTACCGAAGAACAAATTCAGGAACAAGCTTCTCAATTTATTCAATCAGTTATAGAGGCGTATCGAGACTTTGGATTCAATGACATCATATTCAAGCTCGCGACACGTCCTGAAAAACGCCTGGGTTCGGATGAATTATGGGATCATGCCGAAGGCGCACTTGCCAAGGCATTAACCAGTCTTGGGCTTTCTTTTGAAGTGAAGCCGGGCGAGGGAGCATTTTATGGCCCCAAGATCGAGTTTCATCTGAAAGATTGTATTGGGCGCATGTGGCAATGTGCTACCTTGCAGCTTGATTATGCCATGCCAAACAGACTGGAAGCCTCATATATTGCGGAAGACGGCTCTAAAAAAATACCTGTCATGCTGCATCGGGCCATACTTGGTTCGGTTGAGCGTTTTATGGGTATCCTCCTGGAGCATTATGCTGGTAAACTACCTGTCTGGCTTGCTCCAATTCAAGCTGTTGTCATGAATATTACTGATAAACAGGCTGATTTTGTTGCAAAAGTCACTCAAGATTTGAAAAAACATGGGGTTAGGGCAAAATCGGACTTGAGAAATGAGAAGATCGGCTTTAAAATCCGCGAGCATACTCTTGAACATGTTCCATATCTGCTAGTTGTCGGAGATCGTGAAGTGGAATCTGGCACTGTTTCTGTAAGAACGCTGGACGGCACGGATCTGGGTAGCATGGCAATAGAAAAATATGTTGAGTTAATAAAGTCAGAGATAGCACGCCGTGGTAGAACTGAATAGGAGGGTGTCGAATTACTACAGATAAAAAGCCTCGCGTTAATGATGAGATCAGATCTCACGAGGTTCGTTTAATAGATGCTGAAGGCCAACAGCTTGGTGTTGTATCAATCCACGATGCAAAAAGAATAAGTGAAGAGGCTGGGCTAGATTTAGTTGAGGTTTCGCCAGAAGCGAAGCCCCCTGTTTGTCGTATCATGGACTATGGCAAATATAAGTTTCAAATGAGCAAGCGTAAAGCGGCTGCCAAAAAGAAACAGAAGCAAATCCAGATTAAAGAAATCAAGCTGCGTCCAGCAACGGAAGAAGCTGACTATCAAGTCAAGCTTCGAAATATCATGAAGTTTCTGGAAAATGGCGATAAGGCAAAAGTGACCGTGCGCTTCCGTGGCCGCGAAATGTCACACCCTGAATTGGGAATGCAGCTGCTGGAGCGAATGCTAAAAGATTTATTGGACTACGGGATTGTTGAACAGCATCCCAAGTTCGAAGGTCGCCAGATTGTTATGGTACTGGGACCCAAGAAAAAATAGCATGACGTCAGTATTAACAGGAAGTCGCATGATGATTTCCTGGAATTAAAGGCTCGGCTGCAGGCGACCGGGTTTTTTCTTATGTATATCGCTGCAAGAGTGTTAATTATTCGTAGTTATGGTGGAGTTAGAAATGCCAAGAGCTTACAAAGGTAAAAAAACGGTTAAGTTGAAGTCAAATCGTGGCGCTGCGAAACGATTTCGCGCGGCAGGAAAAGGTGGTTTTAAGTGTTATTCAGCCAAACGGCGCCACCAGATGACTTGCAAGACCATGCAGATGAAGCGTCATGCTCGCTCCGGCTTTATGGTGCGTGACGAAGATTTGGGCAGGGTTGAGCAGTTATTGCCTTATGCTTAATCATTAAGGATCTGTCGATCCGATAAAATCCCGCCTGTCGCCCTGTTTATTTATATGTGGTGCCTGGCCAATAATCGCACTTTTAGTGCATAACGATTCAAAAAGAGGATAGTTTATGTCAAGAGTCAAACGTGGTGTAACAGCAAGAGCCAAGCATAAAAAAATTCTTGCTAAAGCAAAAGGTTATTATGGTGCGCGCAGTCGTGTGTTCCGCACCGCTAAACAAGCTGTTATCAAGGCGGCTCAATATGCATTCCGTGACCGCCGTCAAAGAAAACGTGAATTTCGTGCTCTCTGGATTGCTCGTGTTAATGCTGGTGCGCGTGCACATGGCATGAGTTATAGTGCATTCATGAATGGCTTGAAAAAAGCCTCAATCGAAATCGATCGCAAAGTTCTTGCTGATATTGCTGTACATGACAAAGCTGCATTTGCTGCTTTGGTTGAACAGGCAAAAGCAGGGTTGGCTGCGTAACGATTGACTGTAAGATATAGGTTCTGTTGAATGATCATCAGAACTTCCAGAGTGGATTGGATGGTTCGTCCATTTTCACCGACAAGACGGGTGGTACGATGCAAAGTTATGCGTCGTGCCACCTTTGCGTTTTTTAAAATGGAATGTATCTGTGCATGCAAGCTTTAGACGAAATCTTACGACACGCGGAAACAGCGATACAGTCAGCAACTGATTTGAAATCGCTGGATAATTATCGCGTTCAATATCTTGGTAAAAAAGGCCAATTAACTGAATATCTCAAGACCCTTGGGCAGCTTCCTCCCGAAGAGCGTCCTGCCGCAGGCCAAAAAATCAATGCAGCAAAAGAAGCCGTCCAGGCACTCATAGATAAGCGAATTGCAGATCTTCAGAAAGCTCAAGTGGAACAGCAATTGGCATCCGAAGCAATCGATGTGACTTTGCCTGGTCGATCCGCAGGTTTAGGCAGCATTCATCCGGTGACAAAAACATTTGATGACTTGCGCAGAATCTTTAGCCAAATGGGTTTTGTTTTCATGGAAGGGCCTGAAATTGAAGAAGACTACTACAATTTTACGGCACTCAATGTCCCGCCTCTGCATCCAGCCCGCGCCATGCAGGATACATTTTATTTTAGCGATGGGCTGGTGCTGCGCAGTCAGATGTCGCCTGTTCAGATTCATGCAATGAAGAAAATGGCGCCGCCGCTAAGAATGGTGGCAATGGGCAGGGTTTACCGGCGAGATTTTGATTTAACGCACACGCCCATGTTTCATCAGATGGAATGTCTGATGGTGGATGAGCATATTACATTTGCAGACCTGAAAGGGCTTTTAAATCAGTTCTTGCATGAATTCTTTTCCACTGACGCGCCTATCCGGTTTCGCCCGTCATATTTCCCATTTACTGAGCCGTCTGCTGAGGTGGATATCGGATGTCTCAATTGTGGCGGTAAAGGCTGCCGTATTTGCAAGAATTCCGGATGGCTGGAAGTGCTAGGCTGCGGTATGGTCCATCCAAATGTTTTAAACGGAGTCAGCATCGATAGTGAGAAATATCGCGGTTTTGCGTTTGGCGTTGGCCTGGATCGATTGACTCTATTGAAATATGGCATGACAGATTTGCGATCTTTATTTGAAAATGATTTACGTTTGCTGAAGCAGTTTTAATACAGGTTTACGCAGCGCCAAGCTGAATTTGTCATGTGGATTGCCGTTTGCAAATTGCAATTTGCAATTATTATGTGCCGTGAAACCTGGATGAAGTGTGATGCAGCGCTTGTGTGTTTAATGTTTTCAGCAGGATTGGTTAGGTACTGAGAGAATTTACTTTATGAAATGCAGTGAATCATGGTTGCGGGAATGGGTTAACCCGAATTTGAGCCGGGATAAATTATGCAGCATGCTGACGATGGCAGGACTCGAGGTTGAGGATGTGTCGCCGGTTGCGGAAGATTTTTCCGGGGTCATGATAGGCCAGGTTATCAAGGTTGAAAAACACCCGGATTCCGACCGTCTGCATGTTTGTGATGTCAACGTTGGGTTGTCGGGCTTATTGAAAATTGTATGCGGTGCGGAAAACGTCAGGGCGGGCCTCAAGGTTCCGGTTGCAATGATCAATGCCATTTTACCTGGTAAAACTGTAATTACGCCGGTGACGATTCGCGGTGTGGCATCCCAGGGAATGCTATGTTCGGCAAGAGAGCTTGGTTTGGCCGAGGAAAGCACTGGTCTGCTGGAACTGCCAGCAGATGCGCCTCTAGGTCAGGACTTCAAGTCTTACATGAGTCTTGATGATTATGTTATTGATATTTCAATAACTCCAAACCGCGGTGATTGCCTTAGCATCAAGGGCATCGCTCGCGAAATCGCAGCATTGACTACCTCATCCCTGCTGCAAGAAGGTGTGGTTCCTGAAGTGGAATCGGTTTTCAATGTCATTCATACCGTATCAGTACAGTCCAATGCTGGTTGTCCACGCTATGTTGGCCGTGTCGTCCGTAATGTGAAGGCTGACGCAAGCACGCCTGTCTGGATGAGAGAACGGTTGCGGCGCAGCGGCATTCGTTCGATTAGCCCGATTGTGGATGTCACGAATTACGTTATGCTGGAACTTGGCCAGCCTATGCATGCGTTTGATCTCAATACAATCGGATCTGAAATTGTAGTCAGGCAGTCGCTATCGGGAGAAAAAATCACCCTGCTTGACGGCAGCGAAAAGAAACTGGACTCTGAAACACTGGTCATTGCGGATCACGAAAAACCACTCGCGATTGCTGGTGTGATGGGTGGCATGGATTCCAGTGTGACACTGTTGACCAAGGACATTTTCCTGGAGAGCGCATTTTTTAGCCCGACCGTTGTTGCGAGGCAGCGTCAGTATTATGGCCTGAATTCTGAATCTGCGTACCGCTTTGAACGAGGTGTCGATCCCACGATTCAGCGTGCCGCAATGGAAAGAGCGACGCAGCTCATACTTGAAATATCAGGCGGTGAACCGGGACCGGTCGTTGAAGTTGTCAATGAGTCATCTCTGCCGAAAGAAAAAGTCATTACGATTACATCAGGAAAAATCGCACAGGTATTGGGAGTTTCCATTCCGGATGGTGAAATTGAGGCAATTTTCAAGGCGCTGAAATTTACTTACAAGCGGGATAATCAGCGCTGGGTAGTCATTCCGCCGCCATATCGTTTTGATCTGGCATTGCCTGAGGATTTGATCGAAGAAATCGCACGCTTGTATGGCTATGACAAAATCCCGACCCACCAGCTAAAAGGCGGGTTGCAGGTTGCTCATGCCAGTCAGGGTGCCAGGGATTTGCAGCCACTGCGCCAATTACTGAGTGATTTGAGTTACCATGAGATTATTTCTTACAGTTTCATCGATAAAAAACTGCAAAAGCTCATTGATCCTCAAGAGGAACCCTGCGAGCTCGTCAATCCCATTACTGCGGATATGACAGTCATGCGGACCAGCATCTGGCCAGGTCTGATAAATACGCTTCTTTACAACAAAAGCCGTCAACAACACCGGATACGATTGTTTGAAATGGGTACCTGCTTTACCAGGCATCAGAAGCAATTGCTACAAAAGCCCAGACTTGGGGGATTGATTACAGGGCTCGTGTGCCAGGAGCAATGGGGATTGCCAGCGCGCGAAGCAGATTTTTTTGACATCAAGGGTGATGCCGAGAAAATCCTTAGATCCTTTATTATCGACAAAAAGCTGATGTTTGAGCCGGAAACCCACCCGGCACTGCATCCGGGTCAAACAGCTGGGATCTACGCGGATAAGCAAAAATTGGGGGTTTTGGGGGCATTGCACCCAATGGTCCTGCAAGAACTGGATATCTCTGCCAAGGTTTTCGTGTTTGACATCGATTTGCATCAGCTTTATTCAGATGGGCTGCACCGGTTCAATGAAATATCAAAGTTTCCTGAAATCCGACGTGATATAGCAATTCTGGTAAATCAGGCTATACCAGCGAGAGAGATTCAGGATACAATAAAAGTGATTGCAGGTGATTGGTTAAAAGACGTTTTTATATTTGACGTCTATCAGGGGAAGGGAATCGCGCCTGGTCTTAAAAGTATCGCGTTGGCTTTAACCTTGCAACATCCAACGCGTACCTTAGTAGACGATGAAGTAGCTGCGTTAATGGAACGCGTTATCACCACGTTGAAAGGAAAGTTAGGAGCCGAACTAAGGAGATGATATGACGCTAACTAAAGCGGATCTTGCGAAGCACCTAGATGAAGAAATTGGTTTGACTAACCGTGAAGCCAAGGAAATAGTTGAATTATTTTTTCAATATATCAGCGATGCTCTGATCAAAGGGCAGCAAGTGAAAATATCCGGTTTTGGTAATTTCACATTGCATGACAAAAAAGAGCGTCCTGGACGCAACCCAAGAACAGGAGAGGAAGTTCCTGTTACTGCGCGCCGTGTTGTTACTTTCCACTGCGGCCAGAAACTCAAGGCGCGTGTGGAAAAACACATAGGCAAGGAAGTCAAAGAGCACGCAGGAGAAGGGAAGTGAAGCGCAAGCAAAAAACAGAGCAAGATTTGCCTGCGATTCCGGATAAGTTGTACTTTACCATTAGCGAAGTTAGTCATCTCTGCGCTGTGAAGGCTTATGTTCTGCGATATTGGGAGCAGGAATTTCCACAGCTGCGGCCGGTAAAACGCCGAGGTAATCGCCGATATTATCAGAACCAAGATATCCTGCTTGTACGTCAAATACGCAAACTGCTATATGAGGATGGATTTACGATTGAAGGTGCCCGCTCACAGCTGTCAAACACGCCTGAATCGATAAGTCAATCAGTAAAAGTTAATGCGATGGTAAAAAAAGTTATTGCAGAACTTGAAACTGTTTTGCAAAATCTGCAAGCGGAAATGAAGGCAACACATCAATAAGGAATGCGTTCCTGGAAAAGCAGGTTGGCGCCCTTGCGTGGACCTGTATGTTTTGTATTTATATCCGTATAGTCTTGCTGTATTACAATCGGGGCGTGGCGCAGCCTGGTAGCGCACTTGCATGGGGCGCAAGTGGTCGCCGGTTCAAATCCGGCCGTCCCGAATGAGAATGATTTTGATTTTTCCAATTTGTTATTGCAGATGAATATAAAAAAATAAATGTCTGATCCCAGTTGTTGTAAACTCAGGATCAGGCTTATGTATTAATATATCGCAAGGAATATAGCGTGGAAAAAGTCTGGTTGAAAAGCTATGCCCCAGGGGTCCCTGCAGAGATCAACGCTGATGCATACCGGTCGATTGTCGAAATATTGGAAATAAGCTGCAAGGAACATCAGAACCGTCCCGCTTTTTATAATTTAGGCAAAACCCTTTCCTATCGAGAACTGGAAGAGGATACCCGCAAATTCGCCGCATTTTTGCAACAGGAACTGAAATTAAAGAAAGGCGATCGCCTGGCGATCATGCTTCCCAATTCACTGCAATATCCGATAGCCATGTTCGGCGCTCTGCGTGCCGGTCTGATAGTCGTGAATGTGAATCCACTCTATACGGTCGACGAATTGATTCACCAGATGAATGACAGTGGCGCAGTCGCAATTGTCGCGGTTGCAAATTTTGCTTCAACGGTTCAAAAGGCACTGGTGAGTATCCCAACACTGAAGCATGTATTTATCACGAACATGGGTGACTTGCTTGCGCCTCTAAAGGGATTTCTGGTTGATTTTACGTTAAAGCATGTCTACAAAAAAATCCCTGCCTGGCATATTCCGCACGCGATCAACTTTAAAAAAGCACTGGCACAAGGTAAAAAACTTGCTTTTACGCCAGTTGAGATTTCCAATCAGGATACGGCGTTTCTGCAATATACCGGAGGGACGACTGGTGTATCCAAGGGAGCGATATTAACCCACCGGAACCTGATTGCTAATATACAGCAGGCGGATGCCTGGTTTAAGAGTTTACTGGTCGACAGACAGGAAATCATTATCACTGCACTGCCTCTTTATCACATCTTTTCGCTAACTGCGAACTGTCTTTATTTTACAAAGCTTGGCGGCTTGAATGTCCTTATTACCAATCCCCGCGATATTCCGGGAATGATCAAAGAACTAAAGAAATTTAAATTTACTTCCATTACCGGGGTGAATACGCTTTTTAACGCTTTATTGAAAAATTCCGAATTCACAAAGCTGGATTTTAGCGAGCTGCATCTTGCCCTGGGCGGTGGCATGTCTGTACAGAGAGTGGTGGCGGAAAAATGGCAGGAGATTACGCGGGCGCCATTGCTGGAGGCATACGGGCTTACTGAAACTTCGCCTTGCGTCACGATCAATCCATCCAATTTAAAAAGTTTTAATGGAACCATCGGCTTGCCTGTATCATCCACTGAAGTATGCATTTTTGATGATAACGGCAATGAAGCGCCAATCGGCCAACCTGGAGAGCTGGCGGTCAAGGGGCCCCAAGTGATGAAAGGTTATTGGAATAATCCGGCTGAAACAACACGGGTATTTACCAAGGATGGCTGGCTGCTGACTGGTGACATCGCGACAATCGATGAAAATGGTTACCTGCGTCTTCTTGAGCGCAAGAAGGACATGATTCTTGTTTCCGGATTCAACGTCTATCCCAATGAAATTGAAGATGTCATTGCCCGGTTAAAAGGGGTTCATGAAGTTGCGGTAGTCGCTGTGCCAGACGAAAATTCAGGTGAGGCGCCCAAGGCATTCATCGTAAAAGATGATCCCAATCTCACGATTGCGGATGTGATCAAATATGCCAGGGAGCATCTGACTCCATATAAAATTCCCAGGCATGTTGAATTTGTAAATGAGCTTCCAAAATCGACAGTAGGCAAGATTTTAAGGCGCGCACTGCGGGATGCCTCTCACGCCCGACGCTGATAAAAATCAATCAACACTTTCTTTGGCAGAGCCTGGTCTTCGTGGTATAATTCGGCGGTTAAAATTCACTTAAAAATGCAGCCTACTATGGATAATTCAATCGCCAAAGAAGTCCAAAAAGTCAGTGTCGAAAATGAGTTGAAAAAATCATACCTCGATTACGCAATGAGTGTCATTGTGGGTCGGGCGCTTCCCGATGTCCGTGATGGACTCAAACCCGTGCACAGGCGTGTGTTGTTTGCCATGCATGAGCTGGGAAATGACTGGAACAAGCCTTATAAAAAGTCTGCGCGTATCGTCGGTGACGTAATCGGTAAATACCATCCGCATGGCGATACAGCCGTGTATGACACTATTGTGCGTATGGCACAGCCATTTTCCATGCGCTATCTGCTTGTGGATGGGCAGGGAAATTTCGGTTCAATAGATGGTGACGCAGCAGCAGCCATGCGCTACACCGAAATTCGCATGTCCAAGTTTGCGCATGCCTTATTGGCCGATATCGAAAAAGAAACCGTCGATTTCACCCCAAATTACGATGAAAATGAATTGATGCCCGTCGTGCTGCCAACCCGTGTGCCGCATTTGCTGGTAAACGGTTCTTCAGGTATCGCAGTGGGTATGGCGACGAATATCCCGCCGCACAACCTCACGGAAATTATCAATGCCTGCCTTGCTTTCATCGATAACCCCGAGATTTCTATCAGTGAGTTGATGGAATATGTTCCTGGTCCCGACTTTCCGACTGGAGCGATTATTCAGGGTAAAAATGGCATCTATGAAGCTTATCATACTGGCCGGGGCCGCGTTGTGGTACGGGCAAGGACACATGTTGAAGCAGACGAGAAAGCGGGTAAAGAACGCATCATCGTTACTGAGCTGCCTTATCAGGTCAACAAGGCCCGCCTGGTTGAGCGTATTGCAGAGTTGGTGAAAGAAAAGAAAATCGAGGGTATCACCGCGCTTCGTGATGAATCTGACAAGCAAGGCATGCGTGTTGTCATAGAAGTTCGTCGTGGTGAAAACTCGGAGGTAATTCTGAACAACCTCTTTGTGCACACCCAGTTGCAAAGTGTTTTTGGCATCAATATGGTTGCACTGGCTGATGGCCAGCCAAAAGTGCTCAACCTGAAACAGTTGATTGAAGCTTTTATTCGTCATCGACGTGAAGTCGTGACCCGGCGCACCGTTTTCGATTTGCGCAAGGCACGTGATCGCGTCCATATCCTGGAAGGTTTGGCTGTTGCCTTATCGAATATTGACGCCATGATTGCCCTGATCAAACAGGCAAAAGACCCGGCGGAAGCCAAGACGCAAATGATGCAGCGTACCTGGCATGCAGCTCAGACTATCGAGATTCTGACGCGTGCCGGCAGGCATGACGCCATTACCCATGTTACTGAACTGTATGGGCTCTCAGATGATGGTTACCGTTTATCTCCGGAGCAAGCACAGGCAATTCTGGAAATGCGCCTACACCGCCTGACCGGACTTGAACAGGATAAAATCATCAGTGAACACAAGGAACTACAGGAGTTAATCAGGTACTTGATTGAAATTCTTCAGAATCCTGCCAGGTTAATGCAAGTCATCCGTGAAGACCTGGATGCAATTAAATCTGATTTCGGTGATTCCAGAAGAACGGAAATCGTTGCGACCGAGGAAGGTGAGGTTCTGATCGAAGACCTTATTCCAGATGAAGAAGTCGTTGTCACGCTTTCGCATGAAGGTTATGTCAAGACACAACCCCTTAGTGTTTATCAGGCTCAGCATCGTGGCGGCCGCGGCAAGTCTGCGACAACGATGAAAGAAGAAGATTTTGTTGAGTACCTGATTGCAGCGCGTACTCACGATACTGTTTTGTGCTTTACCAATCATGGCAAGGTCTATTGGCTCAAGGTTTATCAGCTGCCACAGGCAAACCGCGCCGCACGCGGACGGCCAATTGTGAACATATTACCGCTGGCAGAAGGGGAAAAAGTGAGTGCCTTCCTTCCTGTTCGTGAATATCGTGAAAATCAGTATGTCGTGATGGCAACTTCCATGGGCTTAATCAAGAAAGTTTCACTCGTTGATTTTTCACGTCCACGCTCTTCGGGGATTATTGCGATTGCATTGAATGAAGGTGATTACCTAGTCCAGGCAGATATTACCGATGGCAACCACGATATCATGCTTTTTACAGACGCAGGTAAAGTTGTCCGTTTCCCTGAATCAAAGGTTCGCTGCATGGGACGTCAGGCTGTCGGTGTGCGCGGTGTGAAGCTGCAGGAGGGCCAGCGCGTCGTTTCTCTGATTGTTTCCCGTGAAGGCGATATCCTTACCGCAACAGAAAATGGCTATGGCAAACGTACTGCCCTGGACGAATACCGGCTGAGCGGCCGCGGCGGGCAGGGTGTGATTTCAATTCAGGTAAGCGAACGTAACGGCAAGGTTGTTGGTGCGCTTCAGGTTAATCAGGAAGATGAAGTCATGCTGATAAGCAACAAGGGAACCCTGGTAAGAGTTCCGGTTGCAGAAATATCAGTCATTGGCCGTAACACGCAAGGCGTTCGTTTGATTCAACTAGGTGAGGGTGAAGTAATGGTCAGTCTGGAAAGAATTGCAAATATCAAAGGAGAGAACAAGGAATGATATTTCAGAAGGAACCGGTCATTGCCATTGATGGTGCAAGTGGTACCGGAAAAGGGACTGTGAGTCAAATACTTGCAAAACGGCTAGGTTGGAAATTCCTGGATAGCGGCGCCCTGTACCGTGTGCTTGCACTGGCTGCACAAAAGCATAGTGTCGCCCTGGATAACGAAAAAGCGCTTGAAGTACTGGCCGAGCATCTGGATGTTCAATTTATTGCCCAGGAAAGCGAACCTCCAATAATTATTCTGGAAGGTGAAAATGTCACAGAAGTAATACGTACTGAGAAAATCGGTAACGCAGCTTCGATAGTTGCAGCATTGCCAGCGGTTCGTGCTTCGCTGTTAAGCAGGCAGCGGGCTTTTCGCGAATCCCCAGGGCTGGTTGCGGATGGCAGAGACATGGGAACAGTGGTTTTTCCTGATGCTGAGCTGAAAATTTTCCTTATTGCCAGCCCGGAAGAGCGCGCTCTGAGGCGCTATAACCAGTTGAAGGAAAGAGGGATTAGTGTTACCCTTAGCGACCTTATAAAAGAGCTGCGCGAGCGTGACAGGCGAGATCAAGAACGCACGGTTGCTCCGCTCAAACCAGCAGAAGATGCCATTCGTATCGATACCGACAGGCTAACCATCGAGCAGGTGGTCGAGCGAATCATATTCGAGATTAAACGAAAAAAGGCCTTTCCTGCTATCTCATACCCAATGACGATTGAATTCGCCGGTGTAGGGATAGCAGAGTAAGAATATTAACATTAACCGTTGTAGTTTTGAGGTAGTTCTAGTGACTAAAAACATGAGTGAGTCTTTTGCGCAATTATTTGAAAAAAGTTTAACTGATACCCCGATGTTGCCTGGAGCGATAATCTCCGCGACAGTTGAGCGCGTTGAAGATAAATATGTTGTTGTGGATGCCGGATTGAAGTCCGAATCATATATATCTATCGATCAGTTTTATGATGAAAATGGCAAGTTGGAAATCAAGGTAGGGGATGAAGTTAAAGTAGCACTTGAAGTTCTTGAAGATGGCTTCGGCAGCACAAGACTTTCTCGCGAACGTGCAAAACGTCTTGAATCCTGGTCACACCTGGAACGTGCCTATGAATCCAAAGAAACTATTCGCGGTGTTATCGTTGGCCGAGTCAAGGGTGGATTTACTGTAGAAATCAATAAAGTCAGAGCGTTTCTGCCTGGCTCACTCGTAGACGTCAAACCAATTCGTGATCCTGAAGCCTTCGAAGGTAAGGAATTCGAATTCAAGGTTATTAAAGTTGATCCCAAACGCAATAATATCGTTGTTTCCCGCCGCGCCGTACTTGAAGCTGAAAGCAATGTAGAGCGTGCTGCTGTTCTCGAAAATATTAATGAAGGTGATGAAGTCAAAGGTATCGTCAAGAACCTCACCGATTACGGTGCATTTATTGATTTGGGCGGTGTGGATGGTCTGTTGCATATCACGGACATGTCCTGGAAGCGCATCAAACACCCAAGTGAAATTTTAAATATCGGTGATGAAATCAAGGTTAAGGTATTAAAAATTGACCGTGACAATGTTCGCGTTTCATTGGGACTCAAGCAATTGGGCGGCGATCCATGGCAAGATATCAGTCAACGTTATCCGGTCGGCTCCAAGATTAGTGGCCGTGTAACCAATATCACTGACTATGGTTGCTTCGTCGAAATTGAAGAAGGCATTGAAGGGTTGGTTCACGTTTCAGAAATGGATTGGACAAACAAAAATGTCAATCCAAATAAAGTCATCCATCTGGGCCAGGAAGTTGAAGTAATGGTACTTGATGTCGATGCTGAACGTCGTCGTATTTCTCTGGGTATCAAGCAGTGTACCTCCAATCCATGGGCGGCATTTGCTGAAAATCATGAAAAAGGTGAACACGTTAAAGGCAAGATCAAGTCCATCACTGATTTTGGTATCTTCCTTGAACTGGATGGCGGCATTGACGGGTTAATTTATCTGTCAGATATTGCCTGGAGCGAAGCTGATGCACAAGAAACGTTGCGCAAGTATCAGAAAGGCGATGAGCTCGAAGCTGTTATTCTCGCAATTGATGTTGAACGTGAGCGTATCGCGTTGGGCTTGAAGCAGCTTGCTGAAGACCCATTAGCCAATTACCTGATTGAAAATGAAAAAGGCACGGTTGTTGCTGGTAAAGTGGTTGAAGTCGACCAGAAACAGGCGATTGTTGAGCTGGCTGAAGGCATTCGTGGCGTATTGCGCGCTTCCGAGATTTCTGCTGATAAAGTGGAAGATGCCCGTACCAAGCTTAATGTTGGTGACACTGTTGAAGCCAAGATAATGGGCACCGATAGAAAGATTCACGCTGTCACGCTCTCCATAAAGGCCAAAGATACAAAAGCGCCAGTCAAGAAAGCAACCAAGACCGCTAAAGTTGCTACAGGTACCGCAGCTTCCGCAGGTAAGAAGAAAAAAGCATCTGAAACTGGTCTGAAGACAACGCTTGGTGACTTGTTCAAAGATCATATCAATGGCAGCGATGACAAAGAGAGTGAAGAAAAGTAACCTCTATTAGTTTTTTAAAAAACTTCAAAAGCCACCGTTAATGCGGTGGCTTTTTTATTTGCGTATGATCCTGGGCAAATAAGGCAGCTACAAAAAAAGAATTGGATAAATTTCCGGATAGAAATCCAGATTTGAATCTGCAAATTAAGATGTTGCGATCCAATCTCACGTTTGAACCATCCAGGGTAAAAGCAACACTTTTTAGCAATAATCTGGAAAAGGCATTGTAAAATGCATGTGTTAGGGAACATTGAGGCGGTAAGAAATTTTCTGTTGCAGCATCCATGTTGGAAGTGATGAGCTCCGCTACACTTGGCGAGCATATTGAGGACTTATTAGCGTAGTATTTACTCTCTCCATCTGCTTGTTGTTTTTTAATGTGTGACAAGGCAATATTGGCGGCTTTACTTCTCATTAACTTGGAAATTCTATGTTTGCCGGCAGACCATATCCAGATAATTCATCTGATAGCTTCAGGCTGGATGAATATGTCAAATCAAGCACAGATGATTTAAACGAACATGTTAATATAGCCGATGATGTTGATAAGCTTGTCAAATTATTACCGGAAGAAGTTCAAAATCTGGTGTTTGGAGGCGGGGGAGCAGCGGGTCTCGCATATGCTGGAGCATTGTGGCGGATGGCCCAGATTCCTGGTTTTAATTTTGATAACATCAGGCGCGCTGCCGGGACATCTATCGGCGCTGTCGCTGCCTTGGCCGTTTGTTTGAAACTGACACCTCAGCAAATGCTGGAACGGCTTTCTTCAATTGATTTTAAAAAACTTAAAGATCCTGGCACACCATGGGAAGTGGGAAAGCGTGTTTTATGGGAGAAAAAACATTATGCCTATAAGGGTGATTTAATTTACACCCATGTCCTGCAATTATTACAAGATGTAACTGGACGGAGTGATCCTGAAAAAATAACGTTTCAAGACCTTAAAAGAGCAGGCTACAAAGATCTTTATGTGGTTGCTGGTCAATTAATCAATTCCAAGCCTCAGCCTACTACAGTAAAAAAAATCTATTCATATGAGACTACACCCAAAGCGTCGGTTGCAGCTGCCATTCGCGCATCAACAGCCGCATTACCTTTGTTTCGCAGTATGAAAATCGATGGTTATGATTGTGTTGATGGTGGTTGGAAAGATAATCTTGCGTCTGGAATTTTTGACTATCCTAAATATATGCGGAAATTTCATACAAACGATGATTCCGGATATTTTCATGGCGGAATACGATATTCACGTGAAATGTACGATTATGAAAATCGCCGTTTGGCCATGAAAAATCGTGTCATTGTAGATCGGCAGCATAATCCGCACACGTTGATCTTTTCTTTGGTGAACTCGGATAGTGCAGAGCCATTTTTTGCCAAAGACATTGTCAGTACTGGTAAGGCGTTGTTAAACGGCGCGCTCACTAAAGATGATAATACGCTGGATCCCAGAAATGACCGGGTCATCGAAATCCAGAGGAAGATAGAACTGTTAGATTTTGGCATCAATGATGATAAACAGATGGAAATCATGATCGATGGATCAAAAGCTGTTTCTCAATATTTCGAACAACCGCATGATGCAGTAATAGATGACAGCCTTAAATTGAGCGTTAATGAAATCAAGGCATCTGTTAATTCCTCTAAAAGCGAATCGCTTAATGTCAGATATACTGCGCAATTATAAGTAGGAATTATTTGTATCATTGCGGAATGAGGCGTGATATCTACGGCAATATTGAGGATGATCACTCAGTATGTGGCGCAACCAATTGTTTATTAATGGCAATTTTATATACTGATCAAAAATTACTCACTATTTAAGGCTGGCTTAATCTGGATTATTTAAACTACTCACTCTTTTCATGAATCAATCTATTGTGGAATCAAAGAAGGTTCCTTGATATAACCAGAAACTACGAGGATTCAACATGAAGGTTAAGTATCTTTTGGGTATTTTAATAATCAGCATCGCCAGTCTGGGAATCATTTTACCTATTACGTACCGGAATTCATTTTCTAAACCAGGATCATCCATCGACACAATTATCAGTGTGGATTCAACTGATTCCGGCTGGATAAATGATGAAATCAATGCCATTGAATCACAAGTGTCAAATCTGAATCGAAATGTGCTCAGATTGAGTTTGATTGCCTATCAACATGCCGAGAATAAAGGCATCACCAGTAATCCATTTTTGACAATTGTCGATTATTCAAAACCTTCATCAGAACGTCGTCTCTGGGTAATTGATACGATAAGAAAAAAAGTACTATTCAATACGTGGGTGGCGCATGGTAAAAATAGCGGTGATGTCAATTCATCTTCATTTTCAAATAACCCGGAAAGTTTAAAATCCAGTCTGGGCGTTTTTGTGACCAGCGATATTTACAATGGTAAGCATGGGGAGTCACTTCATGTTCAAGGGTTGGAATCAGGCTTTAATGATAATGCATACAAACGCAGTATAGTGTTTCATGGCGCTGAATATGTTAGCGAAGCAATTGCTAAAACCGGAAAAATCGGGCGCAGCTGGGGTTGTTGGGCAGTCAGTCCAGCTATCATTGGGTCCTTAATCAATACGATCAAAAACAAAGTCTTAGTGGTTGCATATTATCCAGATAAAAAATGGTTAAACCAGTCTGCATTTTTAAATTAATTCTCATTTTGACAGACATAGGCATTCATTTATAATGCGTCTCGTGATGATAATTATTAAAAAAATGAGAAATCAATGTTGAGAAAGCAGAAATCAGTTCAGTTCACACTGAAGCGATCCGATTTTAAGTGTCTGATCGTTGGAGACACTATCAAATTGAATGATGAAACCTATACACAAGCCTATTTCATAGAAAGATACAAACATCCTGAAAAGATTGATATTGATTATATGCCGGTTGTTTCTGAAAACCTGAATGTTCCATTTGATTTTGAAGGCAAGACAATGAATATCGCCTTGTGGGCTTCAGATGGTGAACAGCAATATTCAAGGTTGATGCAGCTTGCCTATCATGGGACTGACATTCTTATTTTACTTTTTTCATATGAAGATCCATATGCTTTGATGAATGTCCAGGAGGCATGGTATCCTGAATTTAGAAAAAACATACCTCGAGCGAGAGTTTTTCTCATCGGTCTGCACAGTGAAACACAGGAAAGAGAAATAGTCAAAAAAGAAGAGGTGATTAATCTGTCTGCTGATTTGGGCATGAATTATATTGATTGTGCATCATTGCCTGACGCAAATTTCAATAAAATATTTAACAAAATATTTTATGATTATTTATTCAAACAATTTTCCCGGTTTGATCATGATGTTTCATTTTTCTCACATAATTTTTCATCGGTCAAAAAAGGAATGGAATTTGCAGTACAGGTTGCATATCTTTCAAGGGGTAATTTACAGAGTAATAATGAAGAACAAAACAATTATCTTGCGACATTATCTGCCGAAGTGATGTTCATGATTTTTGACCAGCTTGGCCGGGCGTATCTCCGCGATGTGGATGATGCCGATAATCGCGCAGCGCTTTGTGCGCTTTATACACTAATCTATGAAAATGTAGCCACCGCAAAAGCCTCAACAGGTACGACCATGTTCTGGAACAGGCAGTATCAGACTGAGAGAAGAGAACCATATACTGCTTCAAGTATGGCCGCGACCCCCATGCCGCCTGCTGTGCATATTGAAATCAAGCCTCTGCCTTTGCCATTTTGCTTTAACATCTTGGCCAGTGAGCCAACAATGCGGGCGCCAGTTGCAGCAAAAGGATGGCCCAATGCAACACTTCCACCTTTAATGTTTATTTTGGTTCTGTCAATAGTGCCAAGTGGAGCATCCAGCTTTAGAACACGTTTGCAATAGTCTGCTGATTCCCATGCCTTCAAGGTGCAAAGCACCTGTCCAGCAAAGGCTTCATGAATTTCGTAAATATCAAAATCCTGCAGTGATAGTTTATTTCTCTTTAATAATTCACTGACGGCTATGGTGGGTGCCATCAATAATCCATCACCATGGACAAAATCGATTGCTGCAACCTGGGCATCAACGAATCGCGCTAAAATTGGATAATTGGATTCTTTGGCTGCTTCTTCAGAGACAAGAAAAACCGCTGCGGCGCCGTCTGTAAGCGGGCTGCTATTGCCGGCAGTAAGAGTGCCAAGCTCTGAGGTATCGAAGACGGTTTTTAGTTTGGATAATTTTTCCAGCGATGTATCGCTGCGTAATGTTCCATCGCGTTTCAATCCTTTAAATTCGATGACCAGATCATCATAAAATCCTTCGTCATATGCTTTGACGCCATTCTGATGACTGAGCAGAGCCAGCTGGTCTTGTTCATCACGGGTGATTTTCCATTCTTTGACCATTTTTTCACAATGCTCGCCCATGGATAAGCCTGTGCGAGGTTCGGTAACAGCAGGATAGAGCGGTTTGAGATCAGCAGGGCGTAAGGAGGTGATGGCTTTCATTTTCTCGGTAAAACTCGAGGCATTGCGTAAGGCCAATAATTTTTGTGCGAGTGATTTTTGAATCATGATAGGCATGTCGCTATTGGTATCGACTCCGCCAGCAATGCCGGTTTCGCACTGAAAATTGGATATCTTGAGAGCCAGTTGCAGGGTTGTTTCCAGACTGGTGCCGCAGGCGCGCTGCAATGTATACGCGGGCGTATGCGGATCGAGTTTAGTTCCGAGTACGCATTCCCGTGCCAGGTTCCAGTTGAGAGAATTGTTAATTACTGCACCAAGGCCGACATCATCTATAATTTTCCCTTCGAGGCGCAATTTTGTTACCAGTGCTTCAAGTGCCGCAGTCATTAATTCCTGAGTGGATATATCCGCGTATGTCGTGAGTGATTTGACAAAAGGTGTACGGGCGCTTGCAGAAATAAAAACGGGACGTGTTTTCATAAGAAACTACCTCGCAAGGAGTATTGTATCTATTATAAAGTTTAACACAGCTGCCTGCATGAGTATGATCGGAAAATTAATCAGACTATTCATAAAGTTGCAGAAAATTGGTTGAAGCCACGTAACTCTTTTTATTATATTTCCAGTAAGGAAATTTACTGGAAATATAATAAGTGGACCAGTGTCTCGCGTGAAGTGCACCATTATTAACGATAAGCTTTTGATTTATTCATCAGGTGATTTCTAAACTGTGGATAAGTCTATTCCTTACAAAAACTAAAAAGTCACACTTCTTGCTTGTTAACGTACTTCGTAAATACTTCTTGTGGAGTTTTATAGCCCAAGCATTTTAGTGGCCGATTGTTAATTTCTCTGATTATTTCCGCGATGTGCTTTTGCTTTAGCTTGGCCACATCATAATCTCGTGGTAATTCAGCTCTTATTACGCCATTCCCATTTTCAACAGCACCTTTTTGATATGGTGATGCTGGTTTACAAAAATATATATCAGTATTAATACAATCTTTTATCCACTGATATTTGTTAAATTCAGAACCTTGATCGAATGTTATCGACTTAATATGTTTTTTTATATTTTTGACAGTACTGATTAATGTTAATGCTGTACCGCTAGCAGTTTTATTTAGATTTTTAATAGCCACAATAAAACGAGATTTACGCTCCCTCAATGTAATCAAGTTACTTTTTATACCTTGCTTAAACATCATTAAATCACCTTCCCAATGACCAAAATCTTCACGTTTATTAATTACATCAGGGCGATTATGAATAAGCATTTCTTTAGGAACTCTCGGATTTCTTGAATTGCGTTTTATACGCCAAAAATGCTTTCGGCGAAGCTTTTGGTAGAAAACATTACGAATGCCATAATCACTATAAATATAACGGTAAATCGTTTCGTGTGAAATCACACATTGACCTTCATTTTCTGCTTTTAAGCGACCTTCGATTTGCCAAGGCGACCACCCTGCTTTTAATTTTGAATGTACATAATCTTTTAAATTTTTATCCGTGTCCAATTTTGATTTTCTTTTACGTCGATCAAAATATTTTTGATGTGCAGTATCACTCCAGTATATATCAATTTTAGTACGCCAATGCTTAAAACAATTCCGCTTTAATTCGCGATAAATTGTTGAACGATCAACTCCTAGTATTTCAGCAATTTTATTTTTAGGATAATGCTCTTCTAGCATTATGCGTAGAAAAATACGATCTTTATCAGTTAAATGCTTATATTTTTGTTTCATTTTTTCGAACAATCTTTTCAAAAACTATCCATGCTAAAATGGAACTTACAATGAATACCCATGCTAGTGGAATTTGATTTTGATGTGGAAGATAGGAAACAATTGTACCAATTGCTGCGGCGCCACTAATTTGCATGAACCCATATAAGGCGCCTGCATAACCTGCCATTTTTCCAAACGGACCAAATGCACCTGCAAATGCGCTAGGCCAGATAAATGTAACGCCAAAATAAAAAAATATCATAGGTGAGACGATAACAAGTGTGTTAATACCAAATAAATATTTACCTATTAGCAACAAGGTGCCTGCAATAAGCATAATGATAAAACCTGTCCGGAGCATGTTATGAGTTCCTAGTTTTGCCACTAATCTCCCATTAATCCATCCACCAAATGCTGTAGCAATTCCGCCACCGAGCAAAGTAATCCAACCAAACTCAATTGGGCTTATACCAACTACATCAATTAATAATACTGGGCCTGCTGCAAACCATGAGAAAAATGCCCCATAACATAAAAAAGTACAAAGTGTGTACCCCATAAATACCGGGCTTGAAACTATATGTTTAAATGATGTAATAATAAATTTTGATTTCAATCTCTCCAGGTGATGATGCAGACTTGTTTCTTTTAGCCACATTAAAACCATTGCGATAGTACATAGGCAATAAATTGCCAAAAACATAAAGCTTGCTCGCCAATTGAAATATTCCTGTAAATACCCTCCTAATGCTGGAGTAGCAGGCACGATAAATGTTACAAAGATGGAAAAATATGCCCCATATTTTGCAAGTTCAGCACCTTCAAAGGTATCTCTAAAAATAGAACGCCATAAGGCAGAACAAGCGCCTGCGCCACACCCTTGAATTAAGCGTCCTAGAATTAATATTGATATTGTTGGTGCAAATAGACTGATTAAATTTCCAAACAATAGGATAGACAATCCCACTATCAATGGAGTTTTTCTTCCCAATCCTTCTGAGAGAGGGCCATAAAATAGCTGAGAAATAGCAAGGCCAAGCATATAGATAGCCATGCTAAATTGCGCATGGGAAATTGAAGTATTTAAATCCACTGCTATCGCAGGCAAGCTCGGAGAATAAATATCCGATGCTATCTGAGCAGAGCATCCTACAAACAAGAGGATTGGAAATAATACTTTTTTCGAGTTCATAAGGCACCATGAAAAATTAGTTAATACTATTGACTGACTAGTCAATACATAGTAGAATAATGGATATTGACTGATTGGTCAAGTGTAGAGGATGAAAAATGTCTCAGAGTAAATCATTGCCCTTACCTCATTTTCGAGCTGATCCTACGCGGGCAAAAATCATAAAAGCAGCGCGCAAATTATTTGTTGAATTTGGATTTGCAGGTACGTCTATTGGAAAAATTGCATCAAAAGCAAAGATAAACCATAGTCTTGTTTTTCATCACTTTGGCAGCAAAGAAGGATTATGGAAAGCGGTAAAACAAAATATAGTTGAAGAATCAAATAAACTTTCGCCAACACTGCCCGAGTTAAATCAATCTTTTCCTGATTTTCTAAAAAAATTGATTACTCAGAATATTACTTTTTATCGTAACAATCCTGATATTGTACGCATGATTAATTGGCAACGGCTAGATCATAAAAATAAAAATGAAATTGGGGTTACTCTATCAACCGAATCACAGGCGTGGCTAGCAGCTCTAAAGCACTATCAAGATAGTGGTGATATAGATTCTCATCTAAAGCTTGAATTTGTGCTTACATACATTTTATCAATAGTCAGTAGCACAGCAATGGATCCCAATGTATTTATAAATAAAGATACTGATTTTCATAGTTACATCATTTTCATAGTGGAACGATTACTCAAAGCACTAAAATAGGAAATATTCTAATGAACAAATTTAGTATTATTATTTTTTTAAGTTTAGTTTGTACTACAACCTATGCCATACCAAAGGGATGGGAATACAATCATCTTGGCGTGCCAACACAAGAACATAATAAAAATGAACTTTATGATAAACAATATAAGTATTACACATGGGGATATGATCAGAGCGAATTTAACATTCAAATGCATCGATTTGATAAAGATGCTCCATTTCCAGAAATAATAAAAAAATATCCTCATGTTGCATTTAAAGTTCCAAATCTTAAAGATGCTATCAAAGGTAGAAAAGTGGTATGGGGACCAATTGAATCTAAACCTGGGTTATATGTTGCTATGATTGAAGACCCAGCAACAGGCATGCCTGTAGAGTTACTTCAGACAAACCTAACAAAAAAGGGAATGGTCAAACTTCATAAAACACTTATCAAAAAATAACGAATGCAGCATGATAATTTTTAATCAATGTCGCACTTCGGATGAGATTCTGCCGTGGATCTGATGGTATTGCCTCTTTTCAGTTAATATATAATCTATGCTTAAACTTCATTCCTTATCCGGTGGTGTGCTCGCAGCCTTAACGGCTGCTTTTCTATTTGGCGCCAGCACACCATTTGCCAAACAGTTAACAGGTGTGGTTTCGCCGCTTTTGCTTGCTGGCTTGCTATACCTGGGAAGCGGCATCGGCCTGGGTGCAATCAAGCTGGCAAGAGACAAGAATTTTAGCTCTGGCCTCTCAAAATATGAATGGGGATGGTTATTTCTTGCGATTATATCTGGCGGTGTTATTGCGCCTGTTTTGCTCATGACAGGCCTTGCTCAAACCAGTGCAGCCACGGCTTCGCTTCTTTTGAATCTTGAATCCGTAATGACTGCCTTGCTTGCATGGATTTTTTTTAAAGAACACACTGACCGCCGAATTGTTTTGGGCATGTTTCTTATCACTGTCGGCAGTATGTTATTGTCATGGCCAAAACAGGCTGGATTAAACAATTGGGCTGGCTTCCTGTCAATTGCTGCAGCTTGTTTATGCTGGGCGATAGATAATAATTTAACACGCAAAATTTCTTCAACCGATTCAGTATTTATTGCAGGATCTAAAGGGCTGATGTCCGGGATAGTAAATGTCAGTTTGGCATTTGCGGCAGGGCTAACCTTTCCAGCTTGGTCAAAAATAAATTCTGCTTTACTGATTGGTTTTTTTGGATATGGAGTGAGTCTGGTGCTGTTTGTTCTGGCATTACGCGGACTTGGAACAGCCAGAGCAAGCGCGTATTTTTCTACGGCTCCCTTTATTGGCGCAGCTATTGCAATCATATTTTTTCACGAACCTGCCTCGATTACATTCTGGACAGCAGCTATTTTAATGGGAATGGGCGTTGGGATTCATCTTGCTGAATATCATGATCATGTGCATACGCATGAACTCATGTCTCATGACCATTATCATTTTCATAATGAACATCATCAGCATTCACACGACTATTCCTGGGACAATGCCAAGCCGCATTCTCATCCCCATCAACATGATCCGATCACGCACTCACACCATCATTATCCGGATATTCACCACAGGCATAAGCACAAATGAATCTGAAATAAATTAAAAACAGGGTGTGATTACTCCCCTATTCATTCTTGATCCCTGCAAGCATGTGCTTTTCTCCTGCTGAATAGATAACACGTATTTCCTGAAAACCTGCCGTTTGCAGCCAATCTATATATTCTGCTGTGCTTCTATGCTGGCCTTGCATCTCAAGCAGCATAGTCAGATTCAGCATGGCTGTAAGGTATGGGCCTGATTTATCGTCTGCGAACAGTTTTTCCAATATCACGATCAATCCATTCTTGGGTAAAATATGATAGATTTTTTTGATGAGAGAAACAGACATGGCTTCTGGTAAGTCAGATAAAAGATAACCAATGACGTAGATATCCCCGGCAGGTAGCGCATCGCTAAAAATATCGCCTGCCAAAAATAATCCGCGAGATTGCAGCCCATATTCAATCAATTTTTCATTGGCATATGGTCTGACAGATGGATAATCCATAATCACAGCGCTTAACTGTGGATTGTTCTGCATCGCGGCAATTGAAAATGAACCAGTTGCACCGCCCAAATCAACAAGACGTTTGTATCCGGCAAATGAGAATTTTGTGCATAGGTCAATTGAATCGGTATAACCTGAAGCCCACATGGTTGACAGGAAATCTTCGGTAGATTGTTTGTCTGAATAAATAAAATCAGTGTAAATGGAGTTGATATCACACGTTAATAATTTGTCAGAGACGATTTTATTCCATTGCGGCTTGTTTTCATTAACAGCTGAAAGCAAGTGGTTGAATAAACCATAACTTGTTTTAAAATAATGACTAAATTTGTCTCCACAATAAAAGCGGCTTTTTCTTGAGAGATACGGAACCAATTCATGGATGACTTCATATTGAATACCATCCTTTTTCAGTAATTGCATGCATTGTGCGGAGATTAATAATCGTTCCAAAGATGATTTCGGCAATTTCAGGTCATCACTGATTTCCTCAAGTGAGGATTTTTCATTATCGATCAGATAATCAAAGATTTTTAATTCATTACAGACAAACAAAACCTGACTTTCAATAAAGCCGAACATCATTCTTTCCAGGGCAAGTGGCATTTTCATGATTTTTTATACCGTTTTCCATACCTGTTCAACATGGTCATTTCGAATGGCGTAGATTTCCTTATGCAGGAATCCCATTGCATCGGTATAACCCGGTATCAGGACAATCTTGTCTCCTCTGCCCGCATTGACAGGTAATCCTGGTTGAATATGCTCAAATTTCGTGTGCTCTGCGCTCAGCCCAATGACACGTAAATCCTTGCGGTCACGTGGTTCAGGGAGTCCACCAAATGGGTGCCAGCCAACTGATTTGAACCCGGCATTACCGATTGCGCGACTTTGATCAGATGCGGAGCTGATGATTTGTGTCAAGATCAATGCACCCATCCTGTGTCCATGGTCTTTCAGATTTGCCTTATGATAGTACAACAGATCACAAAGCGCGCCGCCGCCAGCCTGGATTTCAGTCAGGATATGATTGTTTATGCAATCCATGTAATTGCAACTGCCGCCACCACTGACTACTTTTACTGTCATGCCAGCGGATTCAATGGCATTTTTAGTTTTTGCCAGGATGTCATGAGAACGATATGTTTCCTGGGTCTTTTCATTCGGCGGCAGGATTGGCGTATGCCCTTCATAACCTGTGATTCCGGTAAAAATTACTGTACCTGTTGTTGCTTCAATTTCTTTTGCCAGTTTCGCGAGAGCCACAGCTTCATCAATGTTGTTGACGCCACACCGGTTGTGGTTCACATTCAACTCAATCAAGACTTCAACTGGCGTTATGATTTCCCAGCGTTGCACAGCTTTTGCAAGTTCTTTTAGATAGACAGCGTCATCAATCGCAACTCGAAGACATTGAACTTGTTTGGCCAATAACGACAGACGTTCAATATCGTCATATGTGCCAACCTGATTAGCGAGATATATATTGTCAATGCCGGCTTTCGCAAAATGTTCAGCTTCATCCAGTGTAAGCAGGACGACGCCATTTGCACCGCCATTTTTAATGATATATTTGGCCAGTTCCGGGCATTTATGTGCCTTGCTGGGTATCCGCCATTCGATGCCATTGCCGCGAATTCGAGAGGACAAGAGGAAGATATTGTGGTCTATCACATCCAGATCGACTAAAAATGATGGCGTGGGTAATTCATTGATGTGTTGTCCTATGTGTTTATTGATTTCAGCATGTCTTTGTGCCTTGATGACGGTCCCTTTTTCCCTGGATTTGCTCCAGGATGTCAATTCAATCCACATTCCCCAAGGCGAAATCAAAAATGTGGACGTGCATATCTCGCCGCGTAATGGAAATTGCATGGGTGGATCCTGAATAAACCGTGTTCCGTGCCATTTTGGAATGACGCACTGTTTGATATGATCAATTACCTTATTTATGTCTTTCACTGTAAATGAAATATAGCTATTGCCGATATCGCTGAATTTGTGCCAGCCATTTTCACCGGCTGGCATCTGTTGATCGGGTGATTTCCATTCAAAAATTTCAATATACTGTGTAAGAGGGTGATCGCCGCATTTTAACATAATGACATGAGGCATATATGCATCTGGATGAACGCCAAATATTTGTGACCAGCCGCGCTCTCCCGCGGTTGGACTAGACTCCCGTTTCACTTCCCAGTCAAATTCGGCGTCAAATACATCCATTAAAAAATCAGCCGCTTCCCGGGCATTGGGCACTACAATCCCAATGTGATCTAATCCCATATTAGTGGGTATACCGTTACGACCTTGCATCTTGCCCCGCTCCATTTGCATAATGTAAATCAATTTCATTTGTTTCAGTGTTAATAATCGGTGGTGATTGAATGCTTAAAAACAGCGTTGACGTGTCTGTCCTGAATCCGTGGGTAATGCCTGCAGGGATATCAATTCGCATGCCAGGTTTGTAGTCCAGAAGACGGCTGCCAAGTTGAAATCGACCCAGGCCGTAAATAATGTATATCACAGCAGAACTTTTTTTGTGATAATGTGGGCGATAAAGTGCATTTGGCTGCAATTCCACAAATTCAATATTTTCTATCGCAGACTGATGATGAAATATCCCACACTGATACAAGTCAAAGATTTCATCATTCATATTTTGTCCGCCAATGACGCGTTGATGCGGAATATTTTTAAATATTTCGTATGGCATGATCGTTATCGTTTCCCATGAAATGAACTAAGCATACAAAATACCATCGTTCATATTAAGTGATATTTTGTTTATAACTTGTTCCTGCATAGAACAATCAAGCCATTATTGGATTTATCAGTCACGTTTACGTTTCAAAGTTAGATGGTCGCTTTCATCTAAGTCATAATGAATTTTACTCGTCTGTTTATCTTTTAGCAGATTGGTTGCTTCAGAAATAAATATTGAACTTTTGGTTTGACGAGGATCTAATTTTCTTCTGATTGATAATATTTCATTATATGTCTTGCCATCAAATTGCCTGTCATTTTCGTTTTGAGCGACATATCTCTGTGATTTCCACCTGGTAAATACATCGTGAATGTCTTCATCTGAATGGTAATTGATTTTCTCCTTGAGCTGATTAAACAGATTTGCCTTGATGACAGCGAGTGTTGATCCATCAGATGACAAGGCTTTAAGGCGGATTTCAATTTTATCTAGAAGCATGTCGCCTAACCTGTGACTCTGAGCTTCAGACAGCATGATATTGAAATTATCCTGCACCTGATCAATGTCCACTCTTCGATGTGAGTGTTTGTCTTTGTGAAATTCCTGATTAAACTGCGCATATTCATCTTTAATTGAATTGATAATATCAGGATGATCAATGAGATATTTTCTAAATTCAGGCATGTTGATAAGTGTTCCGCAGAGTTCGTTACGTCGATCAATCAAATGTGATGTAATGCGATTTTCTAATTGTGGATTACTAATAAATGCATGGCATATACTTTGACAGACTTCATCGGGCATTAAAACTATCTTGAGTAGCATTCTGAATTTGGCTTCGATAAATACCGGATGATTGGCGATGGTGCGTGTTTCTTCGTCATTTAATGGGCAGATACGAGCTGAATGACCTTCTTTGACATCAGGGAGTCTTCGAATATCATCAGCGTTTAAACTGAAATCAGTCACTGTACCCATGCCGCCCCTGTGATAATCTTTTGCAATAGACCAAAGGCTTTGTCCATGGTCAATTTTAATTAATTCATCTTTCGGATTAAAACCCAGGTTATCTTCATGTAGGTCGCCTTCTTCCAGGAACATGGCGACAACGGATATTTCAGCAAGCTGTCTAATGTGTTCATGATTTTGCAAATCAATATTTTGAGATGAAACCGGAGTGTAACCCTCGATCAGTTTGGACATCAGCCCGACAGGTCCGGACTTGCTCATGATAGGCCTTCCTTTGGGTTCCTTAGGTCCCAGAAATAATCGATAAAAGTCTCCCATCGCACCTTCGATCTCGAATAACGTCGGTTGCTCCGAGGTAGGTTTGAGGTGTTTGACTACCCAGGCTTGAGATGAACCAGTCGGTATGATTGTCTTTTTTGTTTTTTTATATGTTGATACGTGATGAATAGAGTCAGATGTAGGGTTAAAATTACCGATTTTAACCGGTTCGAGATTCGTATGTTCAACATGTTGTTTTTTGGGGTGTTTCTCGTTTTCGCCAGGCATATTAACCTCGCAAATACTCTTTTTTAAGTATAGTTCAGATACTTAGGAGTGAAGGGAGCAGATTTGATTTGGATGGAAATGAGTGTAAGCCTTTGAATAATTTTAATGTAATGTGATTGTCCTTGTAGCTTGATTGATTCGTGGAATGAGATGGTTACGGTATAATGATATTGATGAAAATAGCTGGATGAACTACTATGATCCGTCTGCTGATTGTCCTTCTATCATTGGTATTTATGATCTCTTATGCGTACCCAGCTGATTTTGTATTAAAATCCAGTTCATTTGCGAATAACCAGCGTATACCCAAGCTTAACACCTGCGATGGTGGAAATGTATCTCCGCAATTTAGCTGGGAACATGCGCCTGCGGGAGCGAAGTCATTTGTTCTAGTGTTGCAGGCCACAGACTGGCTGCCAGCAAAAGTTTATGGCTGGGTGCTTTATAATATTCCACCCACAGTGACTTCTCTTGCACAAGGAGCGAATAAAAAGATGCCTGATGGTGTATTGGTTGGTATGAACTACTATTATGAGTCTGGCTATATTGGTCCATGCCCGCCGGATAAACGGACTTATCACTATACTGTGACTGTTTATGCGCTTGACAAGACACTTGATCTGTCTGATGAAGCAGACGCAGATGATGTAATGTCAGCAATGAATGGACATATTATCAAACAGGCCTCATATGTTGGTATTTATAGTCATTAGAAACGATATCAAGTGAATGATATTCGAGCTGCTGGAAAAATGCAGGTAAATTTACTGCCCTTGCCTATTTCGCTTTCTATTTGCAGTTTGCCATCATGACGCAGTAAAACATGTTTAACAATCGCAAGACCCAGGCCTGTTCCTCCACGCTCACGTGATCTTGCTTTATCCACACGATAAAATCGTTCGGTTATTCTGGGTATGTGTTCACTTGATATTCCTATGCCTGTATCAGTAACGCTGAAATGTCCGTATCCATTCTGATCACGTCGCCAGTCGATATTGATACGTCCGCCTGCAGGAGTATATTTAACCGCATTGACGATCAGGTTGGAAAACAGGCTGCGTAATTCACTTTCAGACCCGCAAATAAATAATCCGGCATCTGCATTCAAGGATATTTTATGCTTCTTTTCACCGCTAATATTTTTTGCGTCCATGCATAATGCTTGCAGAATATCCTTGACGACGACATCCTTGTTTTCATCTATTGTATGGTCTTCGCTTTCAAGATGCGCCAGTAATAATAAATCTTCAATAATATCAGCCATGCGCAGGCTTTGCTGGTACATCTGGATAAAAATCCTGTTTAGAATTTTCTTGTCCGGATTTTTATGATTAATGAGAGTTTCAAGATAGCCTCGGATGACTGTCAAAGGCGTGCGTAGTTCGTGGGATACATTGGCGACAAAGTCACTACGTACCTGTTCTAGATGGCGTATGTAGTCCTTGACTTCTTGAGGAAGTGTATCAAGATTAATATTATTTTGCTTTGACATGGTCGTTTCGATTAAAAATATATCCAGCATTTCTTACGGTTCTAATGCGTTCATGGTAGCCGTGCGGTTCCAGTTTGCATCTGAGCCGTTTGATTTGAACATCGATGGTACGTTCATCTATATAGGCATTTCGTCCCCAGATATAGTTGATGAGTTGGTCGCGACTATAGATTTTATCCGGATGAAGAACAAAAAAATACAAAAGCCTGTATTCGATAGGTGTGAGTTTAAGGACAGATGATCGAATTGACACGCTGCATTTATTTGTATTGATGCATAGCTCATCAAGCCGGACTTCATCCGATGGAGATTTGATCAGTCCTCGTCTTAATACGGTTCTTATTCTTGCGGACAGTTCATTCGGTGAAAATGGTTTGGTTATATAATCATCAGCACCTACCATCAAACCCATTATCTTGTTATCTTCTTCTGCTTTTGCGGTTAACATGATAATGGGTATTTCATTCAGGATTTCCTGTTTTTTAATTTGCTTGATAAAATCAATACCACTCATGTCTGGCAGCATCCAGTCAAGGATAATTAAATCTGGCGTATGCTGCGATAAAATTCTCATGGCTTTCGAAGTATTCTCGGCATCAATGAGGTTGAATTCGCTATTTGAAAGGGAAAACCTTAGCATATCGCGAATTGCTTCTTCATCTTCTATTATCAACAGTGTCAGTTTTTTCATTGTCGTTTTGCCGATCTCAATTATGCTTTTGCAATCAGTCTGCTTTCATGATGCATTACTTTACTTAATTCAAGTTGATTCTTCAATTGTATAAATTGAATATAAACGGGATCAAATTCGATTTTGGAATGGATCTTATTGTGATCTTGATGATATACCTGGCTTTCAAATGGACCCAAGCCTTTAATATATCGCTGTGTCCAGATTTTTGATTCGCGATAGGCAAGGTATGACTCAGGATTCAATTTTAAATATTTTGCCAGTTCAATGCCGACGCTGGTCGCAAGACGTTCGCTCTTTTTCGCGATCAGTTTTTTATAAAGTCCAACGACGGTATTCAGGACATCAATTTCATCAGCATCGGGGCAGACATTTGCCAATTTATCCAGATATCGCCTTGTCAGTGCATAGAAAGTAGGTTTGAAAACAATATAAACTCTCATCCGGCAGTATTTTTCAAGAATGAGAGTGATGTTATTTCTGAGCTTTTGTCCAGACATCGTATTGATACCTTTCATCAAACATACCGAGTGCGTATTTTAAGTCATGTATATGACAGAATGATGACAACGAAAAGTTGTATAAGTTATTGTAAAATAATTAATAATTATTGTGGCCGGTGGTTTCTAAGAGGCTGGCACTAAAACTGGTACGATGCTGCTTTAACGGAAACCCAACTGCCTTTTTGATCAATAGGGCTCACGTTGACAAGACATGATTTCATTCAGTGTATCAAGTGAGATATTTCCACCAGTTAAAATGCATGCAATATGATTGAATCGTCCCGTCATGCTTAATTGCATGGCAGCAGCAAGACTGCATGCGGCTGCTCCCTCACATAGCAGTTTATGTTTATAAAAAAGAATCTGTATTGCCTTACGGATCTGGTCAAGACTGACCACGATACTGTCATTGATTAGTGAACGCATTTCGCAAAATATCTGCGGCAGTACTTCAGGTGTGCCGATTGCATCCACAAATGAAGGTATCCGCGTGATTGAGACCGGCGTGCCAAGTGCGAGTGATGCTTTCAGAGGTGCAGCAGTCTCAGGTTCGCAAGTATAAATGGCAATATCCGGCCTCGAATTTCGGAGCGCTCTGCCGATACCGCGGCATAATCCCCCTACCCCAAATGGAATGATAACGGCATCAAGTGTTGGCATGTCTTCGATTAATTCGGCGGCTATTGATGCATACCCTTTTAACAAAGGTTTTGAACAGGCAGGATGAATAAAAATTTTTTCACCCTTTATTTCATTGTCACCATTTACCAGTCCCCAAATCTCATCGAATGGCAGTTGAACCAGATCTGCGCCTAACTGTTGGATCATGTTTTTTTTAATTGCTGGAGCCGATTCGGGTACATAAATTTGGCACGGTATTTTTAATTGCTGGGCTGCGAATGCAACTGTTTGTCCCATATTCCCTGCACTGGCAGCTGCCAAACCTTTTTCCAGATCAGTTTCAGGGTAATGTGATACGACAGAGGCAATTCCCCGGATTTTATATGAACCAAATGGCTGCAGATTTTCAGGTTTTAAATAGATATTGGCACGAGCAGAATCAATACATGTGTCTAGTGGTATCAATGGTGTGCGCAAAACAAATTTTTCCAATGCGTGCCTGTTCATCGTTTATTGTCTGCCCGTTAAGCTTTTTATCATGGATGCACTTTATATTTATAATATAAAATCAGACATGAATAACAGTGATAATTGCTCCATGAATTGTTCCTCTGAGCTACATGTCGAGATGTGGGACCCAGCATCCGTGAAAGCCATATGGTATTCTATGTGGCAACTGAATAACACAGACCGGTTCAGCTTCGACATGCATGGCGTCCAGTATTACAAGGTCGCTGCGATTTTCCCGCTTGCGGTAAACATAGGACAATAAATATCCATGCCCTTCATGTAAGCTGTTTGCCGGGACAAAGATGGGTTCCAGCGCTAGTGAATCATCGCCAAAATAATGCACTTGTTTACAATCCGAACGTCTGTCATAACAGGTGATCGAGTCAAACAGATTTTTTGACAAATGCTCATTTTGTGTTGAAGCAACAAACGCGAATCGATAATTTTTTCCTGTGTACCTTTCATCAATACGCGGAAATTCAGAATTCGTACTATCCAATCGCTGCCTGCTTACACTTCCTGATCTCAGATCAAATGTAAAACGTGTAAGATAATTACTGAATGTTTCATCGTCGTTTGCGTAAGCAATCGCGGTATCAGGAATTTCGTCCATGATTACCATTTCCAAAATGATCCTATCCCCGTTTTCATAGGCATTGATGACATGCATACCCAGACATGCTTCTGTTTCGAACCAGATTACCTGGTCATTATTTCCATAACGAGGAATAACGGCGAATCTGGAATTTAAACCAGGTTCCCATTTGAAAACAGTTTCGCCGGCTTGAATGCGGCGATAATCCCAGGTTAATGGAAAAAAAGGGAATATGCTAAAATGCTCTGTTATTGCAAAATCATGCACAAGACTGGTGTAGGGAATGTCGAGTTTTGTGCTATGGATTATTTTGCCCTGCTTATCCGAGACGTAATACATAAAATCCAGCATTGGTGACAAATAACTGTAAAATAACAGTTCGCCCGTATCTGAATCAATTTTCGGATGTGCTGTCATCGAGCGATGAAACGTGCTCTGAAAATCATATGGCTTGCAATTGCCAAAATGCTTGATATCCACATTCTGTGGCTGGCCGCCTTCATTAAGTGCCAATAATCGATCGTGATGCCATACAATATTGGTATTGGCTGTATTACGCGGACAATTTTTGACAGAATCATCGCACACCATCAAATCACGCATGCCGCCAAACAGACTTTTCCTGGCTTTGCGTTCAACCAGAAATTTTTCAGTACGCAGCCATCGATTTGCATATTTCACATTGCCGTTGACAAATGTCATGGCGTGGAGCATGCCATCACCCTCAAACAAGTGATAGTTCTTTGAATAAACATATTGCGGATTAGGGCCGTTGCGAAAAAATGTGCCGTTTAACTCTCCGGGGATGTTACCAATCACAATAGGATCATATATATCAGATTCCGCGCGTAATGGTTCCCAGATTCCCTGTAAAAATATGTTGTCTGGAAATTGCTTACTCATGGCGGCTCTCCTGGATTTTAATCCATTTTTTATTTAAACGCTGCCATGCTTTTTCATTATCAGGTTTTGCCCAGTCATATCCGATTAATTTCCAGTCGGGATCGTCAGGATCCAATCCAATTTGTGAAATGTAACTTGCCTCACAAATAAAAAATTGATTTTTATACGGTAATAAATATCCGCCTGATATTTGAAGATGAGCTTTTGCTTCATCGTACTTTGCAAACCATTTATTCAAATATCCGCCCGCAATAAATGGTATTTGTGTTTTT
>Ga0070740_10000846_pt1 | contig 50731 bp, 44 predicted proteins | sample Coa_R2_FD_67286 | JGI IMG/M metagenome (GOLD analysis project Ga0070740, IMG submission 67286) | Surface soil microbial communities from Centralia Pennsylvania, which are recovering from an underground coalmine fire - Coalmine... | ecosystem: Environmental > Terrestrial > Soil > Unclassified ... | reverse complement strand
TTTAAACCGATGGTATGCGGCGCGCATCAAGGCGGACGACGTGGAGAAACTGTGCGCACAGGACGTCGAGCAGGATGAAAACGGCTTCGACGCGAAGGCGCAAGCCGCGTTGCGGCGGATTTTCGATCACCTGGCCGCCTCGCGCATCTTGTGCTTCACGCGTGTCCTTTCCACCGGCTCCGAGCGTGTCAATGCGGCGCTGCATCGGCGGCGCTCAGAGGCCGCCGGCGCGGCCGCCTCTGAGCGGGAATTTCTGCCCGGCGAACCCGTCATCGTGGTGCGCAACGACTATGAGCGGATGCTGTTCAACGGCGATCAGGGCGTGATCGTCCGCATCCGCCGGCCCGGCGGACGCGCGGCGCCAATGGCGGTGTTCAGGCGCGAGGACCGGTTCGTTGCGTTCCATCTCGCGGCACTGCGCGAATCGATCGAACTATGCTACGCGACCACGATTCACAAGGCGCAGGGCTCGGAGTTCGACGCGGTCGCGGTCGTGCTGCCCGAGCGCGACTTGCCGCTGCTGACGCGCGAAGCGCTGTACACGGCAGTCACGCGCAGCCGCCGCTCGGCGGTGATCGCCGGATCCGAAGAACTGTTGCGTATCGGCATCAGCCGCGGCATCCAGCGCTTCTCGGGCCTGGCCGAGGAACTCTCCGCGTTGTTGGCGCACGGGCGATAAGCTGGTCGCGCGGAGTTCGCCCCGGCGGGCCTGAATTCAGGATCGGCATATAATTGCCATCGGATGCTACTTTCAGTAGCGTCGGATCCTGTCATTCCGATCAGTCCTGAGTAGGGTTAAAGCTGCTCCCGCCGCTTCGTCGGCGCGGTGCAATTCGGGGGAGGACGCCAGACATGCTTCAAATTGCAGTGATCAACGAGTCAACCGTGATTGGCGACGCTGACGTTGCGGCCATGCTGCCGGCCTTCGACAAGCAATGGAACGGCGACCTGGCACCGATCTGGGGCCTGGAGGCCGCCGCTTTCACCTTCCTACCCAAAGGCACCACGCCCGACGCCGGCACCTGGTGGGTGGTGTTCCTGGACGACAGCGATCAGGCCAACGCGCTTGCCTATCACGACCTGACCAACGTGGGTCTGCCGATCTCCAAAGTGTTCGTGAAAACCATCCAGGCCGACAACGCCAGCGTCAGTGTGGGCGCAACTCATGAAATCTGCGAGATGGCGGTGGACCCGTGGCTCAACGGCGCCTACCAGGATCCGCAGGGCGTGTTCTGGGCCGCCGAGATCTGCGATCCGGTGGAGGACGACCAGTACGCCTATTCGATCGATGGAATCCTGGTAACCGATTTCGTCACGCCGGCCTGGTTCGCCCATCTCAACGCGCAGGGCAATATCGATTTCAAGGGCTATTCCCACTTCGCTTTCGAAGTGCTCAGCGGCGGCTACGCGCAGAAGTTCGACCCGCAGCAGGGGTGGGTGCAGGTCACCGGCTCCAAGGCGCTGGAAAGCAGGCGCGCGCGGGCCCCGCACGGCTCGCGCCGGGAGCGCCGCGCACGCAAGTGGCATCCGTCGGCGGCGGCGCAACTGCAGTGCAGTTTCGTCCGCCCCCAGCGCGAGCCCCGTTAAAACGGCGGCCCTGCCCCCGGCGTCGGCACGGCAAGCGCGCGGATCGGCGCGCCGGATCGGGCTGCGGCCTCGGGTGCCGCCCGCGCGGACAGATGCCATTGGCTTGCTCTGGCCGGGGCGAACCGGCTATTTGACCAAGGTCCGCAACCGCTTTGGAGGCGTGCCACGACCATGGAAACGATACGCGGCGAACAGGTTATCGCGCGATGCTTCAAGAACGAGGGCGTCGATGCGTTCTTCTTCATGATGGGCGGGCCGACCAGCGGCACGGCCGGCGCCTGTATCGATCTGGGCATGACCGGCATTTACATACGCCACGAGCAGGCCGCCGCGATGGCAGCCCACGCATATGCCCGCGTCACCGGCAAGCCGGGCATCTGTATCACGCCCTCGGGTCCGGGCACCGCCAACGCGGTCACCGGACTTGCCAACGCCTGGGCTGACGCCACTCCAATCGTGGCGATCGGCGGCTCGGCCCCGATGCGCGGCGTGCTGCTGGATTCCTTCCAGGAGATGGACCAGCTCGCGATGATGCGCCCGGTGGTGAAGGCCGCCTACCGCGTCGATATCGCCGAACGTATCCCCGAGTATGTAAGCACTGCGTTTCGCGAAGCGATGGACGGCAAGAAGGGCCCGGTGTACCTTGACCTGCCCGGCGACATCCTGATGACCAAGCTGGATGCCAATCGCGTGCACTATCCCGACCACTATCGCGTCGACAGCCGGCCTGCCGGCGACCCGGCGCTGGTGCGCCGCGCGATCGAGCTTTTGCAGGCTGCCGAGCGCCCGCTGATCCTCACCGGCAGCGGCATCCTGTGGTCGGGCGCCAGCGAAGAGCTGCGCCAGTTCGTTGAGGTCACCGGCATTCCGTTTTTCACCACCCCGCAGGGACGCGGCGTGGTGCCCGAGGATCATCCGCTGTCCTTTCCGGCGGCGCGTTCGATGGCGTTTCGCGAAGCCGACGTGGTGCTGGTGATCGGCGCGCGGGCCAATGCGATGCTCTCGCATCTGCGCCCGCCGCGTTTTTCCCCCACCGCCAGGTTCATCAACGTCAACCTCGACGGGCGCGAGATCGGGCACAATCGCGGCGTCGCGGTGGGAATCATCGGCGACGCCAAAATGGTGCTCAGTCAGCTTGTGCAGGAGGCGGCGGGCAAGTTCCGTCCGCGCGAGGAGACGCCGTGGGTGGCGCAGCTATCGGCCAAGCAGCGCTCCAACGAAGAGCGCGACTCGCCGCTGCTGCATTCCAGCCAGGTCCCGATTCATCCGCTGCGCCTGTGCCGCGAACTGCGCGAGATTATCACTCGCGATACCATCCTGGTGGTCGACGGCCACGAGATTCTGAACTTCGCACGGCAGTCGATTCCCATCTACCAACCCGGCACCAGCCTCAACGCCGGCCCGCATGGATGTATGGGGATCGGCGTGCCGTTCGGAATCGGGGCGCAGGTGGGCCGCCCCGACCGCCAGGTGGTCGTGCTGTGCGGCGACGGCGCGTTTGGATGGAACGGGATGGAGATGGACACCGCGATCCGCCATCACCTGCCGATCGTGGTCGTGGTCTCCAATAACGCTGGCTTCACCTCGCGCAAGACCGGCGGCAACGTGGGCCGCGAGCTGGGATGGCAGCGCTACGACAAGGTGGTCGAGGCGCTGGGCGGGTGGGGCGAGTTCGTCGAGCAGCCCGAAGACATCCGCCCCGCCATCCAGCGCGCGCTGGCGGCCCGGCGTCCGGCGCTGGTCAACGTCCGCACCGACCCCGAGGCACAGGCAACCACCAACATGGGATTCGCCGGTTATTGAGGAAATCCGAAAACGGCGCCTGCTATTTCTGCGGCAGCGGCCGGCCCACGGCCTGTTCCAGCGCGATGCGCTGCGCCAATGCCTGGTTGACCGATTGCAGGTAGGCGACCCGGGCATCGCTGTGCTGGCGAAACGTATTGATTAACGTGACGAAATCGATTTTGCCGTTGGTGTAGGAAACCAGCGCGACCGCGAACGCCTGGCGCGCCAGCGGTATAAGCGTATCGCGATACAGCCTGGCCGTCGCGTAGGCAAATTGCGCCTGGCGGTAGAGCGTGGTTACCTGCGCGCCGGTCTGATTGATCACCGAATTGAGATCCTCGCGCGCTGCCTCAAGGTCATAGCTTGCGCGCGCGTTGTCTTCGCGTTGCCTGAGCCAGAAGAAAATCGGCACGTTGAGTCCGATCGAAATCGTATGGTCCTGCAGGAAGGTCGGAGCAGGGCCCGCGCTCGCCAGCAGGTAATGGTCGAATGTATAGCCCAGCGTGTAATCGGGGGCGTATTCCAGCTTGGCCAGGATCAGCGCGGTTTGTGAATTGCGCTCAGTCAATGCGGCTTCCAGAATTTCCTGGCGCGAGGACTGGGCGAGCTCGATCAACTGATCCAGGCCGGTTTTGATCCCCGACAGCTCAAGTGCGCCGGCCACTTGCAGCGGTTCATCGGGCCGGCGGTAAAGCAGCGCGTTCAGTGCGGTGCGGTCGTTGGACCTGGCGACTTCCAGTTGGCGTTGGGTCTGCTGCGCCGCTGCCAGCGCGAATTCGGCGTTGACAAAATCGGTCTGTGTCACGCGGTTTGCGGCATACGCAACCTGCGCCACATTCAGCACCTGGCGCAGGTTGACTACATTTTCCTGCGCCACGCCGATCAGCGCGGAATCCAGCAGGAGCTGGTAGTAACCGGCTTCCACCTGGGCGCGGACGTCGCGGACGGCGGCCTCGTATATCAGACGCGCTATCTCCGCCGTGCGCGACGCAGACTGCGCCTGCAGATAACCCTTGCCCGGAAACTGCAGGGCCTGGGTTACCTGGAAGCTCTGCAGGGTCGGCTTGACGAAAAACGGATTATTCGGACTGTCCTCGTTGAGAAATGTAAAGACCGGATCGGCGGGCGCATAGTTCTGCCGGATGTTGTGCGATGCGGCGTACCATCGGGCCCGCGCCGCACGCACCTGGGGATTGGCCTGTAGCCCGATCGTCACCAGTTGTGAGAGGCTCAGACCCGCTTGCGCCGCGCATGCACGTTCATGATGGAACAGACCAAAGGCCAGCGTCAGTGCCAGCACTGCTCCTCGAATCATCTTTTTGCGCTTCACCTGAATGAACCTGTCGCTTGCCGCCGGCCAACGCTCATCGTTTGCCGCCCATGGGCCGCTATTGGGCAATCGCGCCGGGCAATTCTATCTGCTCAAAGAACCCCGCTTTGGAAGTCTCGCTCGCATGGTATGGGAGCCTACCTTCGATGACAAGGTGGACCGCGCCCGTTGCGGTCACTATATTGGCCGGGCAGCACGGCACCGGCATCATTTTTAAAGCGGCCGCAACATCGCCGATCGAGGAGGCTGATGAACCGTGGCGCTCAGAAGCGCACAGGAATATCGAGAATCGCTGCGCGATGACCGCAGCGTGTTTTTCCGCGGACGGCGCGTTGCCGACATAACTGAGCATCCCGTGATTCGCATCGCGGTCGAGCACGCGGCGCTGGAATACACGATGGCCTGCGATGCGCGCTTTCGCCCCCTGGCGGTGGTTGAAGAGGACGGCGAACTGTACAACCGCTTTTACCAGATACCGCGCTGCGCGCAGGATTTACTCATCCGCGCCGAACTTATCGCCGCCACCACCCGCGAAGGCGCTACCTATCCCGTGCTGCTCAGGGAAATCGGAACCGAAGCCCTGTTTGCGCTGTACATGGTCTCAACCATGCTCGCCGACCGCGGCAAACCGCACTACCTCGAACGTGTGCAGCGTTACTATCGCTATTGCCGCGACCATGACCTGGCACTGTCGCTGGCACAAACCGACGTCAAAGGCGATCGCTCCCTGGGACCCGCCGCCCAGCAGCATCCCGACTACTACTTGCGCAAGGTGGCGGAGCATCCCGGCGGCATAATCGTGCGCGGCGCCAAGGTTCATACCTCGCTGGCCGCCAACGCCAATGAGCTGATCGTCTTTCCCACCCGGGCGATGCGCCCCGGCGACGAACCCTATGCACTGTCCTTCGCGTTGCCGCTCAACACGCCGGGGCTGAAGCTTATTGTCAGTCCCCACGGCAGCGAGCCCAAAAACCCGATCGAGCATCCGATCAGCGCGCGGCGCAAGATGATGGAAACGCTGACGGTGTTCGACGATGTGTTCGTCCCCCACGAGCGGGTCTTCCTGGACGGAGAGGCGGAGCTGGCCGGTCCGCTGGCGATAAACTTCGTGCGTTTTCATCGTTTCACCGCGGTTTCCTACAAACTGCCGCTGCTGGAACTGCTTGCGGGAGCGGGTGCGGCCGTCGCCGAGGCCAACGGAATTGCGGCCGCGGCGCATGTGCGCGACAAGCTTACGCAGCTGGCTGCCTACCACACTATCGCGCTGGCGCTGCTGCGGCGGGCGGCGGCGGCTTGCACGATCGAACATGGAATCGCCGTACCCAACACGCTGCTGGTCAACGTGGCGAAATATCATTTCGCTCACAACTACCATCAGGCGGTGCAAACCCTGCAGGACCTCGCCGGCGGCCTGCTGGTCACAGCGCCGGCCGCCGAAGACCTGACCAACGCTGCGACCCGCGACTATATCGCGAAATTTTTAGGCGGGGCCAAAGGATTGAGCGCCGAACAGCGGCTGCGTCTGTTATATCTGATCGGCGATATGACTGCTTCGGATTATGGCGGCTACCAGGAAGTGCTCGCGGTTCATGCCGAGGGTGGTTTTGAGGCAGAAAAGTTGCAGATGTACCGGGAATATGACTTCAGGACAGTCGCAGAATATGCACGCAAGCTCGCCGGCATCTGAATCCGGACTCAATTATATGTTCATTTAACTCAATTTTTCCGTATAGATTCGCCAAATTGACCGTTCTCGGACATGCCATATTTCGCGCCGGCTCGCCCTTGACTCAACAATAGCGATCGGATTGCTTTTTCGGGTCCATATGCGGATACTCAATTGGTAGCGGAGGAAATTTTCATATGCCCCGACAAGCAAGTTCAGCTTCAGCTTATGAACATGTACGCCGTCAGGCTGTCAGTGCGTTGAACAAGTTGCGGGCCGACATCCGCAGTCTCGAATCGGAGCTGAGTACTCTCCGCAAGCAGGAAGAGCAACTTCTGCTGGTAGCCGGGGAAGGCAGAGCAGCCACCGATGGCGGTCCGGCGCGCGGCGGGCGTACCAACTGGCGCGCGGTGTTGGAAAAGCTGCCCAAGCGGTTCAAAGCCTCCGACGTGCGCAGCGTGCGCGGTCTGGCCAACAAGGGCTCGGGCGAAATCTTCGCTGCCATCACGCGCTGGATCGATTCGGGTGCGGTCAAGCGCAAGGAGCGCGGTGTATACGAGCGCGCCTGAGTGAGCGGCCGGCCGCGACGGCCGCTTGTGCCGGGCTTGTGTCTGTGCCAGTAACATCGTAGTGGCAGAGAGGGTATAGCCGGTGTCATGAACTACGTCGATGTTGCGCAGGCCAGAACGATGCCAGGCTTGAGGATCGTGCTTTCGCCCGGCGGTCCGGGTCCATGGAGCGAAGCGGCCAAAAGCATCTGCTATGTAAAGAAGCTTTCCTACGTGCCGGTTGCACAGGAAGTGGGCGGCGCCAACCGCGAGCTGATGGAGTGGACCGCGCAGACCAGCGCTCCAGCGGTCATCTGGAATGATGAGCGCCCGCGCAATATATGGAATGATCAACTCTATCTGTTCGAGCGCCTGGCACCCTCACCGCGGCTCATCCCGGAGGGGATCGAGGATCGAGTCGCAATGTTCGGTTACAGCAACGAAATCTGCGGTGAGAACGGTCTGGGCTGGGCGCGGCGTCTGATGATGTTTCAACGCAATTTGAGCCGATCCGACGGCGGCGGCAGAGGACGCGCGCTGATGGGCCCGATGGCGGAGAAGTATGGCTACAGCGAAAGCGCCGCACAGCAGGCGCCGGTCAGGGTGGCTGAGATTCTGAGATCCCTGGCCCGGCGGCTGGAAAGCCAACGCTCGTCGGGCAGCCGCTTTTTCATCGGCAATGAGCTTTCCGCACTCGATATATACTGGGCGGCTTTCGCCGCGATGATGGCGCCGCTGCCGCAGGAAGTATGCCCGATGGCGCCGGGGCTGCGGCGGATGTACAGCGATATCGGGGCCGAAGTGGCGGCCGAACTGACGCCAGCGCTGCTGGCGCATCGTGACTTCATCTACCGGGAATATCTGCAGCTTCCGCTCGACTTCTAGCCTCGCCGTCAACGCAGAATCCGGAACAGGTTGCTGTAATCGTCGCTCCACAAACCCACAGTCGCATCGCTCGCAAGCGGCCTTAACTGCGAAGCGATGGCCGGCTGCGCCAGCACACTGGCGCCGCGCGCAAGCACGACCCAGTCGCTGGGTTGAGTCATCCTGTCCGCGGCCACGCTGTGAATCCATCCACCGCGTAGACCGAAATGATTCGCCAGACGCGCGGCCACCGGCCTCAGATCGAGATGGTTGTTGCTGATGTGCAGTGCCAGGACTCCGTCGGGATTCAACTCCCTGAGGTAAAGAGCAAAGGCCTGGATGGTCAGAAGATGAACCGGTATGGCGTCCCCGCTGAACGCGTCGATCACCAGGATGTCGAAGCGCTGTGCGTTTTGATCCCTAACCTCCCGTTCCATTGAAAGACGCGCGTCGCCCGCCACGATGTCAACCCGCGCCTGGGAGTCGCGCACGTAGCTGAAGTAACCGTTGCGCGCGGTGGCAAGATGGATAATCGCGGGATTGATTTCGTAAAAGCGAATATAGTCGCCGGGACGTCCGTAGGTGGCGATGGTGCCGATGCCCAAACCAACCACTCCAACGCGCACCGTCCGCACGCGCGGGTCCACCGAAATGCGCCGCGGATGGTGGAGCATGAGCAGGCCTATACCGCTGGTTGGACCGAAATAGGCCGTGGGCTGGCGCCGCTTGTCGGGCTCGGAATATTGGACACCGTGCACGATACTGCCGTGGCGCAGCACAAACGCATGCCAGGCGGGATCGGCAGCATCGCGCTCGATCACCGCCGCGGCGCCGTAAAAGTTGCGTATCGAAATCAGACTGTTGTTGAGTTTGGCGGTAATACTGGACAGCAGCACACTGGCTACCATCAGCAGTACCGCGGCGGCGGCCACCGGCGCAAAGCCGCGCTTTTGCTCGGTCCGCCTGCGGTCGCGCCGTGCCAGTATCGCGCCAACCACCACCATCAGTGCCCAGCCCGCGGTCAGATTGTAATATAGCGCGGAGGTCAGGTTGCCGGCCGCAGCCAATATTAGTTCCGGCAGCGCCAGCGCGCCGGCGAGCAGCCCAATCGCGAGGATGGGGCGTGGTTGATGAAGCCACGAAGCAGGGTCGCGCATCAATGCCACGAACAGCAGCGCGGCGCATCCCCAGATAGCAATATGCAGTTCCCAGTATCCACGGAACAGCCACGGAGCCAGTACCGCACTGAGCAATCCGCCCAGCGCTCCGCCGGCGGAGACCATCAGATAGAATCGAGTCAGGGCACCACGTGCGGGTTTGAGCCTGACCAACTCGCCGTGACACACCGTGCATGAGGAACCGACCAGCAACGAATAGATTACGGCCTGCCAAACGATTTCGGTATACGGGCGGTAGAGGATGGCGCACGACGCGACGATCGCAACAGCCAGCGCGGGATTGAAAATTGCCCGCCGATACCAACTTTCATTGCCGAAGCAGACGACGAACGACAGCAGGTAGATTCCCAGGGGCAACACCCACAAGAACGGAACTGCGGCGATGTCCTGGCAAAGCTGATTGGTAACCGCTAAAAACATCAATGAGGCGCACCCCGCCAGGGCAACCCACATCAACTGGGTGCCCAGTTCGATCGGCGGTTGAGGGCTTGAGGCTGCGGCGCGCGCTACCGGGACTGCGCCACCACCGCACAATGACAGCGCCGACAAGGCAAGCCCCAAGGCGAAGAGGACATAAAGCCAGTACCAGAGCATTGCCTGTTGATGCAGGTTGAGGCTGGGTTCGAGGAGGAACGGGTAAGCGGCCAGTCCAAGCATCGAGCCAAGATTCGACAGTGCATAGAGACGGTACGGCGAGCGGCCGGCGCGGCTGGCGGCGAACCACTGCTGCAGCAGCGAAGCGGTCGCCGACAGGGTGAAATATGGCAATCCGGCCGCCGTAAACAGAATTGCCAGGATGCCCAGGGCGGGATACTCGGGACTCGCCGGTTTCCAGTCGGCCGGAGGTATCAGGGGTGAGCGCCACACTATCGCGGCAGCCGTCATCGACGCCATACAGAGCGCCGCCAGCATCAGGTGCAAACTCGCCTGCGCGCGGGGAGGCAAGGCGGTGGCGATCACATGCGCGTAGGCATACCCACCCAGTAACAGCAATTGGAAGAAAAGCATGCAGGTCGTCCAGACCGACGGCGCCCCGCCGAACCACGGCAGCAGGACCTTGCCCATCATCGGCTCGACTGCGAACAGCAGGAAGGCCCCCAGGAAGATCGTGAGCGGGAACGCCACGATTGGCATGGTCTCGATGGCGCTGATGGAAACACGACGCGTCGGATCTGAAAGTAAGGCGGCCATTGTCGCGCATCGCGCGCTGCGCGATGCCTTCTCCTCCTATGGCAAGCGAAAAACATTAGCGGGTCGCAATCGTACCGCCCTTTGCGCGTGTAACGCGCGCCCGCACCTACAACGCAACAAGCGTGCCCAAGGCACTTGCCTGAAAGGATCGTCGCGAACGTAGTAAATGGACATTCGCGTCGCAGCCTCAGCCTGTCATTCGTGCCCGTTTTTCGCCATTGACTCACCCAGCTATGTCGTTAGAAATGAACGCCCAACAAAGGGGATCGGAGTGAAATCAAATAATGTCGTAAGCTCCCGCTAATCTCTCTGCCGCACATATTCTGAACGCCGCATTTTGCAGGAGTACGATGCGCATTGACAATTCCTGGTTTGCGATACGCAGGCTGACCGCCGTGGCGGTCGGGATCGCTCTGGCGCTGATATATGCTGGTGCGTTGCGCTGTAGCGCGTCCGCTGGGGGTGGCACGCCAATCCTCAACAACCATCCGGCCTATGTTCCCGATGATTGGCAGCCGCTTGCCGCGAATCAGGTCCTCCATCTGCGGGCGATCCTGACGCTGCGCAATATTGATCAATTGACGAAGCTGGAAGCCAACCTGCAGAATCGCGATTCGCCCAGTTACCATCGATGGCTGACGACGGAGGAGTTCGTCAGCCGTTTTGGTCCCACACCGGCGCAGATGAAAGCGGTGGCGGGATGGCTTCGCAGCCAGGGATTACAGGTGACGGCCAGCGACATCCGTAAACGCAGCATTGACTTCAGCGGCGATGTCGACACTGTGGAGCGCGCGTTTCAGACGGTGCTCGTTGGCGACGGGAGCAGTTATGCCAATCGGGACGATCCCGTAATGCCGGCCGATTTGGCCTCTGTCATCCAGGCGATTTTAGGCTTGAGCAGATTCCAGCAGGCGTCCGCTGAGGGTGCGCGACCTGTTCCTGACGTTACACTTGCGGGTGTGGGAACCGCCTTTGGACCGCCCGACCTCTACACATTCTACGATGTGAAGCCACTTATTTCGGGCGGCAACCGCGGCACCGGTACTCCGGATTGTATAGCGATGGCGGAAAACAGCGATGTCAACGACAATGCTCTGGCTGCCTTCGACGACCAGTTTGGCCTGCCGCCGATTATACTGACGCGGGTTCTGGTCAATGGGACCAATCCCGGCCTGAGCGGTCATGGCGAGGCGTACCTCGACGCCGAGTGGGCCCATGCAGTCGCTCCCAATACACCAATCTATTTCTATCTCGGCAATTTTTTTGACGACGTTGCTCAAGCGGTAGCGGACAATCGATGCGGGGTGATAACCGCTTCGATTTCAATACAATGCACCGACGTTCCGAGCATCCTGGCCTACAACTCGACGCTGCTCCAGGCGGTCGTGCAGGGCCAGACCGTGTTCCACGCGGCAGGCGATTTCGGTGCCAACTGGCCGTGCGGCAAAGCGGTGCCGACCGAACCGCGTGTCGACCAATGCAAATGCGGCCTGCCCAAGGGCGCAACCTTTTCGCAACCCAGCGTGGACGAGGAAAGTTCGAGCCCTTATCTGACGTCGGTGGGCGGCACCATGTTCGACCCGGTCTACGACAAGGCCGGCAACGACACCAGCGTAATTAGCGACAATCTGAAAACGGTCTGGAATGATGGCCAGGCGGGGCCAGACCATTGCCCGGTCAAGGATGCGGGCAGCGGCGGCAAGAGCACATTGTTTGCCAAACCACTGTGGCAGAAGGGTTTCGGCGTGCCCGACGACGGTGTACGGGACGTGCCCGATATCGCCCTGGGCGCAAGCGGCAACGCGCCCGGGTTTCTCATCGCCAACTGCCGGGCACTGCCATGCACCCGTCCAGCCACGCTCGAACATTGCAATGACAAGAACATGGACAAGGTGTGCTTTGCTCCTGCAGGCGGGACCTCCATCGCCAGCCCGATGTGGGCGGGGCTGAGCCGGCTTATCGCGCAGTCCCAGGGCGTGGCACGGCTGGGTAATATCAATCCGCGTTTGTATGAATTGGGGAACTTGCGCAATTTGGATTTCGGATTGCACGACATCACGGTCGGCAACAACGATGACAACGGCATAATGGGCTACAAGGCCGGCCCCGGCTTCGATCTCGCCAGCGGCTGGGGGACGCCCGATTTTGCCAAACTGGTCGCAGCCTTTCCCGGCGCGAGTGCGGCGGCGTCGCCGTCCACGGCCAGGATTGTTCCCACCGCTACTGCGCACGCGGGAAGCTTCACCGTCACCAACACGACGGCGGTGACGCTGTCGCTCGATTCGGTGACCGTGACACTAACGGCGCCCAATATTTTTTCCAAGCTGACGCTGAGCGGCGCCGCGGGCGGCGCAAGCTTCGCCCCGGTTGCGGTAGTACCGGCGGCTACCACCGTATTCGCCCTTGGCGCGCCGTTGGCAATTCCTTCAGGTGCCACTGCCACTCTCAACCTGGAGGCCACCGCCGCCGCCACCATACCGCCGGGAGCAGCACTGACCCGGTCGCCGAGCGACAGCAGCGGGAGTTGGCCGCAATCCACCCTGCCGCTGTATGCCGCCCTGATCGGGGCGTTCATTCTGCTTGCAGTTGCACTGGCGGGCCGGCCCCTCACCCTTTCTCCAGCCGTCATTTTCCTGATCGCGGCCGCCACGCTGTGGACCACAGGCTGCGGCTCGAGCGGTGGCAATGGTTTGCGGCCGACGCTGAATTCGATGCAAAACCTCGCGCAGGGTTCCATCATCCTGAGCGACGGCCAGGGCGGAATCATCGAAGTGTCAGGGCTGCCCGCGTCGCTGGGAACCGTTACGGTAGTGTTCTAAGGGCGGCGCGTAAAAGCCAAAATCCTGCGGTGATCGAGCGCAACCCAACCGCCGGGCTTGCGGATGCATACCGATGGATGAATAGCGGCGATCCGTACCTGCTATTGGCCGCCACCGCCACCTTCACTGAAATCCCCGCCGACGATGAGGAGGCCCAGGCGGCACGCACAGCCTACGACCGTGCGATTGGCCGGCTCAATCCCGGCTGCTCGTGTGCCGGAGCCTGGCCACGCAGTAACTCGATCATGCAAGCCCATACCTGAGAACCGCCGGTTCTACTTGAAGGCAGGCATGACCTCACGGGCGAAGCGGCGCAGCGATTGGAGCGTCTCCTGGTGCGACGCGCCACCCTGAGCCACTTCAAACAGCAGGTAATTGGTGTCGTAATATTCCGCCGCCCACTTGATTCTCTTGATCAAGTAATCGGGATCGCCGAGCAGGACGAGGCCGCGCTCATCGTAAAATTCGATCGGTTTGTGGCCGAACCCCCGCGCGGTAGTCGGATCCGTACCGCGCTCCAGCGAGCCGAAGAACTTGAAATAGTTCAAGGTAAATTCGCCGCCATGGCGCATCGACTGGGCCTGAGACTCGCCGCAATACATGGGAAAGACGCCGGCTACGTCGCGCGCCGCGGGATCGTATCCGGCCTCAGCCAGAGTTTTACGATACAGCGCGATGTTGGCGCGCACGCCTTCCTTGTCCGGGATGAAGAAGGCGGTGCACAGGTGAAGTCCGCGCATCGCGGCGTAAACGTAGCTTTCGCGGGTGTTGGTGCCCGACGCGTAAATCGGCGGATGCGGCTTTTGCACCGGCGGCGGAAAGAATTGATAGTCGTCGAGATGCCAGAACTTGCCGTGGAATGAAAACGGGCGCTGCGCGGTCCACGCCGCAATTATCAGATCGGTCCCCTCGCGGAAGCGCTCGAAGCTTTCGGAGCGATTCACACCCATGAGCTGATAGGCATAATTGAGGAACCCGCGTCCGACGCCATACTCCAAGCGGCCGTTGCTCAGCACGTCGAGCATCGCGTATTCCTCGGCCAGCCGCAGCGGATTGTGCAGCGGCACCAGCGACACCCCGGTCCCCAGCCGCAGACGGGTGGTTTTCCCCGCCGCCGCGGTGGCAATTACCGCCGGCGCCCCGAAAGAATAGCCCGCATAATGGTGCTCACCAAACCACGCGGAGTCATAGCCCAATTCCTCCAGGAGCTGAATCTGCTCGAGAATCAGGGCATAGTAGCTGGCCGAGGAGCCATGCACCTCGGGATGGTAGTCGATGTTGTAGAGGATTCCGAATTTCATGTCGGCCGTCCAATGTGGCTGACGCAGCAAAGCACCGATCGGCGACCACTGGCAACCGCGCGCTGGTCCAGTCAGGATAGAAGGGTCGTGCGCCGCGCCCGATTGCGGACGCGAAGCGGGCACGGCTGATGCATTATTGGGTTGGGCGGTTCAGCTCACCGGGCACGTGCTACTCGGGCGCCACGGACTAGCCGCCGGGTCGTGAGGAAATTCGGTCAAAAAAGATAAGCACAAGGAGATGATAAATGAGCTTGTGGGTGCAACTCACACTTAAGGACCTCGCCGATCCGGATTCCGAGGGCCGGGCCGGCCTGGTGAACCTGGAGCGGGCGCTGTGGATGGAGCCCTACGACGCTGACGGAACGGGCAGCGTGCTCCATTTCGGAGCGGAGGAGAGCGTTATGGTGTCCGAAAGCCTGGAGGAAATCGTGGAACTGCTCGACGCCGCCGAAGGTATCGATGAAGATTACGAAGAGGAGGAGGAAGAAGAATAGCCCTCGGCACTTGCCGCCTCTCAAACGGTCGGCCGCAAGATGACGCAGCAGGCCCGGTCGCCAGGCAGGTGCCTCGCATCCAGACGTTGCCGCTTTGGTGGGTTGAAAAACCGGCAGGTTGCGGAAAAAGGATTTTCCGCAACCTGCTCGCCTCGTTCTAATATCTCCTGGAAGGGGAGAATTTAAGGCAAGCGGCCGTCTTTTACAGTACGGAACGCACGCATCTGACCTAAGGTCCCGGCTCGTTATGTTCGCCTTCTGCTAGGCGCGCTTTTTGGCCTTTGGCTTGGGCAGATCGTAGCGCCATTCGGCGTACAACGTGCCGTCGTCCTGCCAGCTATAAGTGGCACTGCCCCCGAACAGTTTCCTCAATTCATGCACGATGCGATGGGCCAGCTTTTGCGAGGTGGTCAGCACTTCGAGCCCCTCTTCGCCGGTGGGCCCCAGTTCGTCCACGGAAGTGATGCGCCGTTCGGGCTGAGTCGCGGCGGCGCGTTTGGCGACGTTGTCCATGCGGCGGCGAATCAAGTCGCGGTTGGCGGCGACCCCAGAGCCCAACAGTATCACGCGGCCCTGACCTTCCTGTCGGCTGACCTGCTCGCAGGCCGGACAGACCGTCCAATCCGCCGCCTTGGCGAGTTGCTCGGTCACCTTGCGGTCGCTGCGCCATGTCTTGCGTTCATAAATCGCGCCGCAGCGCTCACAAATCGACGGATCTTTGGGGACCCGCGCCTTGCGCACGACGGCGGGGCTTTTGTCGTCGCGCACCGCAGCGCGGTTGAGGGCGCGGATCAGTCCTTTGGATTTCTTGGATTCTCGAATCATTCCTGGCATCGTCTCTACCGCCTTCCAGCATCTATCCAAGCTAATCTCATGCCACAAGTTCCGGGAAGATTCACTCCCGCACCAGCGCGACGGTGATGCCGGAGGAAACAGCACCCCCTATGGTGTCGCGATTCGAACCATCTTTGGTTGGCTCGCGCGACGGCAAGCTTTGATGCCCCAGCCGCACGGACAAGCGCCGCTCTGGCATGGTTGGTGCTCAAATGCTCCTGGCGGGGCTATACCCTGAGCAGGTGCGGAATATGACCACAGAACAACAGCCATCGGAAGTCGGGCGGCGCGAGTCACTGCGCGCGATTCTCAACCACGAACGCAATCTGGCGCTGGCGCGCGTGCGGGAATACCGGCGCGACCAGGATCAGGAGGTGACGCCGCCACCGGGCGATGAGATGGACGTGGCGCGCTCGTTGGCCGACCTCGAAACCCACGCCAGCCTGATCGAACGCGTTGAAGACCGGCTCAAGGCGATCGATTTTGCCTTCGATCGCCTCGAACATGGCCGCTACGGAATCTGCGCGCAATGCGGCGAAGAGATTCCGCTAGAGCGCCTCAAGGCCCTGCCCTTTGCCGGCTACTGTGTCGATTGTCAGAGAAAGCGCAACCACCTGACGCGGTCGGGCAAACCCTGGATTGATGAACCGTTCATCCATCAGTGGGAACTGCCCGAAGAGATGAGTGAAACCACCGAGACGTCACACGACGAGTTTGTTCCGGTGCCCAGCGGCGAGGAAGAGTTTGCCATACCCAGGGCGGAACGGATCCGCCCGGGCGCGGCCAAAAGGAAACCCAGGACACGGGCCGCGAAACCAGCCCGACGATAGGACACATCATGAAGAAACTATTCAACAAAATTCTGTGTCCGGTCAGCTTTGACGAAAACTCTATTGCCGCCCTTGAAGTGGCGCGCACGCTGGCCCAGGACAAGGACGCCGTCATCTACCTGCTGCATGTAGTGCCCACACCGCCGGTGCCGGTAAGCCCGATTCCGTTGGAGCCGTTTCCGCAGACTGAGCACGACGCACGGGCTCGACTTCGGGAACTGGCCGAGACCCATCTGGCGGGCAAGGTGAGGTACGAGATGCTGGCACTGAGCGGGGACCCGGCGCATGTCATCATCAGGACCGTCGCCGACGTAGGCGCCGATTCGATCGTGATGGCGACGCACGGGCGCAAGGGAGTCAGCCGCTTCTTTTTGGGCAGCGTCGCCGAGCGGGTCGTGCGCGAATCTCCTTGTCCGGTGCTGACCGTCAGAGGCAAAGCGCAATAGCGAGTGTCGGGCCGACCCGCAGCCGCACCATTCAGCCTGCGGTGGCTTCGGGCGCCAGTTTCGAACACCGCCGGGGCGCAATCGCGGGCTGGCGGTGTGCGCTATCGCCGGCCGGAGTCCGGCTAGAAATTCTCGGCGTGGACTTTGGGCAGCACTTCAGCAGCGAACAGCTTCATGGAACGCTCTGCCTCTTCCAGCGGCATCCCGCCGTACTTGAACACCCCGACAAACTCCTCGGCATCGACCGTCTGCTTGATCTCGCGCAGCACTTCCAGGCATCGCTCAGGCGTGCCGAAGCATTGCGTGCGGCCCAACAGCGTCGCGTCGCCGCCTTTGCCCGATGACATCGCCTCCGCCATTTTGGCGTGGAACTCATAGCCCTTGGTGGCCTTGAAGTGCTGCGGATCGTTGTACTCGTAGTGCACCAGCGCTGACTCGCCGTAGTTGGCCATCCACTTGTCGCGGCCGATTTCGGCACTCTTTTCATCCTTGGCGCAGTACACCCAGGTCACCGCGATGGGACGCTTGCCCGGCTGGCCGAACTTGCGGCACGACCCCAGGTAGCTCTGATAATCCTTGGCATGCTCGCTCCAGGGCTTTTGCGGGATGATCAGCATCCCCATGCCCGCCCTGGCCATGATTTCGCCGCTTTCTGGGCTGACGATCGCGCCGTAAAAGCGTTCGGTCAGGTTGTTGTGCAGCGGCCGCGGGCGGATGGTCATCTCCGGGACCTTGTAGAACTGGCCGTTAAATGAAAACCGCTCCTGGGTCAGCGCCAGCTTGACGATTTCGGCGGCTTCGGCAAAACGCTCGCGCGACTCGCTCATCGGGATGCGCAAGCCTTCGTACTCGATGCGGCCGCTGCCGCGCCCGAAGCCCAGGGTCAGTTCGCGGTCGCGCGCGAACAGATCGAGCATCGCGATTTCTTCCGCCACCCGCACCGGGTCATGCCAGGGCAGCACGATCACCATCGTGGCCAGACCGATTCGCTTGGTACGTCCGCACAGGTAGGACAGGAACTGGGTGACGTCGGGGATCATGGTGTAGGGCGAGAAGTGATGCTCGACCGCCCACAGGGAATCGAAGCCCAGCGGCTCGGCCAGATCGGCCAGCGCGAGGTCCTCGCGGTAGATGTCGGGGTCGGGACGCTGGGTGCGGTAAAAGTTCTGGCAGAATATCGACGCGCCGACTTTCATAGCGGCAAACCTCCAAAATCGGTTACGTTTCGTCCCACCTGATGCTGACGTTGCGAGCATACCAAAGCGGGGCCGGTTTGAAAGGGGCGCGGGTTGCGCCGCCGGTACCGGCGGACAGGTCGATCGTCAGGCGAACGAGGAGACACAGCAATGGCCAAAAGGATGTTCCTCAATCAGCTCAATACCGGGGATCCCGGGGCCTGTGTGGAGTTCTACAAAAAGCTGGGCTTCGTCGAGGATCCCGGTTTCAAGCAAAGGGCGGGAGCCCCCGTCAATCCGGTCAGCGATTTCGCCGCGAAAATGGGCGCCGACCCGCTGGGCGACGCCGACGAATTCGTGATGCTGCGGTTGCCTGACGACGACTATCATCTGGAGGTCGGCGTCTGGAAGCCGGGCAAGCTGGCCGCGCCCGCCTCACCGCCGAAGTTCAATCAGGCCGGAGTGGTGCGTATCTCGTTTCTGGTCGACGACCTCGACCAGGAACTCGCCGACGTGCGCGCCAAGGGCATCGCAGTCACCTATGGCCCCGAAACGCTGCATCTGAGTTGGGGCACGACCCGCTTCGCCTTCATCAAGGACCCTGACGGCACGTTCGTCGAGTTCCTGGAAATCAAGCGGGCCTGATTTCCTGTCCGGCGGTAGATTGCAGCAGCGTCGAATCACACCATCGGCAAGGCGCCGCCGCGCGCATGCAGGGTCTGGCCGGTCAGCACGTTGCTGGAGTTGGTGGCGGCAAACACGATTACCTCGGCGACTTCTTCGGGATAGCAGGGACGGCCCAGCGGCATCGTTTGACCCAGTTGCTTCAGATCTTCCTCGGTGGGACCCGACTCGCGCCCCATCGCGGTATGCATCGGGCCGGGCGCGACGACGGTCACCACGATGCCGTTTTTCGCCTCTTCGAACGCCAGCACCTTGCTGAATTGAATCACGGCGGCCTTGGCGGCGCCGTACAGTGCCAGGCCTGCGTAGGGTGTGATCGCGCCGCCCGACGCGGTATTGACGATGTGTCCGCCCTTTTGCGCGCGCATCTGCTTGAGCACCGCCTGACAGGTAAACGCGGTGCCCAGGAAGTTGGTACGGAAGACCTGCTCGTAGGTCTCTTCCTTCAGGTCTTCGATGCGCTCGCTGGGACAGATTGCGGCCACGTTGGCGAGCACGTCGATTCGCCCGAACTCGCGGATCACCCGCGCCACCATCGCTTCGACGTCGCTGCGCTGGCGCAGGTCGGTTTTCACATAGGCCGCTTTGGTTTCCTTCTCTCTTCTGATGGCGGCTGCCGCCTCCTCGCCCCAATCATCCCTCATGTCCACCACCGCGATATCGAAGCCCTTGGCCGCCAGGCCCAGCGCGGTGCATCGCCCCAGTCCCCACGGCCGCGCCGCTCCGGTTACGATCGCTACACGCTCGCTCTTTGCCATCGCCTGTTACCTCCGTGGATTTCTTAGTCCGCAACGGCCCCGCCTGCCAAGCGGCGCGCCGGCGGCGATGGCTGGCCGAAAAGAGCGCAGCCAAGTATAAAGGTGAAGTACCAGCTCTTGAACAACGCGGCGTCAGAGCCTGTTTCTGCGCGGCGATCGAAAACGGAGGTCCTTCATCAGATGGCAGAATGGAAAGAGGAAGTCACCCGCGTGGCGGGGACCGACCTCGCAATAATCAAAGGCGGGCGCGGCAAGCCGTTGCTGGTGCTGCACGAAGAGCTTGGGCATCCCGGATGGCTCAACTGGCACGACGCGTTGGCCGAAGAGCGCACCCTGATCATTCCCATCCAGCCCGGGATGGGCAATTCGCCCCGGGTCGATGACATCAGGACGGTGCATCAGTTGGGCTTGTTCTACGGATGGGTGCTGCGCGACCTGGGGCTGGCGCCGATCGATGTGATCGGCTTCTCCTTCGGCGCGTGGACGGCCGCGGAGATGGCGACCGCCAACGCCGGCCAGTTCCGCAAGATGGTGCTGGTGGCGCCGATGGGCATCCGGCCGCCCGAAGGCGAAATCATGGACATCTTCTGCGTCACGATCGGCTCGCAGCTCAACGCCACCGTCTATGACCGCGACGCGACGCCGGAATTCAACAGCCTGTACGGCGGCGGCGAGCGCTCGGCGTCGCGCATGGAAGCGTTTGAGGACGCGCGCGCCGAAACCGCACGGCTGGCCTGGGAGCCAATCCTCAACAATCCCAGTCTTCCCTACCTTTTGCAGGGTGTGCGGAATCTTCCGGTGCAGCTCATCTGGGGACGCGAGGACCGGGTGGTGCCGGTCAGCGCCGCCGCCGCATACCAGAAAGCGCTGGCCAATACCGAGGTCAGGGTTGCGGTGTTCGACCATTGCGGTCATCGGCCCGAAATCGAACAGCGAGAGCAGTTTTTAAAGACGGTGCGCGAGTTTCTCGCCTGACCGGCTAAAAGGAGACCGTCATGTTCATAATGTATTTCACCGAGCGTCCCTACCGCGAGGTTCCCGAAGAAGAAATCATCCGCAGCCGCAGCTTTTTCGGCACCCCCAACCAGTACTTCGACCGCGAGGTCGGCGCGCGCCTTTACAACGAGTATCTCGACGAGGCGGTCTACGCCGAGGAACTGGGATTTGACGGGGTGATGCTCAACGAGCATCACGGCACGCCCTTTTGCATGGGCGGCGTGATGGACGTGGAGGCGGCGATCCTGGCGCGCATCACCAGGAAGGTGCGCATCGTGCTGCTGGGTAATCCGCTGCCGATCGTCAAGAATCCGGTGCGCCTGGCCGAGGAGTTGGCCACCATCGACCTGATTTCGCACGGCCGCCTGGTCCCCGGATGGGTGCGGGGCGCGGGCAGCGAGCAGGTCTTCCACAACGCCAACCCCGCCTACAATCGCGAGTACTTCAACGAGGCACACGACCTGGTGCTGGCGTGCTGGACGCGGCCGGGTCCGTTCCGATGGGAGGGCAAGCACTTCACCTATCGCTTCGTCAATCCGTGGACGCTGCCGTATCAAAAGCCGCGTCCGCCGATCTGGATTCCCGGCATCATCAGCGGCGAGACCGTAACCTGGTGCGCGGAGCGCAAGTATCCCTACATCGGGTTGGGCACCTCGCTGCATCTGACCGTCGACCTGTGGAACCTCTACGGCAAGGTCGCCGCCGAGCACGGCTATCAGGCAGGCAGCGAGAACTTCGGCTACCTGCAACAGGTCCATCTGGCCGACACCGAAGAGGAGGCGCAGGAGCAGGGCAAGGCGGCGCTGTTCGGCGGCGGCGGTGCCAACTTCTCGCGTCCGGAATGGACCCTGCCGCCGGGCTACAACTCCAAGGAGGCTAATCGCCGCCTGTTCCAGTCGCAGAGCGACTACGGCTTTTTGGGCATCACCTCCGAGACGCTCAAACGCTCGCGCGAGGAGGAATCGCCCGAGGAGCGCGCAAGACGGCGTGCGGAGAAGCGCCAGGCCGACACCCGCCATCGGTTGGCGCGCGGCGAGATCGGCATCGAGGAGGCCAAGGCCAAGATTCTGGCCAATTACGGCAAGGCGCAGGCCGGATTTCAGATCATTATCGGCACGCCCAAATCCGTCCTGCCCAAACTGAAGTTGATCATGGAGGTGCTGCGTCCGGGTGTGTTGGGGCTGTTCCAGGCCCAGGGTCCGCTGACCAAGGAGCAGCGGCTCAACAGCATGCGGCTGATGGGCCAGGAAATCCTGCCGGAATTGCGCGAGTACGCCAAGGAGTTGGGTATCGTCGACCCGTTCGAGCGCGAGCCTGGCTCGCGCCCATTCGTGGTCGGCACCAAATACGAACCGCTGGTGGATTGGGAAGCACTCAAGCGCGCGCCCAAACGCGACGAATCGATTCGGGTGTAAAAGCAAGCGGGCTGCCCGGTTCTCCCCGGGCAGCCCTGCTCACACCGGGGAGCTGCAGGCGCGGCGCCGGCTTTGCGGTCCGGCTTCGGCCGGCCACCCCGCTTCTCGTTTGGCCGGGAGATTCGGGCTACAATCGTGCAGCTTCAGGTGGTCCGCGGCCGTAGAGGCCGGATCAACTTCGACAAAGCATAAGAGGATCTGTTCATGGCGCATACGCTCATCGCTCCGCACGGCGGCACTCTTGTCAGTCTGATCGTTGGGCCCGATCGGGCGGCCGAGTTGAAAGCGGCCTCCAAGGATTGGCCTTCGTGGGACCTGACACCACGGCAACTGTGCGACCTGGAGCTGCTGGCCAACGGCGGGTTTTCGCCGCTGCGCGGGTTTCTGACCCGCGCCGATTACGACTCGGTCTGCGAGCGGATGCGTCTGACCGACGGCACGTTGTGGCCGATGCCGATCACGCTGGATGTGCCCGAAGAGCTGGCCGCCAGGCTCAGCCGGGGCGACCTCCTGGCGCTGCGCGATCCGGAAGGCGTGATGCTGGCGGCGCTGCATGTGGAAGACGTCTGGAAGCCCGACCTCAAGGCGGAAGCGCAGTCGGTGTTCGGCACCACCAACCCTGAGCATCCGGGGGTGGCCCATCTGCTCCAGCGCAGCCATCCCTGCTACGTGGGCGGACGGCTGGAGACACTGGAACTGCCCATCCATTATGACTATCGCGCGCTGCGCCTTACGCCGGCCGAACTGCGGGCTGAGTTTCTGCGGCTTGGATGGCGCCGGATTGTCGCGTTTCAGACCCGCAACCCGATGCATCGCGCGCACGCCGAACTGACGCTGCGCGCCGCCAAGAGCGTGGAAGCCAACCTGCTGATCCATCCGGTGGTCGGGATGACTAAACCGGGAGACGTAGATCACTACACGCGGGTTAGATGTTACCAGGCGCTGCTGCCCCATTATCCGCACGGCACGGTGAAGCTGGCGCTGCTGCCGCTGGCGATGCGCATGGGCGGACCGCGCGAAGCGGTCTGGCACGCGCTGATTCGCAAGAATTACGGATGCACCGACTTCATCATCGGCCGCGACCACGCCGGGCCGGGCAAGGATTCCTGCGGCAAGCCTTTTTACGGCCCCTACGAGGCGCAGGAACTGCTGCTCAAGCATCAGGACGAAGTCGGGGTCGGCGTGGTGCCCTTCCGCATGGTGGTTTACATCGAGGAGCTCGATACCTTCGTGCCCGAGGACGAGATTCCCAAGGGCATGCGCGAACTGAACATCTCGGGCACCGAACTGCGACGGCGCCTTAACGAAGGACGCGAGATTCCGCACTGGTTCACTTTTCCCGAAGTGGCCAGGGAGCTCAAACGCAGCTATCCACCGCGCCATCGCCAGGGCTTCACCGTGTTCTTCACCGGGCTGTCAGGCTCGGGCAAATCGACGATCGCCAATGCGCTGCTGGTCAAGTTCCTGGAGATCGGCGGGCGCCCGGTGACGCTGCTTGACGGCGACCTGGTGCGCAAGCATCTGTCCTCGGAGCTGGGCTTTTCCAAGGAGCATCGCGACATCAACATCCGGCGCATCGGCTTCGTGGCCGCCGAAATCACCAAAAACGGCGGCATCGCCATCTGCGCGCCCATCGCCCCCTACGACAGCGTGCGCAAGGAAGTGCGCCGGATGGTCGAGGAGGGCGGCGGCTTCGTGCTGGTGCACGTTGCCACACCGTTGGAGGTCTGCGAAGGGCGCGACCGCAAGGGCCTTTACGCCAAGGCGCGCGCCGGCATCGTCAAGGAGTTCACCGGCATTTCCGATCCCTACGAATCCCCTGATGATGCCGAGCTGGTGATCGACACTTCGGAGCTCAGCCCCGACGAAGCCGCCCAGCAGATCATCCTGCACCTGGAGCGCGAAGGCTACATCGGCGCCGAAGCCGAGGCGTAAACGAAGTCGCGGGCGGCCGGCCACAACGGCCCGGGTGCGGTTGCGCCTGCGGCGACCTTTGCTTGACCGCGTTGTTCAGACAGCAGTCGATCGGTTCCCGCATCGCTGGGCCCGATCACCGGCGCTGCCGTCGCCCTTGGCGAAACTTTACCGCAACTCTGAGGTTGGGCTATCTGAATGTGGGTAGACGGCAATGACGGTTGCTTAGCCGATGGTCACGTGGACGATGCATCAGAACGCGACTTTGGCGCGCAGCGGCGAAGCGCCCTCTGCCGATCTCACAACCGCACCTTACCAATCTCCTGAACAGCGCCGTGCGGCGGGCAAGGCGCTGCGCGAAGCGGTGCCGCGCCGCAGTCATGCCGGGTGGACGGCGCCGGCGGACCGGGCCGACCCGATCGAGCTTCTGATCGCGTCCAACCACGGACGCCTGCCGCACCTCGTACCGATTCGACACGGGCGGATGCTGCCATCGGCATTCGCTTTTTTCCGCGGCGCGGCGGCCATCATGGCGGCCGACCTCGCGCGTACCCCCTCCAGCGGCATCCGCGTCCAGGCCTGCGGCGACTGCCATCTGCTCAACTTCGGCGGCTTCGCCACGCCCGAGCGCCGGCTCATCTTCGACATCAACGACTTCGACGAAACACTGCCGGCGCCGTTCGAATGGGATGTCAAGCGGCTGGCCGCAAGTTTCGCCGTTGCAGGGCGCCAGCTTGGTCTGGATCGGGACGGATGCGCCGGCGCCGCCGCCGCGGTGGTGGGTGCATATCGCGAGCAGATGGCGCAGTTTGCGCGCATGCGCCAGTTGGAAATCTGGTACCACAGGGGCGATGCCGATCAGTTCGTCGCCGAGATGCAGGACAAACGCCATCAGAAATTTTTGCGGACACGGATCGAAAAGGCGCGCCGGCGCGGAGCTTACGACCACGACTTCCCCCGGCTGGCCGAAAATAGCGGCTCCATCCCGCGTATCAAGGACAATCCGCCGCTGATCTTCCATTCCGAACGCCAGCGCAGCCGGGAATTTCAGGAGGCGATGAGCACGGCGCTGGAACTTTACCGCCGCTCGCTGCCCGACCATTGCCGCGCCCTGTTCGAGCGCTTCCAACTGTGCGACGTCGCGCTCAAGGTGGTCGGGGTCGGCAGCGTCGGCACAACCTGCGCCGTCGCCCTGTTCATGGCCGCCGAGAACGACCCGCTGTTTCTTCAGTTCAAGGAAGCCAGAGCTTCGGTGCTGGAGCCTTACGCGGGCCCGAGCGCATACCCCAACCACGGCCAGCGCGTGGCGGCGGGACAGCGCCTGATGCAATCGGCGGGCGACATGCTGCTGGGCTGGACGCACGGCGACATGCGTGGGCGCGATTTCTACGTCCGCCAGTTGCGCGACATGAAGATCGCTCCGCTGGTGCATGAGATGAAGCCCCTGGTGTTCAGGAACTACGGGGTGCGATGCGGCCAGGTCCTCGCCCAGGCGCACGCCCGTTCAGGCGGCGCACCGGAGATTTCCGGTTATCTCGGGACCAAAGACACCTTCGATACGGCAGTCGCTCAGTTCGCGCTTGACTACGCCGATCAGACCGAGCGCGATTATAAACTGTTTGTAAAAGCGGTGCGCGAGGGCCACCTGCAGGCGGCTTCCGAACAGGCAGGCGCAAGCGCATGACAACTCAAAGCGAGCCGCAACCTACCGACCCACCACCCGCAGCGAAAACAAGTCTCCCGTTTGGTCCGGCGCTTGTACCCTGCCGGGGGAGAAGCTCATGACTATTCTTCTTCCTCGCCGCCGTTTTTTGCTTCGACGCGGTAGGGCGTGGTGCGCAGCTCACCCTGGCTGTCGCGGACGAGGACCTCGATCTTCTTCTCCGCTTCGTCGAGCTTCTGATTGAGCGAGCGCACCAGCGCGACGCCGTGCTCGAAGGCCTGGATCGATTCTTCCAGCGACAGTTCGCCGCTGTCGATCCGCGCCACGGTGTCTTCGAGCTCCTTGAGTTCGTCTTCGAATTTTTTTTCCTGGTTCGCCATGGTTCAAATCATGTCTGGCGCGCGCTGGTCACGGCGCGGATGCGCCCGCGATTTACACGCACCTCGAGCTCGTCGCCGATCTCCACCGACGCGGCGTCGGTGATGGCGTGTCCGTCGCGTAGATTGACGGCCACCGCGTAGCCGCGCTCGAGCACCTTGAGTGGTGACAGCGAGTCCAGGCGCGCGGCAAGCTGCGCCAGTCGATGGCGGCGCATCTCCACGGCGCGGTGCATCCTTCCGATCAGATGTTCAGTGTGGGCGGCCAGTTCGCGCCGATGAGCGCCGGCGCGCTGCGGCAGTGAGGAGCGTCCCAGATTTACCGCCGCGCGGGCGGTTTGAACCCGCCGTGCCTGCACCATCGCGGACAGGCGGTGCGCCAGATGCAGAGCGGCACGCGCGGCGCGGTTGCGCAGTTCGCGCGCCACGTCCAGCGGAGCGCGCAGCCGCTGCGCCAGATGCGTGACCCGGCTGCGCCGATCGTGCAAAGCGCGCAGCGCGGCGGCATTGAGCGCTCCTGCGGCGTCGTCCACGCGTTGGCGGTTTTGGCGAAGCTGCGCCGCTGGATTGCGTACCCTGCGTGCGAGCTGGGCAACGTCCTTACGATAGGCCGCCACGACGCCGCGCATCGCGCCAACCAGCGTGGCCGCGGTTTCATCCACGCGTTGCTTGAGTTCCTCCTTGCTGGCGGTGGCCAGATGGGCCGCCGCGGTCGGCGTGGGGGCGCGCACATCGGCGGCAAAATCGGCAATCGTGTAATCGATCTCATGGCCGACCGCGGAAATCACCGGGATGGCGGAGCGGCGGATGGCGCGCGCGACGATCTCCTCGTTAAAGGCCCACAGGTCTTCCAGCGAGCCGCCGCCCCGCCCCACGATAATCACCTCGCAGCGCCCGTCGCGATTGAGCTCGTCCAACCCCGCCGCCACGTCGGCCGCGGCGCCCGCTCCCTGCACCCGCGTGGGCCGGATCAGCACATGGAGGTTGGGATTGCGGCCCATCAGGATAAACAGCATGTCACGCAGCGCAGCGCCGCCCAGCGCGGTGACGATTCCCACGGTGCGCGGCAAAAACGGAACCGGGCGTTTGCGCGCCACGTCGAACAATCCCTCGGCGGCCAGCTTCTGCTTGAGCTGCTCGAAGGCCAGTTGCAGCGCACCCAGGCCGCGCGGCTGGATTTCTTCGGCATAAAACTGCAGTGTGCCGCGCGCTTCGTACAGGCTGACCCGCCCGCGGACCAGCACCTGCAGGCCGTCGTTGACCCGAAAACGCAGCCGCTCCGAGGCGCTGCGGAACATCACCACCGCGATCGCGCTGCGCGCGTCCTTGAGCGTCAGGTAGAGGTGGCCCGAGGGCGCAAGGCGGGCGTTGGAAACCTCGCCCACTACCCAGCATTGGTCGAGATTCGACTCCAGCGATTCGCGCACCATGCGCACCAACTGGCTGACGCTCAGCGCCCTGGGCTTGCGCACGCCGAACTCGAGTTCGCCCTGGTGGTTCATCGTTTTGCCAACTTACCAGAGACCCGCCGCCCGATTCCATCGCGCCTTTCACGGCGTGCCCATGCAAGGGTATCGTTGATCAACAGGAGGAAACGCCGATGCTGAAGCCCGGCGACGACGCCCCTGACTTCACCGCCATGACCCACCAGGGCGAGCCGCTGCGCCTGTCGAGCCTGCGCGGCAGGAAGGTCCTGCTGTGGTTCTACCCGCAGGCCGCTACACCCGGCTGCACCGCCGAGGGATGCAGCATTCGCGACCAGTACAGCTATTTCGAGGAGCATGGGGTCGTCGTGCTCGGGGTGAGTTTCGACAGCGTCGAGGACAACGCCGCCTTTGCCAGAAAGTTCAGCTTTCCCTTCCTCTTGTTGTGCGACACCGAGCGCAAGGTGGGAATGGCTTACGGGGCGTGCGCCAGCGCCAAAGCCGCACACGCCGAGCGCATCAGCTACGTGATTGACGAGCGGGGCAAAATCCTGCGCGCCTATCCGCAGGTCGATCCCAGGATCCATGCCGCCGAGGTGCTGGCCGATCTGCTCAGCGAGTAGCCCGGCTACTGCACCGTGATCGACCCCAGCTCGGCGGGCAAACCGGTGGGTGTGCCGCCGGAACTGACCGTGATGGTCTGCACGGTCTGAAGCGAGGTTCCGCCGAAGTTCGATCCACTGCCGCATCCCACCTCGGTGGCCGCCAGCACCATCGCGATCGCCAGCAGGATCAGATGCCGGCGGCGCAGCTTGCCGGTCATCAACAGCATTCCCAGCGCCAGGGCGGTGAGCAGGCCGGCCGGCATCTTCAGCCCTCCCGGCAGTGGCCACAGCACGCCGGCATAGGTGGGGTGTTTTCTCTGCAGCTCGATCAAAGTGGCGGACGGAGTCGCGGTCGGCGACGAAGCGGCCGTCCCCGAGAGTGTGAAGGTCGCGGTCTGACCGTTGGGCAGAGCGGGCAGCGCGGCAAAGCTGAAGGTGTTCGAGGTCCCGGGCGGATTAGGATCGCTTTGCACCACCACCGCGGAGGATCCCGGCACCTGGCCGGTCATCGACAGGGAGGAAAAAATCCCGGGCGCCGTGGCCGAAAGATTGATTGAATTGATGGTGATGGTTGCGCCGCTGGAATTGGTCACCGTGAAGTCGCCGGCGTCGGAGATGCTGGAACCCCCGCTTACCACGATGGCGACCGAGTGGGTCACGGTAACGCTTATCTGGGCGCGCGCAACGCCGCTGCTGCACGCAACACAGCAGGCAATCAGCATCGCTAGCCAAAAACCGGGACGACGTTTCACCACAGGCCTCCTTTGCCTATCAGAGTTCCCCGCCGCCTCGGCCCAAGCACGAGGCGGCATTAGCTTAATCTGCCCGTTCGCGGCGAACAATCGGCGTCCGGAATCGGACGAGCGACTGCGGCCGTCACTATGTGTCAAACCGCGCTCCGCCAAAGAGTTGGCAGGCCGCCAAGCGGCACCCGCACCACGTTGGTAAGACTGGCAAGGTCCGGACGCTTGCGCGCGTGAGGTGGTGACGCTTGCAAATGTGCGCACGCTGCTGCAACCTCAAGCGCGTGAGGCGGGCGATTAACATTACGCGCGGTAGCGTTTTATGTGCGTCCGTAGAGGAGGCCGCCAGCGCGATTGCGCGCGGCCGGGGCCTGATGGGTCGGGAGGCGCTCGCCCCCGGCGCCGGATTGTTGATCGGCTCCGGACCGCTGCTCCCGATGCTGTGGATTCACACCTTTTTCATGCGCTTTCCTATCGATTTGGTATTTTTGGGCCGCAGCGGCCGCATCATCCGCCTGATGCCGGCCGTCAAGCCATGGCGGCTGACGGCGCCGGTGCTCGGCGCGCACAGCGTCCTGGAGCTGGAGGCCGGCGCGGCACAGCGCGCCGCCACGCGTGCCGGCGACGAAGTGCGTTTCGAGGATATCGCCTAAAGATCGAAGTGCACCACCCGCCCTCCCCTCTCCCAGTCACAGCCAGAGGGGGAGAGGGATGCGCCTCTCCCACAAACCGTGGGTGTGGGAGAGGCGTTCGCAGAACTACACCGGGATCGAATACACCCGCGACGCGTTGCCGCTGAGCAGCTTGCGCTTGGTCTCCAGGCTCAGTCCCTCCAGGGTGTGGAGGGCGTGATCCAGGGCCTTGGGATACAGGCAGGTCGGATGGGGGAAATCGGTTTCGAACATGATGTTGTCCTCGCCGATTACATCCAGCGCCGTCCTGAAAGCCTTGGTTTCAAACCAAAAGCACGCGTAAATCTGCCGGCGAAAGTAATCCGACGGCTTCATGGTGAGATGCTTGGAGCGCGGATCGACCTCGTTGAACTCCCAGTCCAGCGCGTCGAGCAAAAACGGCATCCAGCCGATCCCGCTTTCCACCGACACGAACTTAAGCTTGGGGAACCGCTCCAGGATGCCGGAATAGATGATGTTGGCAAACACTCCGGCGTTGTGCAGGAACAGCAGCGTCGAGCCCAGCGCCAGCTTCATCTCCGGGGTCTGGGAGGGCCAGCAAGACTTGCCGAAGAAGTCCATCGACTCTGTGCTGTTGCCGATGTGAAAGTTGATCGGCATGCCCAGGTCCGAACACACCTCCCATAGCGGATGCCAATAGTCCTGGCCGAGGTCGGGAATTCCATGGTCCTGCGGGCAGGAGTTGGTGTTGATGCCCTTGAGTCCCATCTTGTGACAGCGGATGGTCTCCTTGACCGCTTCCTTTACGTCCCACCACGGCATCAGTGCCATCCCGAAGATGCGCTGGCCGGATTCCTGCTGAAATTCCGCCATCGCATCGTTGTAGATCTGCGTACAGATCAGGCGCAGCTCGGGATCGAAGCCGGCGGCGCGCTGCCCGCCGAACCCCAGCAGGTTGGGATACAGGATTTGCGCCCAGATGCCCTCACTGTCCATGAACTCAAGGCGCGGCTTGATAGTGTGACATCCGGCATGGACGTCTTCCAGCGGCCAGGTGAAAAACTCGACGCCTTGGGCCTTGGCGCCATCGGCGCGCACCACGCTGACCGCGGCAGCGGGGCCCATCACGGTTTTGGCGTCGATCACCCACTGACGTTTGTTGTCGATGGTTTTGACCTGCGGGACGCGCTCCTTCCATTTGGCCGGTGCGCGAGAGCTCCACAGGTCGTAGGGCTCGCTCAGATGGGTATCGACGTCGATCACCTTGATGCCGGCGATCGAATCACGAGCCGCTCCGGGCGACGCCTGATGTGCAGTGGCCATTATTTTCCTCCACGAGCCTGAAATTGTAGCGAAGGCGGTTGGCCGCTTATCCCCAGATGCAGACCGCCGGATGCCAAGAGGCCCCACCCCGCCGCCGGTACTGTTTTCTGCCCCGGCGTTCACCTAATACACAACGTCGCGTGCGGCGGCGTCAAGACTGGCGCGGCGGGGACGGACACAAGCTCAAACTTTGCGATCCGCGGCACAAGAACCGCCACGGAGGTCGGCACGAATTAAGCCAACCTCTCCATTTCTGTAGCGCCGGCCTCCGCGCCGGTTCTTTTCTGGTTCTTTTTCTGCTGGAACGCGGCTTACACCGGGATCGAGTACACTCGCGACGCGTTGGTGCTCAGCAGCTTGCGCCTGGTCTCGAAGTCGAAATCTCCCAGCGTGTGTGCGACATGGTCCAGCGCGTTGGGATACAGGCAGGTGGGATGGGGAAAGTCGGTCTCGAACATGAGGTTGTCCACACCCACCGCCCTGATCGCATTGTGCAGGCCCTGGTCCTCGAACCAGAAGCACGAGTAGATATTGCGTTTGAAATACTCGGAGGGCTTCATGGTGAGAATCTTCTTGGCGCGCGGCGCCGCTTCCTCAAGCTCGTAGTCCAGCGTTTCGAGTAAAAACGGCATCCAGCCCACGCCGCTTTCCACCGACACGAACTTAAGCCTGGGGAAACGCTCCAGCAGCCCCGAGTAGATGATGTTGGCGAAGACCTGGGCGTTATGCATGAACAGCATGGTCGAGCCCAGCGCAATCCTGCGGTCGACCGATTGCGAGGGCCACGGCGCCTTGCCGAACCAGTCGATGCCTTCGGTACTCGAGCCGATATGGAAGTTGATCGGCAGGTTGAGGTCGGAGCACAACTCCCACAGTGGATCCCAGTGGGGCTCGCCGAGGTCGGGCACCTTATGGTCGTGGGGGCTGGAGTTGGTGTTGATGCCCTTAAGGCCCATCTTGTGGCAACGCTGCACCTCCTTAAGCGTGGCCTCCATGTCCCACCACGGCATCAGCGCCATCGGAAACATCCGGTTACCGGACTGCTCCTGAATCTCCGCCATTGCGTCGTTGAAAATCTGCGTGCACAAAAGGCGCAGTTCGGGATCGAGCGTCGCGGCGCGCAGACCCCCAAAGCCAAGCAGGTTGGGATAGATGATTTGGGCCCAAATCCCTTCCCCGTCCATGAACTCAAGCCGGGGCTTCACGTCATAGGATCCGGGATGGACCTCCTCGATTTCCCATTTCAGGAACTCGATGCCTTTGGCCTTGGCGCCGTCGGGCTTGACCACACTGGAAGGATTGGCGGCGCCCATCGGCCGGTCGCCGTCGATGATCCACTGCCGCTTGCCGTCGACGACTTTGACCTGCGGAACGCGCTCCTTCCATTTGGCCGGCGCCCGGGAGGTCCACAGGTTGTGTGGCTCGGTGAAATGGGTATCGACGTCGATTACCTTGATTCCCGCCAACGACTCCCGTCCTGCCGCCGTCGGCTGCTGATTCGCCGTGGCCATATCGTCCTCCGATAGTCGAGTTTGCGGCCCAAACGCTTTTGCCCAATCCTGATCGGAAGCTTGCCCCGCTTTCCGGCCGCTGTTCAAGGCTACCAGCCCGGCGGCGTACGGTTAGCGGCGTTAGGGGACGGCGCTGGAACGGCGCGCGATGACTTCGATTTCGACACGGGCGCCGCGCGGGAGCGCGGAGACCTGCACTGTGGAGCGGGCCGGGTAGGGCTGTTCGAAATGCTCGCTGTAGATGCGGTTGACGGTCTCGAAGTCCTTGAGGTCAGTCAGAAATATGGTGGCCTTGACCACATCGGCAAGCCGTGCGCCGGCCGCGTCGAGCACCTCGCGCAGGTTCTCCATCACGCGGCGTGTCTCGGCCTCGATTCCACCCTCGACCAGCTTGCCCGTGGCCGCGTCAAGTCCGATCTGACCTGAGCAGAAGATCCAGCCGTCCAGTTCGATTGCCTGCGAGTAGGGACCGACCGCCGCTGGGGCCGCGTGCGTCTGGATTGCTTGCTTCATGCCTACGCCGGGCGATGGCCGTTGTGCTGGGCGACGCGCGTGACGCGCAGCACGCCGTCGATGGTCGCGATCGAATGCATCAGGCTGTTCAATTGGCGGGCGCTGGTAACGTTGAGTTCGAACAGCGAGGAGGAGCGGTGGTTGACGTCGGTGCTTTTGACCTGCGCGCCGGTGATGTTGATGCCAGCCGCAGCGATGTTCTTGGTGATCGCGGCCAGCACGCCGGGCTTGTCCACGCACAGCACCTCCAGGCGGATCGGATGGGGGCTCTCCTCACCGTCCTTCCATACCACCGGCACACGCCGCTGCGGGTCGGTTTCCAGCGCCCGGGGGCATCCGACCAGATGTATCGTGACCCCGCGCCCGCGCGTGATGAAGCCGGTGATGCGCTCGCCGGGCAGCGGATTGCAGCAATGGGCGAAGCGCACCAGCACGTCGCCCAACCCCGACACCACCACGCCGCCGCTGGCCGCCTTGCGCGCCTCCTTGGACGGGCGCTCGGCGGGAGCCTGCGGCACTTTTTCGCCGCGAATGACCTTCAGTTCCTCGGGGGTCAGAACCTTGGTCAGCAACTGACCGGCGGAGACGATTCCATAGCCGACCTGCGCCAGCAAGGTATCGACGTCGCGGGTGGAAAATTCCTTGACCGCCTGATCGAGCCGCCCGTCGCGGCGCAACTGGTTAAGCGTCAGCCCCAGCGGCGCCAGTTCGTGATCCAGCATCGCGGTCGCGACCTGGATGGAGCGCTGCGATTCCTGCGCCCGCAGCCACTGGCGGATACGGCTTTTGGCGCGCGCCGTCGCCGCCCAGTTAAGCCAGTCCTTGCCCGGCACCTGCTTGTCGGAGGTCAGCACCTCCACCGTGTCGCCCGATTCCAGCTTGTAGCGCAGCGGCACCAGCCGCCCGTTGACGCGCGCGCCGACCAGATGATTGCCGACCTGGGAATGGATGCGATAGGCGAAGTCGACAATCGTCGCGCCGCGCGGAAAATCCAGCACGTCGCCCTTGGGCGTGAAGACGAAGACCTCCTCGGGGAAGAGGTCCTCCTTGACCGTGGAGAGGAACTCCTGGGGGTCCTTGACGTTCTGCTGCCATTCGATGAGCCGGCGCAGCCAGGCGAAGCGCTCGGTCTGCTGCGGGGTGAGGTCGCCGTTGCCTTCCTTGTAGCTCCAGTGCGCCGCGATCCCTTCTTCGGCCACGCGATGCATCTCGTGGGTGCGAATCTGCACCTCCATCCGCTGTCCGCGCGGCCCGATCACCGTGGTATGCAGCGACTGGTACATGTTGAGCTTGGGCAGCGCGATATAGTCCTTGAAGCGGCCCGGCACCGGCTTCCAGTTGGCGTGCACCACGCCCAACGCCTCGTAGCATTCGCGCACCGAATCCACGATGATGCGGAAGGCGACCACGTCGTAGATCTCCTCGAAGGCCAGCCCCTCGTTCTGCATCTTGGTATAGATCGAGTAGAAATGCTTGGGCCGGCCGGTGACCTGCGCCTTGACGCCCGCTTCGGCCAGGCGCTGGCTTAAGATTTGGATGACGGCCTTGATGTACTCTTCGCGCTCGACCCGGGTCTTGGCGACGAACGCCTTGAGCATCTGGTAGCCGGCCGGATCCAAATAGCGCAGCGCGGCGTCTTCCAGTTCCGACTTAAGCCAATAGATGCCCATGCGATGGGCCAGCGGGGCATAGATTTCGATTGTCTCGCGGGAGATTTCGACCTGGCGGTCGGGCGCCAGATGATCCAACGTGCGCATGTTGTGGAGCCGGTCGGCCAGCTTGATCAGCACGACGCGGATATCCTGCGCCATCGCGATGATCATCTTGCGGAAATTCTCCGCCTGCTTCTCCTCGCGGCTCTGAAACGTGATTTTCGAAACCTTGGTAACGCCGTCGACCAGGGTGGCGATTTCGGAGCCGAACAGGGTTTGGATGTCGGCCAGCGACACGCTGGTATCCTCGACCACGTCGTGCAGCAATCCGGTGACGATCGAGGGCACGTCGAGTTTGAGCTGGGCGATAATCAGGGCGACGTTGAGCGGATGGGTGACATAGGGCTCACCCGACATGCGCTTTTGTCCGCGATGCATGCGGGCGGAGTAGTCATAGGCGCGGCGAATCAGGGCCTCATCCCCATGGGGATTGTAGGACCTGACCCGATCGATCAGTTCTTCGAGCTGGTCGTGCTGTTTTGGGGGTTCGGCTAGCTCTTCCACGGCGCGATCTCCTCGCGCAGCCGCGCAACCCTTAAACGTTCCGCCCTGACGATCGCTCCCAGTTGGGCCAGCGAGTCGGCGAGGTTGGCGTTGATAATCAGGTAATCGTATTCGGGATAGGCGCGGAATTCCTCGCGCGCGCGCTTGAGCCGCCGGGCGATCGCCGCGGCGTCCTCGGTCCCGCGTCCGCGCAGCCGCTCTTCGAGCTCCTCGAAACTGGGCGGCAGGACAAAAATGGTCACCGCGTCTTTGGCATAGCGCGCGCGCAGGCTGCGCGCGCCCTGCACGTCGATATCCAGCAGCATGTCGCGGCCGTCGTGGATGGCGTCCTCCAGCGGGCGGCGCGGGGTGCCATAGCAGGCGTCAAATACCCGGGCCCATTCGGCCAACTCGTCAGCCGCAAGGCTGCGTTGGAATTCCTCCTCGCTCACGAACTGGTAATCGATCCCTTCAACTTCGCCGTTCCTGGGGCGTCTGGTTGTCAGCGAAACCGACGGCGTCAGGCCGTCGATTTGCTGCACCGCGGCGCGCGAAATCGTGGTTTTACCCGCGCCGGAAGGCGCTGAAACTATAAAGATGATCCCGCGCCGCGATGGCAACTGTGAGTCCATCTTGAAGTTTATCGAACTTGGCGGGCGGTCGAAAGGGCCATTTTCCGCCAACCGCCACGGCCCGATGTCCTACTCCACGTTCTGCACCTGTTCGCGCATCTTTTCCAGCTCCCCCTTGATCGCCACCGTCAGCCGCGACAGGGCGGGGTTTTGCGACTTGGAGCCGATCGTATTAACTTCCCGCCCCACCTCTTGCAGCCAGAACTCGATTTCCTTGCCCACCGCGCCCTCGCGCAACAACAGTTCGCCCAGCGCCTCCAGATGGGCCCGCAAGCGGGCAAGCTCCTCGCTGATATCGGCCCGCTGCGCGGCCAGCGCAGCGTCCTCGTACAGACGCTTTTCCTCGATCAGGCGTAGTTCGTCGTTGCCGGGCCGCGCCAACAGTTCACGGACCCGTTTTTGAAACCCCTCGACAATCGCCCGGCGCGATTCCTCCGCCAGACGGCCAATCTGCCGGGCGAAGGTGCGAATCCGGGCCAGGCGGCTGGTCAGGTCGCGCTTGAGGCTTTTGCCCTCGCGCTCCCGCTCCGCCTCGAGCGCCTTGAGCGCCTCGGCCAGCGCCTTGCGGCCCAGCGCCAGCTCGGGTCCGAGTTCCGGTTCCTGCTCGACGATCTGAAAGATTTCCGGACGGCTGAGCAACGCCTCGATCCCGGCCTCTCCACTGAGTCCCAGACGCTTCTTAAGCGCGCGCAACCCCTCGATATAGCTGTGGGCCAGCTTTTCGTTGATAATCAACCGCCCGGCGGGACGCGGTCCGACGCTGCGGATTACCGCTTCGATCCGTCCGCGTGCAGCGGTAGCGCCAATCAGTTTGCGGAATTCACTCTCCTGCTCGCTCCATCCGCGCGGCAGATTAAGCTTGATTTCCAAAAAGCGCTGATTGACCGAACGCACCTCGGCCTGCACCTGGAGATCGCCGCGCTCGGCCCTGCCGCGTCCAAAGCCGGTCATGCTGCGCATCGTTTGAGCTTTCTCCCGATGCAGGACTGATACAAGGCCAGCGTCTGGCGCGCCATCGCCGCAACGCTGAAATTTTGCAGGGCGCGAGTACGGGCAGCGCCCCCCAGTGAGGAGCGCATCGCAGGCGAGTCGGCCAGTTGCGCGATTGCGCGCGCAATCGCGGCCTGATCCCCGGGCGCGACCAGCACTCCATCAAGCCTGTCTTCGATCACTTCCGCCATCCCGCCCGCCCGGCTGGCCACCGCCGCCAGCCCACAGGCCATCGCCTCGAGCAACGCCACGCCCAGCCCTTCCATCACCGACGGCTGAACGAAGATGTCGATTGCCCAAAATAGCGTGCGCGGATCGGCGATGCTACCCAGCAGCTGCACTGCCGGGCCAAGTCCCAGCCGGTCGACCTGCTCTTGCAGCGCCGCCCGCTGAGACCCGTCGCCGGCTACAAAGCACCGCAGCGCAAGGTTGGCGCGGGACAGTTCGGCCATGGCATCGACAAGGAACCGATGCCCTTTGCGCAACTCCAACGCTCCCACCGCGCCCACTGCGATCTGCGCGGGTTGGAGTCCCAACGCGCGCCGCGCCGCGGCCCGTTGTTCATCATCGGGCGGAGCAAAGCGGACGCAATCCACACCGCTGGGAATAACGGCGATCCGCTGGGCCGCCACGCCCGCGGCCTTCAATGCGCGCGCGACACCCTGTGAGATGGCGGCCACACCGTCCACCGCGCGGTTATAGAGGTAGGGCGCAAACCATCGGTTGGGCACATAGTCCATGCGGCGGGTAACCACCAATGCATCGGCCATCCCCGACGCGAACGGCGCCATCGCATGGGCACGCGAGGTGTGAAAATGCACTACGTCGAAGCGATGGCGGGAAAGAAATGCGCGCAGCCGCATCCCGGCGGCCAGGTCCAGCGCGTTGCGGATTCTCAGCGGATGGCAGCCGACGCCCGCCGCTCGGGCGCGCTGCCACAGCAATCCGCCGGGGTCGCACAGCAATTGCGCGTCGTGGCCGAGCTTGAGCAGTTCCAGGGTCAGGCCCAGCACTTGGCTTTCGCCGCCGGCAAAGCCCAATTCCGGATCGACCCCGACCACGCGCAACGTCCGCCTGCTTTCCGCTGCAACGGTCACGATCTAATTGCTCTCAACAGACCGCCGCATCCGGTGCGCCGCAGCCATACTGCGCTCGCGCGCGGCGTCTCCTGCATCGGCAACGGGGCCTTGTCTGATGCGGACGTGGGTCGTGCCTGCGGCGCTCCCGGGTAAGGAGCCGAAAGTCAGTTTGGCCGCGAGGGACCTGTCCTGCCGATTCCAGTGCGTATCCAACGGGTAATGCAGCAAGTTAACCTGGCGGGCCGTGCTTTGAAAGCCGGGGACGAGATCGATTAAGCGGAGACCAAGTTGCCGGGTCAAAATGAGCATCGCCTGCTCCACGTCCTCAGTTCCATCCACGGCGCGCTGGAGAGCAACGGCTGCGGCGATTCCGGCTCCGTTCTTCTCCTCCTTCATCCGGCCGCTTAATCGGCAGCGGGCGGCTTCAGTCGAACACCCGGTAATAGAGCAGCGCCGCGATGGTGGCGACGCCGTCGCGCCATCCGATCTTCTTGCCCTCGGCGTAGGTGCGCCCCGAGTATGAAATCGGGACCTCGTAAATCCGCCAGCCGGCGCGCGCCGCCTTGACCGTGATTTCCGGCTCGAAGGTGAAGCGGTTGGCGGTCAGCGTGAGCGCCGCCAGCTTGTCGCGCCGAAACGCCTTCATCCCGGTCTCCATGTCGTTGAGGTTGAGATTGCACAGCGCATTGGCCAACAGCGTCAGGCCCTGGTTGATCACGTAATGCCAGAAGAACAGCACGCGATGCGGCCCGCCCAGAAATCGCGACCCGTAGACCATGTCCGCGCGCCCGTCGATCAGCGGCGCCAACAGGTCGCGGTAGTCGCGCGGGTCATATTCCAAATCGGCGTCCTGCACTACCACGATTGGATTGGTCGCCGCAGCAAAGCCCAGCCGCAGCGCGGCGCCCTTGCCGCGGTTGACCGAATGAAACAGGCATCGCACACGCGGATGCTCCAATTGTTTGAGCAACTCGCGCGTGCCGTCGGTCGAAGCGTCGTCGACCGCGATCACCTCGCAGTCAAAGCCGCAATCGAGCACGCGGGAGATGGCTTGCCGCAAAGTCGCTGCCTCGTTGTAGATCGGCATCACCACCGAAATCTTGACTTGTCCCTCACCCATGCCACAACGGCCGCCTTTCACTGCGCGTGGTCATATCCGGTTTTGGGCCGCAGAGCGCAGTATCGCCCGCTCCACCGCGCCAACCACTTCGCCTGGTTGTATGCGGTGCATGCATTCGCGGTCAATCGGGCAGCGGCGCAGGTAGCACGGATGACAGGGGATGCGCGCCTTGATCGCCAGCTCGGCGAAGCCCCACGGCGCCGAACGCTCGGGCGCCGTCGCGCCCCACAGCGACACGACCGGGCATCCGACCGCCGCCGCGATATGCATCGGACCACAGTCGGGTCCGAACGCGGCCCGGCAATAATGGAACAGTGCGGCAAGGTCCTTCAACCGGGTTCGCCCCGCGAGATCGATAACCTCCAGCCGGCCCAGATGGCGGCGGACGCCGTCGGCCAACCGGCGTTCGTCAGGCGCGCCCAGCAGCATCGGCACCAGGCCGTGGCGGCGATTGAGTTCAATAATCGCCTCCGCCGCCGGTTGGGCGAAATAAATCCTGCTTTCCCATGACGATCCCAGGATTACGCCGAGCAGCGGCCGGTTGGTATCGCCGATAAGTGCGGCGGCGCGGTGCAAATCCTCCTCGCGCGGTTCAAGGCCGAATTCGATGGGCGCGCCGGCGATGCCCAAGGCGTCGCCAAAACCCTGATACTGCATCAGCTTAAGCCGCATGTTGGGCTGTGGGGCGATGTGACGGCGGGAAAACCAGTGATTGAATTCCTTGGTATTCGCGGCAGCAAAGCCGATGCGGTCCGCCGCCCCGGACATCCAGGCGACCAGGCCGCTTTTGAGATGGCGCTGAAGGTCGAGCACCAGGTCAAAGCGGCCGGCGCGCACACGATACAAAAAGAAAGGAAACGACCACGGCGCGCGCCGATTGTAGATGATCATCTCGTCCAGCCACGGATGGCCGTCGATGACCGGCGCCGATTTGGGTTCCACCGCCCACGCGATGTGCGCATGCGGATAAGCGCGCCGCAGCCGCCCCAGCAGGGGCAATGCGCGCACCACGTCGCCAATCGAGCCCATCAGGATGATCAAAATCCGGCGCGGCGCCGCTTGCGCGCTGTTACCGTTGTTCATAGCGGACAATGGATCAGATCATACGTCCTCGGATATGACAAGGCAGGCGCGCTCCGGCCGCCAAGGTATGGTCCCTTGCCAATCTTTACTCGACAACTATCCTCTTCCTTGAGGATTACAACCCGAGATGGAAGTCGTAAGCCCGATTTACAAGCGCTGGCAGCATGAGGCGCGCACCGACCCCGAGGGTTTCTGGGCCCGCGCCGCGCGCGAAGTATTCTGGTTCCGCACTTGGGAGCGGGTGCTGGAATGGGAGCCGCCGACCTTTCGATGGTTCGTGGGCGCCACCACCAACATCAGCTACAACGCGCTGGACTTGCAGGTCGAGCGCGGCAACGGCGGACGCACCGCGCTGATCGCCGAACACGAGGACGGCAGCCGCCGCCTGTTCACCTATGCGCAATTGCTGGGCGAAGTGAAGCGCGTGGCGGCGGCGCTGCGCGCGCTGGGCGTGCGGCGCGGCGACCGCGTCGCGATTTACATGCCGACGATGCCTGAGGCGATCATGACGATGCTCGCCACGACCCGCATCGGCGCCATTCACCTGGTGGTATTCGCCGGCTTCGGCGCCGGCGCGCTGGCCGAGCGATGCCGCCTGGCGGGCGCGCGCGTGCTGATAACGGCCGACCACACCACGCGCAAGGGCAACAAGGTCGACCTGTGGAAGCTGGCCAAAGACGCCCTCGCGCAGCCTGACTCGCCGATCGAAAAAGTGGTAATGCTGGCGCGCGGCAAAGCCCCCGCCGACCTCAGGCCCGGCACAGACATCCTGTGGGAGGATTTTCTCAAGGCCGGCGAAGGCCATCCATTTGACTTCGAGCCGATGGAGGCCAACGAGCCTGCCTACCTGCTCGCTACATCCGGCACCACGGCGAGCCCCAAGATCGCCGTTCACAGCCATGGCGCCTACCAGGTGGGAATCCGCTCCACCGCCGCGTGGTGCTTCGGGATGAAGCAAAATGACGTCTGGTGGTCGACCTCTGACATCGGATGGGTCGTCGGTCACAGTTATATCGTGTATGCGCCGCTGCTGGCCGGGTGCACCACTATCGCCTATGAAGGCGCCCTCGACCATCCGGGACCCGAGAACTTCTACCGCATCGTGGCGGAGAACGGCGTCACCGGTATATTCACCGCACCGACTGCGGTGCGGATGCTGATGAAGTCGGGCACGGAGCCGGCGCGTGGCTACAACCTCGACAGCGTCGAGCGCGTCTTCTGCGCCGGCGAGGCGCTCAACGCCCCAGCGTGGCGATGGTTACAAAAAGACGTATTTCACGACCGCGTCCCGGTAATGGACCATTGGTGGCAGACCGAAACCGGCGGTCCGGTGATGGGCAATCCGTACGGCATCCACATGCTGCCCATCAAGCCCGGCTCCGCGGGCGTGGCGATGCCCGGTTTCGAGGTGGAAATCCGCACCCTGGAAGGCAGGCGCTGCGAGCCGGGCGAAAAGGGACTGCTGGTAATCACGCGGCCCTTCCCGGGCCTGACGCCGACCATCTGGAACGACCCCAAGCGCTACGCGCGTGATTATTGGTCGCAGATCCCGGGCGCGTACTTCACCGGCGATGCCGCACACCTGGACGAAGACGGCTACATCTGGTTCAGCGGCCGCGCCGACGACATCATCAAAATCGCCGGCCACCGGATCGGCACGGTGGAGGTCGAAACAGCCTTCCTGGAGCATCCCGCGGTGGCCGAATCCGGTGTCACCGGGCGTCCCGACGAGTTGCGCGGCGAGGTGTTGGCGGCGTTCATCGCGCTCAAGCCCGGCTATCAGCCCTCGACGCAACTGGCGCAGGAATGTCGCGATACGGTGCGCCGTCAACTGGGACCGGTCGCCGTCATCGGCGACATCAACTTTGTTAGCGCGCTGCCCAAAACGCGCAGCGGCAAAATCATGCGCCGCGTGCTCAAGGCGGTAATCCTCGACCGCGACCCCGGCGACATCTCGACCATCGAGGATGAAGGCTCAGTGGAGGAGATCCGCGCGGCGTGGCATCGCATGCGGGCTGAACTCGGCTAACGCCACATCTCGCGCGCGAACGTTTTGACAGCGGCCGCCCGTCGCGGCGGCCGAAGGAGGAGCGGGCAAGATGGGACTGCTCTCGACCAACGGTGGGGTGTCCTCTCTGATTCTGCGGCTGACGCTGGGGGTTGTGATGTTTGCCCACGGCTCGCAAAAGGTGCTGGGCTGGTTCGGCGGGCAGACCTTCTTCGAGACCCTCAACATGTTCACGCAAAAGATGCACATGCCGGCGCCGCTGGCCATCCTTATAATGGCCGCCGAGTTCCTGGGCGGACTCGGTCTGATCGTCGGTTTGCTGACCCGCATCGCAGCCTTCGGCGTGGCGTGCGACATGATCGGCGCGATTGCGCTGGTCCACTGGAAGTTCGGGCTGTTCATGAACTGGTTCGGCACCCAGAAGGGCGAAGGCTTCGAATACCATCTGCTGGCGATCGCGATCTGCATCGCCCTGATAATCCGCGGCGCCGGCGTCCTTTCGCTCGACCGCCTGCTGTCCGCCGGCTCGCCGCCGGCCGCGTAAATCGGAGTTGCCGGCAGGGCGCGTCGTGCGCGGATCATGGTTAGGATAAAGCCATGCAATCCGAGCGCCCCACCGTGAGCGAATCACCGGCGCAAACCGCAACCCCTGTGGATCCGGTGTGCGGGATGGAAGTCGAGCCCGCCGATGCGGCCGGCCGGGTGGCGCATCAGGGCCGCGACTATTTCTTTTGTTCCGAGCACTGTGTTGAGGCGTTCCGCGCCGACCCGGAGAAATATTTACACGGTGCGGAGGCGGCGGCACGTGTGGCGCATCCTTCGCCGATGCCGGCCGCGCCGGGCGCCCAGTACACCTGCCCGATGCATCCCGAAGTCGTGCAAGACGGCCCCGGGGCGTGTCCCAAGTGCGGGATGGCGCTGGAGCCGATGCTGCCGGCGGCGGCCGAAGAGGAGAGCAACCCCGAGCTGCTCGACATGACGCGGCGTTTTTGGGTCGCGGCCGCGTTGGCGGTCCCGATCCTGGCGCTGGCGATGGTGCCGGAGCTGCTCGGCGCGCAAATCCTTGCACCTGCGCTGCGCCAATGGGTGCAGTTCGCGCTCGCGACGCCGGTGGTGCTGTGGGCCGGATGGCCGTTCTTCGTGCGCGGCGCAGCCTCGCTGCGCAGCCGCAATTTGAACATGTTCACGCTCATTTCGCTGGGCGTCGGCATCGCCTATGTGTACAGTGTTGCGGCGGTCGTGGTGCCGGACGTGTTTCCCCCCGGCCTGCATAAACATGCAGTAGTACCCAACTACTTCGAGGCGGCGGCAGTAATCACCGCGCTGGTGCTGCTCGGACAGGTGCTGGAGCTGCGCGCGCGCAGCCAGACCGGCAACGCGATCAAGGCGCTGCTCGGCCTGGCACCCAGGTTCGCCCGCATCATCCGGGATACCGGTCTGGAGGAGGACATCCCGATCGAGCGCATCGCGCCGGGCGACCGCCTGCGCGTGCGGCCGGGTGAGAAAATTCCGGTCGACGGCGTGGTAATCGACGGGAGCAGTTCGGTGGACGAGTCGATGATCACGGGCGAGCCGATCCCGGTGGAAAAGCGTACCGGCGACCGCGTAATTGGCGCCACCGTCAATGGCACCGGCGCGCTGGTGATACGCGCGGAGCGCGTGGGCGCGGAAACCCTGCTCGCACAGATTGTCCGGATGGTCGCCAATGCGCAGCGCAGCCGCGCCCCGATTCAGCGCCTGGCCGACGCCGTGTCGGCCTGGTTCGTGCCCGCCGTCATCGTGGTCGCCGCGCTTACCTTCATCGCCTGGTATGTCGCCGGCCCCGACCCCCGCCTGGCCCACGCGATCGTCAACGCCGTCGCGGTGTTGATCATCGCCTGCCCCTGCGCGCTGGGCCTGGCCACGCCGATGGCGATCATGGTCGGCACCGGCAAGGGCGCGACCGCCGGTGTGCTGGTCCGCGACGCCGCCGCGTTGGAGATGATGGAGAAGGTCAACACGCTGGTGGTCGACAAGACCGGCACGCTGACCGAAGGCAAGCCGCGGCTGGAGTCGGTAATCGCGCTGGCGCCGTTCCAACAGTCGGAGCTGCTCGCGCTCGCCGCCGGCCTTGAGATCGCCAGCGAACATCCGCTTGCGGCAGCGATCGTCGCAGGCGCAAAGAATCGCAAGGTCACGCCGGCGACCGCGTCGGATTTCCAATCGATAACCGGCAAAGGAGTAACCGGCCGTGTTGACGGGCGGCGGGTGGCGTTGGGAAACGCCGCGCTGCTCGGTTCACTCGGCGTCGATTGCGCGCCGCTTATGCCTCGCGCCGAGGAACTGCGCCGCGAGGGCCACACCGTGATGCTGATCGGGGTGGACGGCGCGCCGGCCGGCCTGCTCGCGGTGATCGATCCGATCAAGCAATCCACGCCCGAAGCCGTGCGCGCGCTGCGTGCCGACGGCGTGCGCATCGTGATGCTGACCGGGGACAGCGCCACAACCGCCGCCGCGGTTGCGCGCAAACTGGAGATCGACGAGGTTCGCGCCGAGGTGCTGCCCGAGCAGAAAGCCAACGAGGTCAAGCGGCTGCAGGAGCAGGGGCTGGTGGTCGCGATGGCGGGGGACGGGATCAACGATGCGCCGGCGCTGGCGCAGGCGCAGGTGGGAATCGCGATGGGCAGCGGCACCGACGTGGCGATGGAAAGCGCGGGCATCACGCTGGTCAAGGGCGACTTGCGCGGCATCGTCAAGGCGCGCCGGCTGAGCCGCGCGACCATGCGCAACATCCGCCAAAACCTGTTCTTTGCCTTTATCTACAACGTGTTAGGAGTGCCGATCGCGGCCGGCGTGCTGTACCCGGCATTCGGCCTGCTGCTCAGCCCGATGTTGGCCAGCGCGGCGATGAGCTTCAGCTCCGTCTCCGTGGTCGGCAACTCGCTGCGCCTGCGCCGCCTGCAGCTGTGAGGCGCCGGTTTCCGGCATCGGACATTGAAGATTTCCGTCATAATCGCAACCCACGATCGCGCGCGTGCGCTCGCCCATCTGCTCCACAGTCTGTCGGCTCAAGTCGTACCCGGCGAGCATGAAATCCTGATCGCCGACAACGGCACGCCAAATCCCTCGCCGCTGCCGGCCGACGTCAACACCGCCGGCCATATTCACGATCCGGCGCCGGGCAAGTGCCGCGTGCAGAATCGGGCGATCCTGCGCGCACGGGGCGGGATTATTGTTTTGCTCGACGACGATCTCGCGGTCGCGCCGGGCTACCTGGGTGCGGTCGAGCGCTTCTTTCGCGACCATCCCGAGTTCGCGGCGATGAAGGGAAAAGTGCAGCCGGCGCAGGATCCGAAAAAGGTGGCCGGAGACAGGTGGGCATACATGGACCTGCCGATCGTCGATCACGGTCCGCAGGTGTGCGAGGTGCCGGGCGTGCTGGGCGCCAACATGGCCTTTCGCGCCGCGGTATTCGCGCAATTGGGGCTGTTCGACGAACGGCTGGGGCCCGGCGCGTGCGGCCATGAGGAAGATACCGAGATGTCGCTGCGCATGCGGGCGGCCGGGATGCGTATCGGCTATTGTCCCGACGCGCTGGTTTATCACGAGGTCGACCCTGCGCGTGCCGACCGCGCCCGCTTCATCCGCATCGCGCGCGAACGCGGCCGCTGCCGCATGATCCACGGACGTCACGGCCACGCCGAAGTCTTGATGGGGGTTGCGCTCGCGGGCCTGCGGCTGGCAATCGCGCGGGCCCTGCGCGCCGGCGGCGAGCGCCTGGCGCGCGAGGACCGCCGCTTCGCCACCGCCCTGGGGATGCTCGACGGGCTGCGCAGTCAGCGCGGACCAAACCGGCCGCTTTGCCACGAGGTGGGTGCACGCCGTGGCTGACTCGGGCGAACTGATATTGCTGAGCAACACCAACGGCGATCGCATTTCCGAGCAACGGCACTTGCAAAAGTAGCTGCTGCGCACGAATAAAGAGCGCGCGCCGCAGCGATTCCTCCGCGCCGGGCCGCCGGATAGAATCGCCTCGCGCTCATCCCGGAGTATTAACGGGATAAGCCTATTTCGGGAGGATTAAAGGGGTGATGAGATCCAGGCTTCTTGGTGGATTGGCGGCCATCGGTTTGCTGCTGGCGCCTGCCGCAGGTGGAGGAACGGCTGCGGCCAAAAAAGGTTTCGGACTTTCCAGCATCAAAGGCAGCTATGCAGGCATCTTCTCGGGCAAGACAAGTTCAGGCCTCGAACTGCTGGGCACCGGGGTGTTCATCTCGGACGGCGAAGGAGGTCTGACAGGACACGAAACGTTCACGGTTGACGCCACCGTCTGCGACGCGACGATCAAGGGTACCTACACCGTCAATCCCGACGGCACCGGTGCAGATTCGATCGACTTCACGACAACGACGCCGGGATGCACCAGCGGCAGCTACACCCAATCATTGGCGGTCGGCGGGTCGGGAGAACTGGTATTGCTGAGCAACACCAACGGCGACCGGATCAACGAGGAATGGCACCTGCAGAAGTAGTGCAGCAGGAATGAACAAACGCGAAGCGAAAGGCATCGCTTCGGCTGAATCGTTGGTTTCCCGGCTTCAGTATTTGCCGCCCAGCTTGCTGTGATCCCAGCTCGTAACCTTCTCCGGGACGATTTTGAGTACAACCCGTTTAGGCATGCTGGCCGTGGCTTCGCGCGGCACGCCCGACGTGCCGCTTTGCACCTGGCCCATCCGGCGCCAGGCGACCCCCACCTGCGAGGCGTCCTCGATTATGTCGCAGTGCCCGCGCACCATCACGCCCTGCAGCTCGTTGTAAACTCGCCCGGTCTCTACCATCAGGCCGACCTTGGGATTGCGCCGGATGTTGACGACCTTCTGCGCCTTGCCGTACGAAGTCATGTAAAAGGCGCCGCCATCATAGACGTAGTTCATCGCCACCACGTGCGGAAACCCGTTTTGGTCAAGGGTGGCGAGTGCGCATTTCTGATTGCTTTTCAGAAAGGCTTCCTGCTCCTCGGGCGTGAATTTGATCGAGCGTCGCTTGCTGGGCATCGATACCTCTCACCCTGCCCTCTCCCTTCTCAGGAGAGGGAATGTCTCAGGGCCGGATGGTGCAATCGGATCAGTTGAGTCCGTAAAGCTCGGCAACGTTGTCGTGAACGATTAGCCGGAACTCGTCGTCGCTAAGTCCCGCGCGATGCTCCTTGAGCAGGGTCTGCGAATTGGGCCAGGTCGAATCGCTGTGGGGAAAGTCGTTGGCCCACAGCAGCCGCCGGATGTTGCACAGGTCCTTCATCTGGAAGGCCACCCAGTCGTCCTGGAAGGTGGTGTAAATGTTTTGGCGGAAGTACTCGCTGGGCAGCCTGTTGAGCTTGCCTGACGGCGGCAGCCAGTAACGATGGCGCTTGTAGGCATGGTCCATGCGGTACATGAAATGCGGCACCCAGCCGGCGTCGGCTTCCACGCAGACTACCTTGAGGCGCGGATGGCGCTCGAAGACGCCGCCGAACACGAACACGCCCATGATGTCCTGGCATCCGCGGATGATCGCCATCAGCCCGTTGATCTTCGGACCGCGCTGATTCTTGAGCATATCGGCGCGGCTGGTCAGGATATGGAAGCTGAGCGGCATATTGAGATCGACCGCTGCCTCATAGAACGGATCGTAGATCGGATCGTCGTAGTCGCTGACGCCCGGATTTCCCGGCAGCATCACGCCGCGCAACCCCATCTCCTTCATCTTGCGCAGATCCTCGATTCCCTCCGTCGGGGTGCGCATCGCGGTCTGTCCCAGCCCGATCAGGCGGTCGGGATGGGCCGCGCAGTATTCCGCCAGCCATCGGTTGTAGGCGTCGAAGCAGGCCTTCTTGTAGTCGAGCTCGGGATGGTTACACAGGGTCATGCCGATGCTGGGGTAGAGGATTTCGGCGGCGATCCCGTCGACGTCCTGGTCCGCCATGCGCGCTTCGGGATCCCATCCACCCCGATGCAGGTTGTCGAAGCGCGCGCCCCACACCGCCAATTCCTCGGCCTTCTTGCCGGCCGCCGCGACCAGGCCTATCTGGAGCGGGCGGTGGAAACCCTCGACCACGAAGACGTCGCCCAGTTTCGCGTCGCGCACCAGGTGCGGTGCCTTGTCCCGGTATTTAGGCTCGATGTAATCGACGTAGGTTCGCGGCGCTTCGGTGATGTGCGAGTCGGCGGAGATCATTCCCTTCATCGCGCTATCCTCCGGCCCTGACTATATCGCAAAGACCGCGAGGAATGGAGAGTTTGAGGCGGCCGGCGCCCCGTCCCCCGGCGCATCGGCGCGCTTGTCAAATCAAGGCACAGGTGCGAGGTTGGTTTGAATCCTCCTTGCCGCGGAGCGCAACCATCATGGCGAACTACGAAACCGTCATCTTCGAGAAGGTCGAAGACAAAATTTGCCGCCTGACGCTTAACCGGCCTGAAAAGCTCAATGCGCTGTCGCCCAAACTGTTGGAGGAACTCGACGACGTCCTGACTGCGTTCGAGGACGACCCTGACGCCAGCGTGCTGATCATCCGCGGCGCCGGGCGCGCGTTCTCCGCCGGCTACGACCTCAATGCCGCGCCGTCGTCGCCCACCGGACGCAAATTCACCGTCTCCACCGACCGCATCCTGTGCCAGCGGCTGGTCAACCGATGGCAGCGGCTGTGGTCGCTGCCCAAGCCGACCATCGCACAGGTGCATGGCTTCTGCCTGGCGGGCGCCACCGAGTTCATCGGCCATTGCGACATCGTGTTCGCCAGCGAGGACGCCACCTTCGGCCATCCCGCCGGCCGTCAACTGGGCGTGCTGCCCTCGCTGTCGTTGTGGCCGGTGCTGATGGGTCCGCGCAAGTCCAAGGAGTACTTCTTTACCGGCGACACGATGAGCGCGCAGGAGGCGCTGGATTGGCATCTGATCAACCGCGTCTATCCGCGCGAGCGGCTGGAGGAGGAGACGCTCAACTATGCGCGGCGCGTGGCGCTGGTGTCGGTCGAGTTACTGGCGCTGCACAAGGCCGCTGTCAACCGCTACCTGGAAGTGACCGGTTTTCGCGCCGCGCAGCAGTCCTCCGCCGATATCGACGTGATCGCGCACATGACCGACGCGGTCAAAGCCTGGGTCAAGATGCAGCGCACGATGGGGCTTAAGGGCGCGCTGGCCGAGCGCGACCGCAAGTTCCAGAAGTAAGGCACCGGGAGATCGGCGCGGCGGCCCGCGCAGCGACGATCGCACGCTGTGAAGCTGCATCGTGTCGGAGGTTAATGCGCCACGAGCTGATCGTCGTCGGGCGTGACGGCGTAGTCGAGCCGGCCCGCCGGCGGGCCGAGCACGCCCGCCGAAAACGGGATCGTCAGCATCACGCCGGAGCCGACCTGCGTGACGGATTGGACAAGATGGCACTGCTGAATCGTGAGGACGAACTTGCCGTCCGACGTGACGGCGAGGGTATCGGGACTATGCAGCGTGCAACTGCCTGACGGCGTGGAAAAGGTGGGACTGTAGAGGGGACCGACCTGGGCCAGCTTGCCGGTATCAACTCCGCTGAACACCGCCAGGCCGCTGTTGGTGGCGACGATCGCAAACTTACCGTCGATGCTGATCGCCACCGCATTGGCCGCGCTGGCCAGTTTCAGAGCATCCTTGAAAGTCACGTTGGCCGGCAAATCCGCCAACAGATTGACCGACCCGTCGCCGCCTACCACCACCGCGCGGCTGGAATCGGTCGGACTTATCGCCATGCCTTCGCGTCCATCCAACGACGCCGCGGCCGGTATCGGCACCATATTGGTGAGCGTGAACTGGAAAGCGACCGTCCCGCCCAATGAGCCCGGATGCGGCGCGACCTGCAGGATCGAATAGACGTCGAGCAGACCGGCGGCGCCGGCGCGCGACAGCATCACCATGCCGTCCGAGGAGATCACCAGGCCGTCGTGCTCCACGCCGCGCCGGCCGGTCGGTATCAGGTCGGCCACAACCGGCTTGTCGCTCAGAACGCCGGAGATCAGCGGCAGAGCGCTGAACCCGCCCGCCGAGGCCACCACCGCATCGCCGCCCGGCAGCGAGGCGATTGTGTCGCCGTCGCCGCCATAGGCCGACACATCAACGGTGGCGGGCGAGACGGCGATCGCGCCCCTGGAGAAATTCATGGTGAAAAAGAAGACCGTGTTGTTTACGCCGTCGATGGCCGCGCCGTGCGTTCCGTCGGGCGTGATCGACACGCCGTCGATGTCGGTGGCATCGAGGGGAGCAAAGGTTTGCTGCGGGGTGGGCAGCGCCTGGCGCCTGGCGTCCTCGACTTTGGCCACCTGCAAACCATGTATGAAGCCGCTGCCGTCGTCGCCCACCACGGCGGCGCCGAAATCAACCGACGGCGCAGGGGTGGGCGTGATGGCCGGCGTCGGGGTGGAAGCGGAGGTCGGCGTGATCGCCGGGGTTTGGGTGACGATCGGCGTGGGGGTCGGCGTGCCGGTGGGAATGAAGGCGCCCGGCTCGGCTCCCCCGTTGCAGGCGGCGGTCATCATCAGCGCCCACAACACTGCAGGCAGCATCGCGTCGGGCAAACCAGCCGCGGCCGGCCGACATCTCATGAGTTCCCCCTTCACAGCCACGTCGCCGACATTCCGCCGCGGACCACCGGCGACGCCAAGGCTTGGATGTGGCCTGTGATTTCAACCTATAACAGTGAAAAGCCGTCGCCGGCAGCGGGTTTGTTCACCGAACATCGTGCGCGAACGGTCGAAAACTATCGCCCAGACCAAGGACGATTGATAGCCGGTTTGAAAGCAAAACAGCCTGTCCCTCTATGAATGAGTTGGCAGCATAACACAGGCTCGGCGCCTGTGAGGCGGCTTGGCAACAGGCCGACGCCGCGCGCCACGCAGCGCATCGATCAGCTTGAGAGTTATGCGTAGTTGCGCGCCGCTTCCTTGAGCAGGCCGGCCATCTCAAGGCGCAGGGCCCGGGGTTTGAGGACTTCCAGCCAGGGGCCGAAACCGAGCACCCAGTTTCTGAGTTCGGTGGTGCC